>Ga0335072_10001920_pt1 | contig 32991 bp, 32 predicted proteins | sample Lox_Sample_21_FD_206725 | JGI IMG/M metagenome (GOLD analysis project Ga0335072, IMG submission 206725) | Soil microbial communities from Loxahatchee National Wildlife Refuge, Florida, United States - Lox_Sample_2.1 | ecosystem: Environmental > Terrestrial > Soil > Wetlands | place: USA...
GAGCAGGACTACGTGGTCGTCGAGGATAAGCCGGTCCGCAAGAATGCCGGGGACAAGCCGGCCCGCAGGAATGAGGCACTGTCATGACGCTGACCGCCCCCGAGATCACCGCAGGCGAGCAGCCGGGCTCCGGGCTCCGGGCCAAGGCGCTGCTGATCGACGCCGACGTGCACCCGTTGTTCCTGGCGCGCGACATCCTGCCGCGCCTTCCTGAACCGTGGCGGACGCGGTACGGATGCGAGAACTCCGGCCGCGGCGCTCGCGTCGTCCGCGACTACCCGCGCTGGCGCAACGGCGGGTTCCGGATCGACGCCGCGGTACCCGGCGGCGGGCCCGCGGGCAGCGACCTCGGCCTGATGCGCACCCAGCTGCTCGAGGAGTACGACACCGACATCGCCATCCTGATCCCGCTCACCTTCGTGCTCGAGGGCCCGGCTGACTACAAGGCTGCGCTGTGCCGTGCGGTCAACGACTGGCTCGCCGAGGAGTGGCTCGACCGCGACCCGCGCCTGCGTGGCAGCATCAACGTGCCCTTCGACTCGCCCGACCTCGCCGTCGCGGAGATCGAGCGCTTCGCCGGCGACCCGCGCTTCGTCCAGGTGATGGTGCGCGGCGACACGCAGAGCGAGTGGGGGGACCGGAAGTACTGGCCGATCTACCGGGCGGCCGAGGCGGCGGACCTCGTCGCGATGTGCCACGTGGGCGGTGACCCGGGGAACCGCTACCGCGGCAGCGGAGCTCCCTCGTACTACCTTGAGCAGCACGTCTGGCTGCACATGCCGGTGGAGCGGCTCGCGATGAGCATGATCTGCGAGGGGGTGTTCGACGAGTTCCCGCGCCTGCAGGTGGCGCTGGTCGAGGCGTGCCTCACCTGGTCCGGCCCGCTGCAGTGGGCGATGGACGCCGCCTACGAGGTCGCGGGCAACGACGCGCCGCGGCTGCGCAAGCTGCCCTCGGAGTATTTCCGCGAGCACTTCTGGCTGAGCACCCAGCCGATCGAGGAGCCAGACAACCCCAGGCACCTCGTGCAGTCGATCGAGTTCGCACGGATGACGGACCGTGTGATGTTCTCCTCGGACTACCCGCACTGGGACTTCGACTCGCCGGCCAAGGCACTCCCGGCCGCGATGCCCGCACCGATGCGCGAGAAGATCATGGGCGAGAACGCCGCCCGTCTCTACGGGAGGCGCCTCGCCCGCGGCTGAGCAAATGCCGCGCGCGTCACGCGGCCGACCAGCATCTCGTCGGCCAGGCGCCGCGGCCGGCGGACCTGTTCGCCCGGAGACTGCCGGGGAGTTCATCATCTGACGCCATCGCGGCGACTGTCGGCAGGGGAGGCACTGCGGCCCGGGCGGATCGGCGTCAGGTCTCGGCGAGGTTCGCGGCGACGGTGGCGGCGAGTTCGTAGCACTGCCGCTCGATGTCGCTGCCCACCGGCCCGGTCGCGGTGACCGGCTTGACCACCTCCGCCCAGCCGAGAGCGGCCGCGATCGCGGTGACGGCGCGCACGGCGCCCGTGGTGTCGTTGTCCCCGTGCACGTACAGCCCGTACGGTGCCCGCGGCTTGGCCAGGAGGCAGGGATAGTAGATCTGGTCGAAGAAGTGCTTAAGCGCGCCCGACATGTAGCCGATGTTCGCCGGCGTGCCAAGGACGAAGCCGTCGGCGCCAAGCACGTCGGGCACGGCGGCGGCGAGGGCTGGCCGGACGTCGATGTCGACCCCGGTCAGCTCGGGGTCACGCGCTCCGGCCACGGCGGCCTCCAGCATCGCCTGCATCGCGGGCGACGGCGTGTGGTGGACAATCAGCAGCCGCGGCATACGTCTCTCCTCTTTCCCGCGGGCGGGCTTACCGGCAGCCTCAGCACGAGCCGAGTGCGTCATATTATTGGCCGACGTTCGGCAGATAGGAGCGCGGGAACCGATGTCGCAGTCCGTTGGCCGGTCCGGTCCGGTCGAGGCGATGATGGCCTCCGACGCCGCCTCGCGGATGCTCGGCATCGAACTGCTCGGCTACGGCGAGGGCTGGGCCCGTACCCGGATGACGGTCAGGGACGACATGGTCAACGGGCACGGCATCTGCCACGGCGGCCTTATCTTCAGCCTCGCGGACACCGCGTTCGCCTGCGCCTGCAACAGCTGGGGGCCGGTCACCGTGGCGGCCGGCTGCGACATCGTCTTCGTCGCCCCGGCCCGCGGCGGCGACACCCTGGTCGCCGAGGCGCGCGCGCGGGCCCGTTACGGCCGCAACGGCATCTACGACGTCACCGTCACCAGCGACGGCCGGTTGGTCGCCGAGTTCCGCGGCCGCAGCCACCAGATGGGGGAGCGGCGGTCCTGACAAGGCCGCACCGGGACGCGCCGGCTAGCGGCGCACCCGCAGGCCGTCGAACGTCATCGCGCACACCGCGTCCGCGAGCGATGCCGGAGCGGGCCCGGAAGCCGGGGCCGGCCGGTACCACTCGACGACCGAGTTGACGGTCCCGAACAGCAGCCGCGCGGTGAGCTTCGGGTCGATGTCCGCCCTGATGTCCCCGTCCCGTTCGGCCTCCGCGACCAGGTTCGCGACCAGGGCGTCGAACGACCGGCGGCGGGCGAGGGCCGCCCGCTCGACCTCGGTGTTGCCGCGGACGCGCAGCAGCAGCGTGACGAAGGGAAGCTGGGACTCGAGCACGCCGACCGCGCCCCTGACCAGCGCCTCAAGCCGCACGATGGCCGGGGCGTCCATCGACCGCGCCCGTTCGGCGGCCTCCGACAGCCCGTCAAGCGCCCGGTCCAGCGCCATCCGGAGCAGTTCTTCCTTGCCCGACACATGGTGATAGATCCCGGACTTGGCGATGCCGAGGCGCCGGGACAGGTCCTCCATGCTTGCGCCGTCGTAGCCGCGCTCGTTGAAGACCTCGACCGCGACCCGCAGCACCGACTCCAGGTCGTAGCCCGGCCGTCCGCGGCGCCGCGGCGTCCGGTCGCGGTCAGCGGCCGGCACCGTCGCCGTCACGCTGGGTAACCTTTCGCTGCCGACTGGTCAGATCCCACGCAAGCAGTGTACATTACCGAATGATCGGTAAGTAAAGAAGAAAGCCGCACCGAGGACCGCAGCACCATGACCATGACCAGCGACCAGGACCTGGAAGCCCACTTCGAGGACACCATCGCCAGGGACCGCAGGATCGAGCCGCGTGACTGGATGCCCGAGCGGTACCGGGCCACGATGATCAGGCAGATCGCGCAGCACGCGCACTCGGAGATCATCGGCATGCAGCCGGAGGGCAACTGGATCACCCGCGCCCCTTCGCTGCGCCGCAAGGCGATCCTGCTCGCCAAGGTGCAGGACGAGGCCGGCCACGGGATGTACCTGTACAGCGCGGCGGAGACGCTGGGCGCCGACCGCGGCGACCTCACAGGCAAGCTCATCACCAGCCGCCAGAAGTACTCCTCGATCTTCAACTACCCCACGCTCAGCTACGCCGACGTCGGTGTCATCGGCTGGCTGGTGGACGGCGCGGCGATCTGCAACCAGGTGCCGCTGTGCCGTTCCTCCTACGGCCCCTACGCGCGGGCGATGATCAGGATCTGCAAGGAAGAGTCGTTCCACCAGCGGCAGGGATACGAACTGCTGCTGACGATGATGCGCGGTACCCAGGCGCAGCGGGACATGGTGCAGGACGCCACCGACAGGTTCTGGTGGCCGTCGCTGATGATGTTCGGCCCGCCGGACGACGCCTCGCCGAACACCGAGCAGTCCATGCGCTGGGGGGTCAAGCGGCACACCAACGACGACTTGCGGCAGCGCTTCGTCGACATGACCGTCCCGCAGGCGGAAAAGCTCGGCGTCACGCTGCCCGATCCCGACCTGCGCTGGAACGAGGAGCGCGGCCACTTCGACTTCGGCGCCGTCGACTGGGACGAGTTCAAGGCGGTGGTGTCCGGCAACGGCCCGTGCAACGCCCAGCGTCTGGCAAGGCGCAAGGCGGCACACGAGGACGGCGCCTGGGTCCGCGAGGCCGCGCTCGCCCACGCGGCGAAGCACGACGATCGACAACGAAAAAGCGGTGAAGAGGAACGTTTTCTGCTGACACCGGAGGCCACCCATGACTGACCAGAGCTGGCCGTTGTACGAGGTGTTCCTGCGCGGCAAGCGCGGGCTCAACCACGTGCACGTGGGCAGCCTGCACGCCGCCGACGCCGAGATGGCCCTGCGGCATGCCCGCGACCTGTACACCCGGCGCAACGAGGGCGTGAGCATCTGGGTGGTGAAGGCGTCCGACATCACCGCCTCGAGCCCGGACGAGAAGGACCCGTTCTTCAAGCCGTCCGGCGACAAGGTGTACCGGCACCCGACGTTCTACGACATCCCCGCCGACGTCCCGCACATGTAGGGCACCGCTGACATGAGTTTCGCAGAACCCGGCTTCGACACCGGCGACGACAACCCGTACGACCTGCTCGCCGAGGATCACGACGGGGGCCACCGCTGGGCCTTCGGCACCGGCTTCGCCGACCCGCTGGAAGGCGTCGACACGTCCGTACCCGACGGCCTCGACCCCGGCGCTCTCGTCCGCTTCTGCCTCGCCCTCGGCGACGACGCGCTGATCTACAGCCACCGGCTCCAGCAGTGGGTGGCCCGGCTGCCCGAACTCGAAGAGGAGACCGCGGTCGCCAACATCGCGCTCGACCTCCTCGGCCAGGCGCGGATGCTGCTGGCCAGGGCCGGCGGGATCGTCGGCCAGACCGAGGACCAGCTGGCGTTTTTCCGCGAGGAGAAGGAGTTCAGGAACGTCCGGCTGGCCGAGCACGCCGACGCCGACTTCGCCGAACTCGTCGTCCGCCTGCTGCTGTTCTCCACCTGGCGGCTAGCCCTCTTCGAGTCACTTGCGGGATCAGAGTCACGGCCGGGCGCCGCGGACCCGGTGCTCGCCGCGATCGCCGCCAAGGGCGTCAACGAACTCGCCTATCACCGCGACTACGCGGCGAGCTGGGTAGTCCGGCTCGGCGACGGCACCCCCCTGTCGCACGCGAAGGCGCAGGCGGCTCTCGATACCCTGTGGCCCCCGGCGGGGGAGCTGTTCCGGCCCGACCCCGACGCGCTCGCCGCCGTGGACCGCGACGCCTTCGACGCGGTACTGGACACTGTCCTGGGCACGGCCGGCCTCGACCGCCCGGCGGCGGCACCCCTGGCGGCAGTGGCCGGCCGGGCGGGCCGCGACGGCGTGCACACCGAGGCGATGGGCTACATCCTCGCCGAGCTCCAGTCGATCGCCCGGGCCCACCCGGAGGCGACATGGTAGCCCCGATGGCCCGGCGGGCGCCGCACGACGACGCTACCCGGCGGGCGCCGGCCTACGACGTGGCCGCCGCCACCCCCGACCCGGAGATCCCGACGCTGACCATCGAAGACCTCGGCATCCTCCGCTCCGTCGATTACTCCCCGGGCCGGGGAATCGTCGTGACGATCACCCCGACCTACAGCGGCTGCCCCGCGATGCGCGAGATCGCCGCCGACGTCCAGGCCCGCCTCAACCGGGCCGGCTTCGAGCGCGTCACCGTCGCGACCCAGCTCGCCCCGCCGTGGAGCACCGACTGGATCACCCGGGAAGGCCACCGCAAGCTGGCCGCGGCCGGCATCGCCCCGCCGGCCCCGGCCCCGCGCCGCGCCGGCCCGGTTCCGCTGACGCTCGGCCGTCGTCCCGACTCGCCCGGCTGCCCGCGCTGCGGATCGCCCGACACCGCGCTAACGGCCCAGTTCAGCGCGACGGCCTGCAAGTCGCTGCACCGCTGCACCGCGTGCGGCGAGCCCTTCGAAGCGGTGAAGCCGCTATGACTGAGACCACTGTGAACCAGAACCCGCTGAGCCGGAATTCCGGGAACGGGGCACGGCGCCGTGATTTCCACCGTCTCACCGTCAAGCGCGTCGAGCCGCTGACCGACGACTCCGCCGCGATCACCTTCGCCGTGCCCGAGGGCCTGGCCGACGTGTTCGCGTTCGCCCCCGGGCAGACGCTGACCGTCCGCCGCGGCCAGGAACGGCGCACCTATTCGATCTGCGCGCCGGCCGGGTCGGCGCCGCGGATCGGTGTGCGTAAGGTCGCCGGCGGGGCGGTCTCGGGCTGGCTGGTGCATGACCTCGAGGCCGGCGACACCCTGGAGGTCCAGGCGCCTAGCGGCACCTTCAGCCCCGACTTGACCGTCCCCGGGCGGCATGTCCTGATCGCCGCGGGCTCCGGCATCACCCCCATGATGTCGATCGCCGCGTCGGTCCTCGCGGCCGATAACCAGTCCACCGTCACCCTGCTGTACGGCAACCGGCGCAGCGACACGGTCATGTTCGCCGACGAGGTGGCTGACCTCAAGGACGCCTACCCGGCGCGGATGCAGATCGTCCACGTCCTGTCCCGCGAGCCGCAGGAGGTCGAGCTGCACAGCGGCCGGCTCGACGCCGGCCGGCTGACCGCGCTGCTACCGGTGACGGTCGACGTGCCGGCCGTGGACCACTGGTGGCTGTGCGGGCCCTTCGCCATGGTCAACGACGCCATCGAGGTGCTGCGCGACCTGGGCGTGGACGGCCGCCGCATCCACCGCGAGCTGTTCTGGGTCGGCGACGACCCGCCGGTCGAGGCGACGCACGACGACGCCCCCGTCGGCGACGGCGCCAGCCTGACCGTCATCCTCGACGGGCGCAGCACCACGCTCACCCTGCCCGCCGGCACCCCGGTCCTCGACGGTGCCCAGCGGGCCCGGCCCGACCTGCCGTTCGCCTGCAAGGGCGGCGTCTGCGGCACCTGCCGTGCGAAGATCGTCTCCGGCGAGGCGGCCATGCGCCGCAACTACGCGCTCGAGCAGCACGAGACCGACGCCGGCTACATCCTGACCTGCCAGGCCGTGCCGCTCAGCGGCGAGATCACCGTCGATTACGACGCCTAGGGAGAGAGCATGACCGCCGCCGTCAGCCCGCCGGGGGAGCTTGAGCCGATCGAGACCGCGTCGGCCGACGAACTGCGGGCACTGCAGCTCGAACGGCTGCGCTGGTCGCTGCGGCACGCCTACGACAACGTGCCGTACTACCGGAAGATGTTCGACGTCTCCGCGGTCCACCCGGACGACGTCAGGGACCTGTCCGACCTGGCGAAGTTCCCGTTCACGACCAAGGCGTCGCTGCGCGACAACTACCCGTTCGGCATGTTCGCCGTGCCCCGCGAGCAGGTCGCCCGGGTGCACGCATCCTCCGGCACCACCGGCCGTCCCACCGTCGTCGGCTACACCGCCGCGGACGTCGACACCTGGGCCAACGTGATGGCCCGCTCCATCCGCGCCGCCGGCGGGCGGCCCGGGCACATCGTGCACGTCGCCTACGGGTACGGGCTGTTCACCGGCGGGCTCGGCGCGCACTACGGCGCCGAGCGGCTCGGCTGCACCGTGGTCCCCGTCTCCGGCGGAATGACCGAGCGGCAGGTGACACTGATCCGCGACTTCCGCCCTGACGTCATCATGGTCACCCCGTCCTACATGCTGAACATCATCGACGAGATGGAACGCCAGGGCATCGACCCGGCGAGCAGCTCGCTCAGGTACGGCATCTTCGGCGCCGAGCCGTGGACCAACGAGATGCGCACCGAGATGGAGGCCCGCGCGGGCATCGACGCCACCGACATCTACGGCCTGTCCGAAGTGATGGGGCCGGGAGTCGCCCAGGAATGCGTCGAGACCAAGGACGGCCTGCACATCTGGGAAGACCACTTCTACCCCGAGGTCATCGACCCGGTCACCGGCCAGGTGCTGCCGGACGGTGAGCTCGGCGAACTGGTCTTCACCTCGCTGACCAAGCAGGCCATGCCCGTCGTCAGGTACCGCACCCGCGACCTCACCCGGCTGCTGCCCGGCACCGCCCGCACCATGCGCCGGATGGAGAAGATCACCGGCCGCACCGACGACATGATCATCCTGCGCGGCGTCAACCTGTTCCCGACCCAGGTGGAGGAGCTCATCCTTGGCATCCCCGCCCTGTCGCCGCACTTCCAGCTCCACCTGGCCCGCAGCGGCCGCATGGACGCCATGACCGTCCACGTCGAGCGCCGCCCGGACGCGACCCCCGCCGACGCGGAGGCGGCAGGCAGCCAGTTGTCGGCCCAGATCAAGAACACCATCGGGGTCACCGCCGCCACCGTCGTCCAGGATCCCGACACGATCGAGCGCAGCATGGGCAAGATGCGCCGGATCATCGACGAACGCCCCCGCTAGTGTGGCTCGCCGCGGGAAATTCGCGGCGAGCCAGCTCATGCTAATCTGTCTAGACAGGCCTAGACAGATTTTCGGAGGTGACCGTGACGTCGTCAACTCCAGATCACTGGCAGATTCAAGAGGCGAAACAGCGCTTCAGCGAGATGATCCGTGCCGCTGTGCATGACGGGCCGCAGGTCATCACCAGGCATGGCGAGGACGTCGCGGTAGTGGTGGACGTCGCCGAGTACCGCAGGCTTACCCGGCCTGTGGCAGACCTCGCCGGGATCCTGCTCGGCGGGCCGAAACTGGACGACGCTGCAGCCGGGGCGTTCGCGGAAATCGAGGCGGAGCGCAAGGCGGACTTCGGGCGCTCGACCGAGCTTGAGGCGGGCCGGTGACCTACCTGCTCGACACGAACGTGCTGTCAGAGACGCGCAAGCGTGAGCCCGACGCGGGGCTGACCGAATGGATCGCTGCCACCCCGCCCGAGGGGCTGTATGTGTCGGTGCTGACCGTGGGGGAGATCCAGCAGGGGATCGCCCGCATCCGCGGGCGCGCGGACCACCAGCAGGCCGCTGCACTCGAGCGCTGGCTGCGGGACGTGGAACTCGGCTTCGCGGGGCGGATCCTGCCGGTGACGCTTCTCGTGGCATCCACCTGGGGGCGGCGGCAGCACGCGCAGCCCCTCCCCGTCATCGACGGCCTCCTCGCCGCTACGGCCCAGGCGCACGGGATGACCCTCGTCACACGCAACGTCAAGGACTTTCAGCGATCGGGGGTGTGGACGCTCAACCCCTTCACGGCCTGAACCTACAAACACGGCCAGGGCCGCTGCCTACCTGGTCACTGGAGGGTCGGCGTGCGTCTCGACGAACGCCCCGCTAACTCGCCGCGGCCAGTGGCCAGCAAACCTCGGTGCGCCACTGGGCGGTGTCGGGGGTTTCGAGGGGGTCGGAAAGGTAGCGCTCGCGCACCGGGCCGGTCCCGTCGCGGCCGTGGGCGCTGGCGTACGTGCCGAGTGCCGTGTAGGTGCGGTCGACGTCGCGATGCGGGCCGGCGTGCAGCGCGACGGCGAACCGGCCGGCGGGAAGCTCCCAGCGCGCGCCGGTGCCATCCAGCGCAGGCGAGTCTTTGACTGGCAGGTAGACCCGCGCATGCCCGGCGTCCTGCGTGAACAGCTCGTCGTCGAAAAGGCCCCCGACAGGCCCGGTCTGCTCGAGGCCAGCTTCGGTGGCAATCGCCCGAAGGCCGGCCAGCGCGTCCCACCACCAGGAGGCGACATCCCGCCTCAGCACGTCCGCCGCGAAGGAGATCGTGGGCCCGCCGTCGAGCATCCGCTCTTCAACGGCGACGTCCATCGACCCGCCTGCCAGCATCCGCCGCAGTGAATCGACCGCGGCCTCGGTCTGCCGCAACTGCTCGCGCATCCGGTCGAGATGACCGGCGAGGATCGTGTCGCGGGCGGCCAGGTCGGGGGCGGCGAGTACGGCCTTCACATCGGCCACCGGCAGGCCGAGGTCACGGAACCGTCTGACCAGGTGCGCGGAGTGCGCCTGGCCCGGCCGGTAGTAGCGGTACCCGCTGTCCGGATCGATCACGGCCGGCTCAAGCAGGCCCACTTCGTGGTAGTAGCGAAGCGTCTTGATGCTCAGGTGGGTAAGGCGCGAGAACGCCCCGATGCTCAGCCGCTGCATAAGAGAAGTCTCGGCTCTCCGGTAAGGGGAGAGTCAAGCGGCAGGCCGCGGCGGCCCAGGGACCGTGTCGCGTGTTGACTCTCCCCTGGCTGGAGCCCTGAGGGTGGTTCACGAAACACCCAGACCCACCTTGGGAGGCCTCTCGTGAACGCTTCGCAGCCACTCCTGACCCGTCCTGTGCCGCGCGTCCCGGCAGGCCGTGTCCCGGCGGACGCCCCGCCTGCGCGCGCGAATGCGCTGATCGCCGTGCTGGCACTTGCCGGAACCGTTTTCGCGATGATGCAGTCGCTGGTCATCCCGGCCCTGCCGCGGATCCAGGCCAGCCTCGGGACCAGCGCTGACGGCGCAGCGTGGATCTCGACCGCGTACCTGCTGAGCGCCAGCATCCTCACGCCAGTTATCGGCAGGCTCGGCGAGGTGGCCGGCAAGAGGCGGATGATGCTGGCCAGCCTGGCCACGTTCGCGGCCGGCACGCTGGTCTGCGCGCTCGCGGGCAACCTGGTCGAGCTCGTCGCCGGGCGGGTGATCCAGGGCGCGGCGGGCGGCATCTACCCGCTGGCGTTCGCGATCATCAGGGACCGCCTGCCCCGCGAACGGGTCCCCTCGGGCATCGGCCTGGTGTCGTCGCTGCTCGGCATCGGCGGCGGCCTCGGCCTCCTCCTGCCGGGGCCGATCATGGCGCGGCTCGCTTACCAGTGGCTGTTCTGGCTGGCGCTCGTCGTCATCGCTGCCGCACTGATACTGGCCGCGCGCTACATCCCGGCCGACGCTCCGGCCGAAGCCGGGGCCCGGGTTCCGTGGCGCTCCTGCCTGCTGATGGCGGCCGGCCTCTCGGCCGTGCTGATCGCGGTGAGCGAGTCTGCCACCTGGCACTGGGGCGGCCTCAGGACGCTCGGCCTGCTGGCATTCGGCGCGGCGGTCCTGCTGGCATGGGGCCGCGCCGAGGCCCGGAGCAGCGCACCGCTGGTGGACATGAACCTGATGCGGCTGCGCGGTGTGTGGCCGGCGAACGCGGCGGCCACGCTGATCGGCATGGGCATGTACGCCTCGTTCCTGATCATCCCCGAATTCGTGCAGGCGCCCGCGCGGCTCGGATACGGCTTCGGCGCGTCGGTGACCGGGGCTGGCCTGTTCATGTTCCCGACCGCCGCGGCGCAGCTGCTACTCGGCCCGGCGTCGGGGCTGGTCAACCGCAGGTTCAGCCCGCGCGTGCAGCTGATCGCGGGCCAGCTGTGCTGCGCGGCAGGCTTCGCATGCCTCGCGCTACGGCACGGCTCCCCGTGGCAGGTCTACCTGGCCACCTCGGTGCTCGGCGTCGGGTTCTGGCTGTGCCTGGTGGCGCTGCCGAACCAGGTTGTCTCCGCGGTGCCCGCAGCTCGCACTGGATCGGCCACGGCGGTGAACACCGTGGTCCGCAACGCCGGGGGCGCCCTCGGCGCCCAGCTGGCCGCGGCGATCATCGTGTCCTCCGCGCGGGCCGGTGCCCCGGCCGCGGCTGGCTACATCGGCGCCCTGATCCTGTGCGCCGCGGCCACCTGCGCCGGCGCCCTGGCCGCCTGCGCTGCCCCGCGCAGGAGCCCCCGCTAAGCCTCGCCACACCCGTCGATGCTGCATCGCTGACTGCCATATGGGGTGGTCAGCGATCCGCGATCCTTTTTCAGCCGGCGCGGGGTCCCGTGCGCCCAACAGCGGTGCGGAATGGTCGTTCTGCCATTTCCTGGCTGTTCCAGGCGGGGATCAGGCGCCGGCGGCGTGGCCGTCGCGGCGCGACTGCGCCGTTCTGAGCTGCTGCACCAGGGGCAGGACGCGGTGGCCGATGCGCTGGTTGAGCGAGATCTCGGTCCGGGTGCGGGTCACGCCGGGCAGCGCGAGCAGGGTCTGCACGATCTCCTCGAGGTGCAGGTTGCTGCGCGCCGCCACCCGGCACAGCAGGTCGCCCTCGCCCGTCGTGGTGTGGGCCTCGAGCACCTCAGGAATCGCGTTGAGCCGGGAGACCACGTTGTCGAGCTGGCCCTGGGCGAGGAACAGGTGGACGAAGGCGAGCACGGTGAAGCCGAGGCCGCCCGGGCTGATCGCCGGGGCGTGCCCGGCGATGACGCCTTCGCGCTCCAGCCGGGCGAGCCGCGCCTGCACCGTGCCCCGCGCGACGCCGAGCACCCGGGCGTACTCGCGCATGCCGGCCTGAGGCTCCTCAAGCAGCAGGTTCAGCAGGTCGAGGTCTAGCTGGTCCAGTTGCACAGGCCCACAGCTCCGAACACGGTCGAATCTTCCTCGATGACTGAGCCAATGGCTCAACGGGGGTTCTTGATACTAGACCAATAGACCAGTGCGAATCTAGAGTGCCCCTATGACGGCAGCGTTCAGCCCGCGCGTGGCGACCCTCGACGAGCGGTATCAGCGCCAGGACGGCACGATCTACCTCACGGGAATCCAGGCGCTCGTCCGCATGCTCCTCGACCGCACCAGGCACGACCGTGAGCAAGGCCTGAGGACCGCCTGCTACGTGTCCGGGTACGAGGGATCGCCGCTCGGCGGCTATGACATCGAGCTCGCCCGCCACCGCGACCTGCTCGGCGAGCACGGCATCCTGCACCAGCCGGGCCTCAACGAGGAGCTCGCGGCGACGGCGGTGTCCGGCACTCAGCTGGCCGGCCAGGTCGGCGACGCCAAGCAGGACGGTGTAACCGGCATCTGGTACGGCAAGGCCCCGGGCCTTGACCGGGCGACGGACGCACTGCGGCACGCGAACATGATCGGCACCGCGCCCGCCGGGGGAGCGGTGGCGCTGGTCGGTGACGACCCGTCTGCCAAGTCCTCCACCCTGCCGTGTTCTTCCGAGATGGCCCTCGCCGGCCTGATGATGCCGACCTTCTATCCCGCCGACCCGGCCGAGGCCCTGGCGCACGGCAGGCACGCGGTCGAGCTGTCCCGCGCCAGCGGTCTGTGGTCCGCGATCAAGGTGGTCACGGCCATGGCCGACGGTTCGTCGACCGCGCTGGTGAGCCCGTACTGGCAGGCCCCCGACCTGTCGGACCTGCCGGGCGGCCTGCGGGCGTACGGCCACCAGCCGCGGGCCCGGCTGCTCGGCGCGGAGCTGGCCGAGCTTGAGCGCAGCCAGCAGCTCACCCGGCTGCCCATCGCCGCCGAGTACATCCGCCGCAGCGGCCTCAACGTCATTACCGGGCCGCGCCGCGCCCGGATCGGCCTAGTGGCCGCGGGCAAGACCTTCCTGGACGTCCGGCAGGCGCTCGCCGCGCTCGGGCTTGGCGATGACGACCTCGAACGCCACGGCATCCGGCTGCTCAAGCTCGGCGTCATCTACCCGGTTGAGCCGACCGTCGTCGCCGAGTTCGCTGCCGGGCTCGACGAGATCCTGGTCATCGAGGACAAGCGCGCCTTCCTCGAGGACGCGGTGAAGTCGGTCCTGTACGGGAAGGCCGGCGCCCCGGCCGTGTACGGCAAGCGGTCACACCACGGCTCGCCGTTGTTCTCCGCCGTGGGCGAGCTTGACTCGGACTCGGTCGCCGACTCACTCGCCCGCCACTTCGAGCCCGCCGGGATTCCCGTGGCGCAGCGGCCGGCCCGCGAGCGGGTCATGCTGCCGCTGGCGCAGCGCATGCCGTACTTCTGCTCGGGCTGCCCGCACAACTCCTCCACCAAGGTCGCTCCCGGCACTCTGGTCGGCGGCGGGATCGGCTGCCACGCCATGGTGGCGTTCATGCCGCAGGAGCAGGTCGGCGAGGTCACAGGGCTGTGCCAGATGGGTGGCGAGGGCGCGCAGTGGATGGGCATCTCCCCGTTCGTGACGCAGCGGCACCTCGTGCAGAACCTCGGCGACGGCACGTTCGCGCACTCAGGCAGCCTCGCCATCCGTGCCGCCGTGGCCTCGGGTGCGAACATCACCTTCAAGCTGCTGCGCAACTCCGCCGTCGCGATGACCGGCGGCCAGCAAGCGGTCGGCGAACTGCCGCTCGGCCGTCTGCTCGCGCTGCTCGCCGCCGAGGGCGTACGCAAAATCGTCGTCACCACCGACGACCCGGACAGGCTCCGACGTCAGCTGGGCCGTGGCGCCGACATCAGGCACCGCGACGACCTCATCGACGTGCAACGGGAACTGGCCGCGATCGACGGCGTCACCGTGCTTGTCCATGACCAGGAGTGCGCGGCGGAGAAGCGGCGCAAGCGCCGCCGCGGCAAGGTGGCGGCGCCGGCGCAGCGGGCGTTCATCAACGAGCGGGTCTGCGAGGGCTGCGGTGACTGCGGCCGGGTGTCCAACTGCCTGTCCGTCCAGCCGGTGGCCACTGAGTTCGGCCGCAAGACCCGGATCCACCAGTCGTCCTGCAACCTGGACTTCTCCTGCCTCAACGGCGACTGCCCGTCGTTCCTGACCGTGACACCGGCCTTGTCGCCGGCCCGCCGTCCTGCGGCACCAGCCCCTGCTGAATCAATGGCGGCGCCTGCCGAGCCCTCGTTGCTGTTCAGCCCGGACGGCTTCACCATGCGCATCACCGGCGTCGGCGGCACCGGCGTAGTGACTATCGCGCAGATCCTCGGCACCGCGTTCGCCGCCGACGGGCGCCAGGTGCGCGCCCTCGACCAGACCGGGCTGGCGCAGAAGGGCGGGGCGGTCGTGTCCGACCTGTCGGTCAGCACCGGGCCGGCCGAGCGGTCCGCCAAGCTCGGCTACGGCGAGTGCGACCTGTACCTGGGCTGCGACTCCCTCGTCGCCACCGACGGGACCCAGCTGCGCGCCGCGAGCAGGGACCGGACGGTGGCCGTGGTCTCGACGACCGAGGTGCCGACCGGGCAGATGGTGACGGACGTGAGCAAGCACTTCCCCGCAACCAGCCGGGTCAGGGCCGCGATCGAGGAAAAGGTGCGCTCTGCCCGCTTCCTCGACGCGGCGGCGCTCGCCAAGGAACTGTTCGGCGACGAGCAGTACGCCAACATGATCCTGGTCGGCGCCGCCTACCAGGCGGGCGCGCTACCGGTCAGCGCCGAGGCGATCGAGCACGCCGTCCGGCTCAACGGCGTGGCGGTCGACGCGAACATCCGGGCGTTCCGCGCGGGCCGGACGGTGAAAGACACGGACGTGCCCGCCATCGCCGCCGAGCAGGAATCCGGTGCCGGCCTGGCCGAGCGGAGCCTCCAGGACCTGCTCGCGCTGCGGGTCAGGGAACTGGCCGCGTTCCAGGACCAGGCCTGCGCGGACGACTACGCCGGTTTCGTGGCCCGCGTCCGGGCCCGCGAGGCGGCCGTCACCGGCGGCGAGGAACTCACCCGGACGGTCGCGCAGTCCCTGTACAAGCTGACCGCCTACAAGGACGAGTACGAGGTCGCCCGCCTCAGCCTGGACCCCGCGCTCGACGAAGCGGTACGGGCACAGTTCGGTGCGGGCGCCCGCTACCAGTACCGGCTGCACCCGCCGGTGCTGCGTGCGCTCGGCCTCAAGCACAAGGTCAGCCTCGGCCCTTGGTTCCGCCCGGCCTTCGCCACCCTGGTCGCCATGCGCCGCCTGCGCGGCACCCGGCTCGACCCCTTCGGCCGCACCGAGGTCCGCCGCACCGAGCGCGCACTGATCACCGAGTACCGGGAGGTCATCGACCAGCTGCTGGCCGGCCTGACCGTCGGCAACCACGGCCTGGCGGTCCAGATCGCGGCCCTCCCGGACTTGGTCCGGGGCTACGAGGACATCAAGCTGGCAACCGTCCGCACCTACCACGAAAAGCTGGCCGAGTTGCGCGCCGAGTTCACCGCCTCAGCCTCCCCGACCCTGGTCCGCTAACCATCTGCAGGCCCGGGCCTGGCGGCCTCCGCCGACCGCAGTTTCTCCAGGATCCGCTCGGCGTGCTCCACCAGCGCGCCAGCGCGACACCGGCGAGATCCTGAACCTGCTCGCCGACTGGGTCCCCACCGACGCGACCCGGAGGCGCAGATCCTGGTCGAGGGCCCCGACAGCCTTTGTTCGACTGAACACGGTGAAAGGTCAGCTCAGAAAGTCCGTGACGTCGACGGCGAACTCGGCGTGATGCTGGAACAGGAAGCCGTGGGCCGCATCCGGGTAGATCTTCAGCCGGGCCTGCGGTATCAGGCCGGCCAACAGGTAGGAGTACTGCGGCCTGATCATCGGGTCGCTGTCGCCGTTGGCGACGAACACGGGCATCTGCAACGCCTCCACCCGCTCCAGGGCCGAGTGGTCCGGTATGCCCCAGGCACAGACCGCGTCGTACTGCGCTTCACGGGTGGCCCAGTTGGTCATGTCGTCGCGGCCCTCGGTCCGCCCGAACATGCGGCCGAGCGCCTCCTTACCCGCCTGCTGGCTGGCCGGCGACGCGGCAAAGAACACGCCCAGGTACTCCTCCGGGCTGGTTTGCGGGGTGCCGATCGCGCCGATCAGGTCGCCGGCCTGCTTCCCGGCGGCCAGGCGTGCCAGCTGTGCGCCGGGCAGGCGCGACCAGTCCACCGTTGGTATTCGCGTGGCCGTCCGCGGCAGGTCCCGGAATCGTCCAGGTCGTGTCTGCCTGGTTACCTTCGGTATGCATATCCACCAGTGCGGCCGGGCATGGCTGGCTACATCATCCGGTTGACGCGAAGCAGCGCCGGTCCAGGGAGCACAGGCCATTGGCTGACACCGAACATCACCGCTCGTTCGCTGAGAGAGCGCAGCAGGCTCTGGCGAACGTCCAGCAAGACGACCGCGTCAAGCAGGCCGCGGCCAGGGCCAGGGAAGCGGCCGAGCGGGCCGAGGAGGCGTCGAAGACCGTCACCAGGAAGGTCGGCCAAGAAGACGCGTGGGACGAGTTGCGCGCGGACGTGCAGCTGCTGACCGAGATCGCGCGCGCCCAGCACGCACTCATCGTCGACCTGATCGACCGTGTCGCGGAGCTTGAGGGCCGGACCGGAATCGGGCCGGGGGCTGGCCACGGTGCCTGACGCGCCGTTGGCCGAACTGCTCGCCGACGCCCGGCACCGGGTGCCCGATCCGCCGTCACTTGACGAGACCGTCGATGACGCCGGGCGCCAGCGGCTTGCCGCGTATTACCTGTACAGCGCGCTTTGCGCCGAAGTCATCGGCTCCGGCGACCTTGCCCCCGGCCGATGGCCGCACGAGGTGGCCGAGCCGATGCGGCGGCTCAAGCTGACCCGGTTCGCGCCCAGGACCGCGCGGGGTCTCGACGCCCAGCTGAGCCCCGACGAGCAGGCGATGTGGCGAAGCCCGGAAAGGCTGGACAAGTTCGCGCAGCTCCTCGTCGATCTGATCGACCAGCGCGCGCTCGGCCCGCTGTGCGGGGACGCCGACCGCGTGGAGCTGATTAGCGCGGCTGACGGGCGCGGACTTGACCTGCAGCTCATCCGGGGCCAGCGCGTCGTCGGCACCTGTGCGGTCAAAGACCACTGGGAGCTGGTCGCCCAGTACCTGGCAGGCTTGCCGCTCCACGGCCAGCTTGCCGCGGCAGCGAGCGCGCCGGGGCTCGCGCAGAAGCTAGCGCATCAGCTGCAGGAGACCGGGATCTCTCACGCGGTCAGCACCAGCGTCACTCTCGCCGTTAGCATTCATCCGCTCGGCGCCGCCGCCGGCCTGGGCACCCGCCTCGTCCGGGCACGCCTCCGGGCCGGAGCGGACGAGGCGGCCGCGCTCCGTAGCGTCGGCGAGGACCTGCGTGCTCTGCGCGCCGAGGATGACCGCGAGCTTGCTGATCTGCGGTCCGGCCGGACCATATAAACCAGACGCATCCCGTGCCCCCGCATGCCACGCCGCGTTCTAGGAGGTAGCACTCGGCCAACGGACGCCAGCGTCCCATATCCTTTCCGCTTCAGCAACGAAGTGATCGAACCATATTGGGTCGGAGCGCGTAAGGCAGAATATTGGCGAAGGTTCCGCGACAGGCATATATTCGTAATGCTGTATAACAATAAAGCCATTTCTCCGACCGATATCAATGGCGTTTATACTCATTTGCGGAATGTAGGACGTTACCCGGATCTCCAAGTTACCGCTAGTGCTATCGGACAATTCCTTCAGCTCATCGAGTGATCCTTGGATTCTCTTCTTCAACGCATCCGGTGTTATTCCATGTACTCTGTACCGACTGGCCGCTCGAACCAGCTCATGGTTCTCCGGGTCCAGCAGCAGAACTCGGATGCTACCCCCAGAGATGAGAATCGTCCGCAGGCTAGCCTGGGAGACACCGCGCACGGTTCTCGACATCGACAAGCCGATTAGCAGCAAACTTGAAGCGGAACTGCGTCGACTTTCTATGTCCTCGGGGAACTCTGTCCTGAAGACTGCTAGGGGATCGGGTCGTTGCGCTTTTGTAATTTCGGACACATTCCTCCGAGATCGAATCTGTGAAAATGCCAGCACGGCAAGAAGCGCCAACGTTGCCGATACGAGGATCTTGACGTCCACAACCGCGGTCAAGCCAAGAATGGAGATAACTAGCGCCGTGGCGGCCAGGAGGTAGAGATCAAGATAGTCATCGAAGACGACCCGGGCTGCGAACCGCCCCAGGCGCACGCGTGTCTGCATAAGACCATACTGTTGTGCCGACACGTCGCGTGCAACCAGTAAGACTGCGGCCGCTTCTGCCGCGGTCCGCTGGGCAAGGGCAGCCTGGGCAGGGAACTTTCCTGGATAGTCTCCGGACCTGGATAGTCTCCGAGGTTCTTTAAGCGTTGTTTGAGATAGGTGAAATTCTTGCCCCCGTGATTGGTCAACTGTCGTGGAGATGCCTGCCCCCGGTGTTGCGACGCGGGTCCCGCGTGACCACTCCACGTGCTGCGGTGTCGGCTGGACAATGGGATGGTGCCCGATGTTGACCCGGAGCGTTTTGAGGAGATGGTCGCCGCGGCCCTGGACGGGCTGCCGGAGGATCTGGGGCGGCTGATGCGCAACGTCGCCGTCACGGTGGAGCACCGGCCGGGGCCGCCGGGCCTGCTCGGGCTCTACCGGGGTGTCCCGCTCACCAGTCGGACGACCGGGTACGCCGGGGTGCTGCCCGACCAGATCACCATCTACCGCCAGGCGATCTGCGCGTACTGCCGGACCGAGCAGGAAGTCTCCGAGCAGGTCCGGCGGACCGTCATCCACGAGGTCGCGCACCACTTCGGCATCGACGACAGGCGGCTCAGCGAACTGGGCTGGTAAGACCAAGCCGCGGCACCGACCGCTGCTAGAAGACGGTAGTCCCCCAGCCTGAACGGCGTCAGCGGCGGTCACCGGCTCGAGGTGGCGGGCGGCGGCGCACCAGCCCGCTGCTCTGGATGGCGGGCATCCCGGCCGGACGGGTTTCGCGGGGCCGGAGATAATGGATGATCTGCGGGGCCTGGCGGGGGTCCAGGTCTGGCGATCAGCCACGGTGGGGTACGCCGCACTGGGTGGAAGGACGAGGGTCCATGCCTGCTCACAACCGCTTTCTTGAAGGGTCGTTCGCCCCGGTGGCCGAGGAGGTCACCGAGTTTGACCTGCCGGTCACCGGCAGCCTGCCGGCCGAGCTGAACGGCCGCTACCTGCGCAACGGGCCGAACCCGCTCGGCCTGGATGATCCCAACTACCACTGGTTCCTGGGCGCGGGCATGGTCCACGGCGTGCGGCTGCGCGAAGGCAGGGCCGAGTGGTACCGCAACCGGTGGGTCCGCTCCAAAGCCGTGGCCGCACAGCTCGGCGAAAAGTGGCCGGACGGCCCGGTACACGAGAACATGGACTTCGCCGCCAATACCCACGTCATCGCGCACGGCAATCGCATCTTGGCCACGGTGGAGGCCGGGCCGCTGCCGTATGAGCTGTCCGTTGAGCTGGACACTGTCGGCCCCTGCGACTTCGGCGGGACCCTGCCCGGCGGCTTCGCCGCGCATACCAAGCTCGACCAGGCCACCGGCGAGCTGCACGCGATCGCCTACTTCTGGGCTTGGGACCACGTTCAGCATGTCATCGTCGATGCGGCGGGCAAGGTCAGCCGGACCACCGACATCCCGGTCCCCGACGGCCCGATGATGCACGATTTCGCGCTCACCGGCAGCTACGTGGTGCTGCTTGACCTGCCGGTCACCTTCAGCATGAACGCGGTCAGCGAGGGCAAGGGGATGCCGTACGTGTGGAACCCGGCGCATCAGGCCCGCGTCGGCCTGCTGCCGCGCGACGGCAGCGCGGCCGTCCGCTGGATCGAGGTCGAGCCGTGCTGGGTCTTCCACTGCCTCAACGCCTACGACGACGACGGCAAGGTGGTGGTCGACCTGTGCCAGTACAACCAGTCCTTCGACGTGTCCACGCTGTGGGCCGCGCACGGGCCGGTGACTCTGGACCGGTGGATCATCGATCCGGCGGCCGGCCGGATCGCCCAGCAGCGCCTGGACGACCGCGGGCAGGAGTTCCCCCGGGTCGACGACCGGGTCATCTCGCGACCGCACCGCTACGGCTACAGCGCGGTCATCGGCGAGGTGACCCGGGCCATCACCGCGGCGGGCGACTTCGGCGATGACGCGTTCACCAACGCGATACTGCGGCACGACCTGGCCCGCGGCACCGCCGAGGCGCACGAGTTCGGCCGCGATGCCACGGTCGGCGAAGCTGTGTTCGCTCCGTCGTCGTTCGAGGCCGGCGAAGACGACGGGTACGTCATGGCATTCGTGCACAATCCCGACCGCAACGCATCCGACCTGGTCGTCCTCGCTGCCCAGGACTTCACCGGCGAACCAGTCGCTCGTGTTCACCTGCCGGCCCCGATTCCGCTTGGATTTCACGGCAGCTGGATCCCCGGCCAGTAGATTCCGCGGCAACCGGTTGCCTAGTCCAGCCCGTGGGCCGGGTTACCTACCGCTTGTGCGGGTCGCTGTCGGGCAGCCAGACGTCCGGCGTGCAGATTTCCAGGTCGCTGACCCCCTCGGTAAGGGCGTCCACGGCGGCTAGCAGGGCGGCGCGCCGGTCGTCGCTGCGCCAGACCAGGGACCAGGTCCAGTAGACCTGCGGCGCGATCACCGGCCGCCGGACCAGATCAGGCGGGAGCAGCATGGTCTGCCCCTTGGGTGAGTTGACAACCGGGCGGCGGCTGCGGCGCACGTGGTCGAAGAAGGCGGGACCGGTGATGCCGCCATCGGAGATCCGCACCACGCTGGCGCCGGTGTCGCGGGCCATTTCCCCCGCGTAGAGGTTCCATGACGCCCACGAGGTGGTGTCGTCATCGAGGAGAACAGCCGTGTCCCCGGCCCGGACGCCGCTGGTGTCGTCACCGGCGGCGACCGCGTACAGCCGGTCGGCGCCGATGAGCCGGGCCTTGAGCCCGTACTCCTCCAGGTCCTGGGTTCGTATCCAGCACACTGCCAGGTCCAGGTTGCCGTCCGCGACCCGGGCGGCCTGCGCGTGGGATGGCTCGATCCACGTGTCTACGTGCAGCTGCGCGACCGCGGAGGCGCGGGCGATCTGGTGCGCGGGCAGCCAGCTGACGTAGCCGAGCCGGACCGGTTCGGAGCCAGACATCTCGGCGGCGCGTCGCTGCAGGTCATCGGCCCGTTCGAGCAGCGCGCGAGTATGCGGGAGCAAAGCCGTGCCGGCCGGGGTGAGGGCCACCGACCGCTTGTTGCGGTCGAACAGCCGCACCCCGAGGTCGTGTTCGAGCGCCTTGATCTGCTGAGACAGGGAAGGGCCGGCGATCCGCAGCCGCTCGGCGGCCCGGCCGAAGTTCAGCTCCTCGGCCACCGCGAGAAAGTAGCGCAGCTGGCGCAGCTCCACCCTGGTCATGTTATGTGCCTGCGAGGCTGCGCCTACAAGCAGTGAGGCAGTAAGTCGTGGCGCTATCACTGCGCGTGACGCACGATCAATTCATGGGCAAGGGGCGCCGGCGATCCCGGCCGCCCGTCCCGAGGAAAGAAAGTGAGTACCCGGTCATGAACCCAACGCAGAAGGTGGCCATCGTCACCGGCGCTTCCCAGGGCATTGGCGCCGCCCTCGTCACCGCCTACCGCAAGCTCGGCTACGCGGTTGTCGCGAACTCCCGCTCCATCGCCGCCTCGGACGACCCCGAGATCCTGGCGGTGCCCGGTGACCTGGCCGAACCCGGTGTCGGGGCCCGCGTCGTCGAGCAGGCGCTGGCGCGGTTCGGGCGAGTCGACACCTTGGTCAACAACGCCGGAATCTTCATCGCCAAGCCATTCACCGACTACACCGACGAAGATTACGACGCAATCACCGGGGTGAACTTGCGGGGCTTCTTCGACGTTTCCCGCAGTGCCGTCGCCGCCATGCTCTCCACGGGCGGCGGCCACATGGTAAATGTCTCCACGAGCCTGGTCGACCACGCCAACTCGCAGGTGCCTTCGGCGCTCGCCGCGCTGACTAAAGGCGGGCTGAACGCGGCGACCAAGTCGCTGGCGATTGAGTACGCGGACCGCGGCGTCCGGGTCAACGCCGTCGCGCTCGGCATTATCCGTACACCGATGCATCCGGCCGAGACGCATGAGGCCCTGGCAGCGCTGCACCCGGTTGGCCGGATGGGCGATATAAGCGACGCGGTCGAGGCGATCGTCTACCTCGAGAACGCCCCATTCGTCACGGGGGAGACCCTGCACGTCGACGGCGGCCAAAGCGCTGGGCATTAACCGCGACCGCCCCGGTCAGGCACCCTCACCGGTGCGTGGCCGGGGCGCAACAATTGACAAGGAGAACCGCAATGAATGGCGCTCGTCAGAACACGGAAAACGAAGACATCCTGCGCGGCGTGCTCGACCAGTGGAAGGCCGCTGTTGACGCGCACGACCCCGAACGGGTCGCCTCCTATTTCACCGAGGACGCGATCTTCCAGGGCCTGCACCCCTACAGTGTCGGACGGCAGGGCATCGCCGACTACTACGGCTCACAGCCGCTCGGCATGACGGCGGCCTACAAGTTCCTGGAAACAAGACGGCTGGCCAGCGACCTCATACTCGGATACGTGAACGTCGATTTCTCCTTCGCCGACCGCCCCACGCTACCGGTATTCCTCGGCGTCCTGGTGAAGCGGACAACGGAAGGCTGGTCCATCACCCACTACCAGGTATCCCGCCTCGGCTGAATTGCTCAGCCCGCTCCGAGCGACAAGCTCAGCACCACCCTGGTCGCCTGCGCCGGGTACCCGGCCCGTAGCCGCTGCCAGCACCCGGTGCAGGCGACGCGCCCTCCCAGGGGTGATGAGGATGAGGCATAAGTAACCGCCCGATTACCCGGCGGGCAAAGCCTGTTGCCGGTATCCCGAACGTTTGGTGCTTCGCCTGTTCCGGTGCTGTGTCACTCCCAGGACAGGCGGGCGATGGTGTCCAGGATGCGGTCGGCGTGGGGGAGGTGGTAATGCTCGAGGTGCGGCGGCGGGTAGGGGATGTCGAGGCCGGTGACGCGCAGCACTGGTGCCTCCAGGTGGAAGAAGCACTGCTCGGTGAGCCGGGCGGCGATCTCCGCGCCGTAGCCGGCGAAGCCGGCGGCCTCGTGGACGACGACGGCACGGCCGGTGCGGCGCACCGAGTCGGTCAGGGTCTGGTCGTCGACAGGGGACAGCGAGCGGAGGTCGATGACCTCGACGTCCCACCCCTCGTCGACCCCGGCTTCGGCGGCCTCCAGCGCGGTCGCCACCATGCCGCCGTAGGCGATCAGCGTGACGTCCCGGCCCGGACGGCGCACCACGGCGCGGTCGATCGGCGGCCCTTCCGGCCTCAGCACGGCCGTCTCCTTGGACCAGTAGCGGCGCTTGGGCTCGAAAAAGATGACCGGGTCGGGGCAGGTGATGGCCTGGCGGAGCAGCCGGTAAGCGTCCGTCGGGGTGCCGGGTGCCACCACGCGCAGGCCGGGGGTGTGGGTGTAGTAGGCCTCGGAGGAGTCGCTGTGGTGCTCGACGCCGCCGATGCCGCCGCCGAAGGGTACCCGGATCACCACGGGGAGCGCGAGCTTGCCGCGGGTCCGGTTGCGGAGCTTGGCGAGGTGGCTGGTGACCTGCTCGAAGGCGGGGTAGGCGAAGGCGTCGAACTGCATCTCGATGACCGGGACGAGGCCGTTCATCGCCATGCCGATGGCGGTGCCCACGATGCCGGCTTCGGCGAGCGGGGTGTCGAAGACGCGCTGGTCGCCGAAGCGGGCGGCGAGCCCGTCGGTGACGCGGAAGACCCCGCCGAGGGTGCCGACGTCCTCGCCGAACACGACGACGCGGTCATCGGCGGCCAGGGCGTCGGCGAGCGCCTGGTTGAGCGCGGCGACCATGGTGACGGACGCGGGAGCCTGGGCCGCGGTGCCGGCCGGCCGGGCCGGGGATGTCACGGTGCTCATCGCGCTGCCTCCTGAGACTCTTCCGATTCGAGTTCGGCGAGCAGCGCCGCGCGCTGCCGCTCGAGCGCGGCGGTCGGCCGGGCGTACACGTGCTCGAACAGTTCGGCCGGGTCGACGCTGACCTCGCGGTTCATCTGGTCGCGGACCTCCGCGGCGAGTCGCTCCGCCTCGGCCGCGATCTGCCCGGCTGCCGCGTCGTCGAGCAGTGACCTGGCCCGCAGGTAGGTCTCCAGCCTGGCAATCGGGTCGCGTTCGAGCCAGCCGCGGACCTCTTCGGTTGTCCGGTACCTGGTAGCGTCGTCGGCGTTGGTGTGCGCCTCGATCCGGTAGGTAAGCGCCTCGATGAGGGTCGGGCCGCCGCCGGCGGCGGCCCGCTGAATGCCGGCCTTCACCGCGGCGTAGACGGCGGCGGCGTCGTTGCCGTCGATCAGCAGCGACGGGATGCCGTAGCCGATGCCCTTGGCCGCGAGGGTGGGTGCGGCGGTCTGTTTGGCCAGCGGCACGCTGATCGCGTACCCGTTGTTCTGCACGAGGAAGACGACGGGTGCCTTCCAGACGGCGGCGAAGTTGAGCGCTTCGTGGGTGTCGCCCTCGCTGGTCGCGCCGTCGCCGAGCAGCGCGAGCGCGGCCTGGTCCTGTCCCTTGAGCCGGGCGGCGTGGGCCAGGCCGACGGCGTGCAGGGTGTTAGTGGCCAGCGGGGTGCACTGGGGGGCGACCCGGTACTCATACGGGTCGTAGCCGCAGTGCCAGTCGCCGCGCAGCAGGGTGAGGGCCTGCTCGGCGGGCACGCCGCGGGTCAGGATGGCGACCGTGTCGCGGTAGGTGGGGAACAGCCAGTCCTGGTCACGCAGCGCGAGCACCGCCCCGACCTGGCAGGCGTCCTGGCCCCGCGAGGACGGGTACACCGCGAGCCTGCCCTGCTTGGTCAGCGCGGTGGCCTGGATGTCGACCTGGCGTCCGAGGACCATGCGGCGGTGCAGTTCCTGCAGCACACCGGGCTCAGGGAGGCTCAGTCCGCGCGGGTTCCGGCCGGGCTGGCCGTCTTGGTCTATCAGCTGGAGCGGGGTCTGGCTCGGCAGGAGGCCGGGTGAGGCCGCCGTCTCGCCGGGGTGGGCGACGGTAGTCACGGCCACTCCCTTCAACGTGTTCTTTTCCAGAGAATGCCCACTGTGCGAGCAGTTTTTCTAGGTGCTAGCTGAAATGCGAGACAGATGGCTCAACTTGTCCGGTTAGTCTGGCCATATGACTTACAGTGACCTGCCTGCCGATCCTGTGCTTGGACATATGGCAGCGATGGACGATACCGACCGGCAGATCGTCGAGGCGCTGCGCGCCGATGGGCGGCTGTCCATGCGGGCGCTCGCCGACCTTGTGCACATCTCGCGGGCCAGCGCGTACGCCCGGGTCGCCCGCCTGGAACGCGAGGGCGTGATCACCGGGTACGCCGCGCAGATCGACCCGGTGCGCTCCGGCTACGCCCTGTCGGCCTACGTCTACCTGGACATCGCCCAGCGGTCCTGGAAGTCGGTTCGCGGCCAGCTCCTCGACATGCCCGAGGTCGACCACGTCGCGCTCGTCTCCGGCGCGCACGACATCCTGCTGCGCGTCCGTGCCCGCGACGCCGCGTCGCTGCGTGACGTGGTGCTGACCAGGCTCCAGGAGATCCCAGAGGTCCGCTCCACCCAGACCGTGCTGATCTTCGAGGAGGCGACTCCAACGCGGCGGCCGCCGCGAGCCTTAACCGGACGGCGGGCAGTGCGCGGCCAGGCGCAAGCGCCCAGCGGCCCTGACGGGTCTATCCCGGTAGCATCGGGATTATGGAGCTTCACGTCGGATGCGCGATGTGGAGCTACGCACCCTGGCAGGGCCGTTTCCTGCCACACCCGCTGTCCCCCCGTGACCGGCTCAGCGCCTATGCGACCTGGTGCAACGCCGTGGAAGGTAACACCACCTTCTACGCGACGCCCGCTCCTGGCACCGTCGCATCGTGGGCCGCGCAGACCGGCCCAGAATTCAGGTTCATACTCAAGCTGCCGAAGACGGTCACGCACGAGCGCCGCCTCGGCGACGTCGGCGAGCCGATGCGCGCCTTCCTGGCCGCCGTCGAGCCGCTCGGCGCGCGCACCCACGCACTGTGGGTCCAGCTGCCTCCGGCCTTCGGCCCGTCGGGGGTCGACGTCCTCGGCGGGTTCCTGCGCCGCCTGCCGCGCGATTACCGCTACTGCGTGGAGGTGCGCCATCCCGCGTTCTTCGCCGATCCGCAGGCGGAAAAGCAGCTTGAACGGGCGCTGGGGGATGTCGGGGCCGAATGGGTCGACCTGGATACCACGGTGCTGTTCGAGCGTCCGCCGGCCAGCGAGGCCGAGCGGGAGGCGCACCTGCGCAAGCCCCGGCTGCCCCGCCGGTCACGGGTCCTCACCGCCCATCCCGTCGTCCGCTACATCGGCTGCGACGACACCGTGCGTACGGCCGCGGGATGGCAGCACTGGGCCGACCAGGTCGCCGGCTGGCTGCGCGAAGGGCGCTCGCCCAGCGTGTTCATCCACACGCCCGACAACGTCGACGCGCTCGTGCTGGCGCGCCGGTTCCACGACGACGTGCGCGCCCGGATCCCCGAGGTCAAACCGCTTCCCGAGCCGCTCCCCGTGGGACCGCCGACCCTTTTCTTAGGCAGTAACCCGCGGGGCCGTTCGCCGGCGGCGGTACCCGCCACGATCGCAACGGCCTGCGCCGCCACATCGGTGATGATGGCGGCGACCCGGGGGTCGGCCGCGTACCTGCGGATCAGGGCGGGGGAGTTGACGGTCCACACCAGGCACGGCAGCCCCGCCTGCGCGGCACGGCGCAGCACGCCGAGCGCGGCGAGCCGGTAGTGCGGCGCCAGGTAGTCGGCCCGGACACGCTTGGCGATGCCGACCGGGTACAGTTCGCGCAGCCGGGCGGGCAGATCGGCCAGCGACCCGCCGTCGCCGACCAGCAGGCCGGTCCTGACCTCAGGGAAGGAGTCCTTCGCCTGGGCGACCACGGCCGGAAGGAACGACGTGATGATCATCTGGGCCGGGTCGAAGCCCGCTCGCAGCACGGCCATCACATCCGGCACGTACCCGTCCTCCTTGAGCTCCACGTCCAGCCTGATCCGGCCGCCGCAGGTCCGCAGCACCTCGGCGAGCAGCGGCGGCCGGACGCCGGCCACGGCCTCGATGTCGTCGCGGGTCAGGCCGCCCACCGGCGCGCCGCCGACGGTCGCGTCGTGGAAGGCGATCAGCTCGCCGTCGCGGGTCCTGCGGACATCGAACTCGATCATGTCGGCACCGACATCGATCGCGTTCGTGAAGGCCGCGATCGTGTTCTCGGCGGCCCCGGCCGCGACGCCCCGGTGCGCGGCAACCATGGCACGGATCATGACCGGCAGTATGCCCTGCTCAGGTGAGGTCCTGGCGACACGGGGGCGAACACGAAGCCACGCCGCGTTCTGCCTGAAGACAGGACCAGCCGAACGTTGCGCGGTTCCCCTCGCCGCCCGCATCCTCTCCGATCCTCCGACAACCCCCTGTTGACAATGTCAACCGGGGGTTGTCATACTGGTGGCATGGCTGAAACGGCAACGGATCATCAGGACACGTTCGAGCGGCTGCGGCAGGTCCGGGCCGAAGCGATCGAGCACGCGAGGAAGGCGAGGCTGCTCGCCACCGAGCGCCGCGAGCTCATCAAGCAGCTGATCGCCAACGGCTTCTCCCAGGCCGACATCGCGCGGGAGCTCGGGGTCACCCGGCAGGCGATCCAGAAGATGCTGGCCCTATGACCGCGGGCATCGCCCACGGCACCGGGGCTGACCTGTACTACGAGCGTCGCGGCTCGGGCCCGCCGCTGCTGCTCATCGTCGGCGGCGGCGGCGACTGCGGCTACTACGAGGATATGGCCGCGATCATGGCCGATGAGTTCACGGTGCTCAGCTACGACCGGCGCGGCAACTCGCGCAGCAGGCTGCACGACGGCCCGGCTCCGCTCGTGATGGCCGAGCAGAGCGCGGATGCACTCGCGGTGCTTGACGCCAACGACATCGGCCCGGCTACCGTCTTCGGCAACAGCGGCGGTGCCACCATCGCGCTTGACCTGGCCGCCTATCACCCGGACCGGGTGGCCGCCGCCGTCGTTCACGAGCCGCCGGTTCCCGCCGTCCTGCCCGACCCGGAAGGTTATCTCGCCGTCTACGACGAGATGGACCGGCTGCTCAAGTGCGACAGCTGGGTCGCCGCGTTCAGCTACTTCCAGGTCACGGTCGGCCAGGTACCCCCCGAGGCCAGCGCGATCATGCTCGACCCGGGACCGCACCTGCCGCCCGGTCCGCTGCGCGACCGGATGCTCCGGGTCAGCCGGAACTGGGAGTACATGACCTGCTACGAGATCCGGCCGTTCATCGATTACCGGCCTGATCTCGGCCTGATCACCAGGAACGCGGTGCCCGTCGCCCTAGCGCACGGCACCGACACGATCGACCCCGAAGCGATGCGGATGAGCGAGGTAACCGCCGCCGCGCTCGGGGTTGAATGCGCCGTCTTTCCTGGCGGGCACATCGCTCCCATGGAGATCCCCGACGCCTTCGCCCGGGCGCTGCGCACGCTGCTGCACCGCCTCCGCCCCGCAGGGTAGTCAGGCGCCCAGCCGGGCCACGGCCTCGGGCACGCTGGCGGCCACCGGGATCACGGAGCTCACACCAGTCATCGACAGCACCATGGCGACCTCTCCGAGCGGGGATGCCAGCACAAGCTGCCCGCCGCTCTGGGAAAGCACCCGGCGCACTCCCATCAGCACACCGATGCCCGCCGAAGCCATGAACGTCACACCGCTGAGGTCCACCACGACCCGTACCGCCCCGCCCGACAGCACCGATGTCAGCCCGTCACGGAACTGCTGCTCTGTGCTTACATCGATCTCCCCGACGACAGAAACCACGGCATAGCCGGGCTCCTGTGAAACGGAGCAGGTCAGCGGTTCGTTGCTCGCGATGGGAGGATCTTCCTTCACAGCCCAGCTACCTCGCTGCTGGACGCGCATGCCGGCACGACAGATGGCAGAACCTTACAGCAGCGCACGCCCGTGCGGGCGATGTCTCGCACTGCGCGTCCAGGTGTCTCACCGGGTGGTTACCACGTCGGTGTGGTCAAGTCGCGCGGCGGGGCCGCCGTCGGACATCGGCGGCCGCGTCCGGCGTGTGCCGGATCGCGGGGTGGCATAGTGGGGGACCCGGGCCGGCCACCGCGCGGCCGGGTGCCCGAAGTGAGGTAGCGAGATGACACAAGACGGCCACGCGTTCACGCAGCCGGAGATCGACGCCTTCTACCAGGTTGTCGGTGCCCGGCGGGACATGAGGAACGGCTTCCTGCCCGACCCGGTTGACGACGACCGGCTGACCCGGATTCTCGCCGCCGCGCACCAGGCACCGAGCGTCGGGCTGAGCCAGCCGTGGGACTTCCTCGTCCTGCGCGACCAGGAGGTCAGGGCGGGCGTGCAGCGGCTCGCGCAGCGGCAGCGCGATGCCTTCGCGGCCACCCTGCCGTCGGCGCGGGCACTGGCTTTCGGCAAGCTGAAGGTCGAGGCCATCCTGGAGAGCCCGGTCAACATCGTCGTCACCTGCGACCCCACAAGGGGCGGCAGGCACGTGCTCGGGCGGCACGCGCAGCCGCAGGTCGCGGAGTACTCGGCGGTGTGCGCGGTGCAGAACCTGTGGCTGGCGGCGCGGGCCGAGGGCCTCGGCGTCGGCTGGGTCAGCTTCTTCAGCGAGCGTGAGCTCGCCGCGGTCCTCGGCCTGCCGGAGCACGTCACGGTAGTGGCCTACCTGTGCGTCGGCCACGTGGCGGAGTTCCCGCCCGCCCCCGAGCTCGTCACGTCGGGCTGGGCGCGGCAGCGGCCGCTCGCCTGGGCCGTGCACGAGGGCCAGTGGGGGCGGCGCGGGCTGCCGGGCGCGGCGCCCGCGAGCCTGCTCGCCGACACGGTCGCCGCGATCCGCCCGACGGACGGCGCGGCGGAAGCGGCGGCGCGGGACCGCCAGGCCCAGCTCACCAAGCCGCCGGGCTCCCTAGGGTTCCTCGAGGACCTGTCGGTGCGGCTGGCCGGGATCGCGGGCCAGTGCCCGCCGCCGATGCCCGAGCCCGCGGCGGTCGCGGTGTTCGCCGGGGACCACGGCGTGCACGCCCAGGGCGTCACCCCGTGGCCGCAGGAGGTCACCGCCCAGATGGTGGCGAACTTCCTGGCCTCGACGGCGGTGGTCAACGTGATCGCCGCCCAGGCCGGCGCCGAGGTCTGCGTGGTCGACGTCGGCGTCGCGGCCGAGCTTCCCGCCGCGCCCGGGCTGCTGCCAAGGAAGGTGCGCCGCGGCACCGCCGACATGACCGAAGGACCGGCGATGACCCGCGAGGAGGCTCGGCAGGCCGTCGAGGCCGGCATCGAGATCGCCAGGGACCTGGTCACCGCTGGCAACCAGTGCCTGATCACCGGGGACATGGGGATCGCGAACACGACCGCCTCCGCCGCCCTCATCGCGGCGTTCACCGGCGCCGACCCCGTCGAGGCGACCGGCCGCGGCACCGGCGTCGACGACGAGACCTGGGCGCACAAGGTCGACGTGGTACGCCGGGCCCTGGAACGGCACCGCCCCGACCCGGCCGACCCCCTCGGCGTGCTGGCCGCCGTCGGCGGACTCGAGCACGCGGCGCTCGCGGGCTACCTGCTCGGGGCCGCGGCGCTGCGCGTCCCCGTCATACTCGACGGGGTGATCGCGTGTGCCGCCGCGCTCGCCGCCGCCGCGTTCTGCGCCGACGCGGCCGGCTTCATGGTGGCCGGGCACCGCTCCACCGAGCCAGGCGCCAGCCGCGCCCTGGCCGCGCTGGGCCTGCGGCCCGTCCTCGACCTCGGTCTGCGCCTCGGCGAGGGCTCGGGCGCCGTCCTCGCGCTCCCCGTCGTCCAGGCCGCCGCCCGCGTGCTGCGCGACGTCGCCACGTTCGACAGCGCCGGCGTCTCCGGCAGGAAGGAGTAACGGGCGGGCGGCAGACAGCCGCGCACGTTCCTCGTCACCCTGATGGTCACCGAAGGGCAACGCGGCCGGGGTTCGTCGCCTCACCCAGGGCGCAACGTCTCCGCCTATCATGGATCGGTGAGTGGATCGGTGAGCCAGCCTCGGGGCGCGCCAAGGAACGGCCCGGTGCCGGCTACGGCAGCCGAGCGGATACTGAGCGCCGCGATGCGGGAGTTCGCGAAATACGGATTCGCCGGCGCCCGGGTCGAGCGGATCGTGAACCGGGCGGACGTGAGCCCGCGCTCGCTTTACTACCACTTCGGCAGCAAGCAGGGCCTGTACGACGCCGTGCGCGAGCGGCTGCGTTCACAGCACTTCGAGGATTTCGTGCGCGGTGTCACCGATGAGCCTCTGGTCGACCGGCTGCTCGCCAACATCGACGTCGCGATGACGCCCCGCTGGCAGACGTGGGCCCGGCTGCTGATGTGGGAGGCACTGGACGGCGGCGCGGGCAGTGCCCCCTATCCAGACGGCACGGTACCCGGCGACCTGCTCGCGATCCGCGCCGCCCAGGAGCGGGGCGAGATCGACCCGGACCTGGACCCGCACGTGCTGACGCTGGCTTTCATCGCCATCACGTTCTGGCCGACGATGTTCCCGCAGTCGACCAGGCGCCTCACCGACGGGATGCCCGCGGATGAGCTCCTCCAGGCCCGCAAGGACCTGCTCCGGGCGCTGGTCCGGCGGCTCGGCGACCAGGCGCCTGAGCAGTTGCCCGCCGCGGTCGCTCCGGCCGGCGAGCAGCCGCGTTAGCCGTTCTTCATCGCGTTCTTCGGCCGCAGAGCCTGGCTGTCCAGGATCATCACCGATGAACGGCCGGACGGTCAGTCAAGAACTAGCTCGTGCTCCGCGCCGCGGTCGCTGGGCGGTGCGAGCAGCCGCGTGAGGACCAGCGTGCCGAGGGTCAGCGCCAGGTCGCAGCAGCACGCGATGCGGAAGCCGGCGACGTAGCCGCTCGCCTGCCCGCCGCCGGCGACGGCGAAGAAGCCGAGGCTTACCAGGGCGAGGCCGATGGTCCCCGACATCTGCTGGACGGTGACGAGCACGCCGGCCGGGGCCCCCGAGTCCGCGACGGGGACGCGGCTGAGCACGACGCCGATGATCGGCGGGATCAGCAGCCCCTGCCCGAGGCCGAGCAGCGTCACCCCGGCGAGCACCATGGCTGTCGGCCGGCCGGGGCCGGCCGCCGCGAGGAGCATGAGCAGCCCGGCGGCCTGCAGCGCCGCGCCCGCGGTCAGCGTGCTGCGGCCGTAGCGCCCCACCAGCGCGCTGCTCGACAGGCTCGCCACGAAGTTGCCGAACGCGAGCGGCACGAACGTAAGCCCGGCCGCCATGGGGCTGTCTCCCCGTCCCGTCTGGAGGTACAGGCCGAGGACGAAGAAGAAGGAAGTGATCGTCGCGTACAGCGTCACGTTCACGAACAGGCCGCGCCGGAAGTCCCTCGACCGGAACAGGCCGAGGTCCACCAGCGGCTGCCGGGTCGCGGAGACCCGGTGCTCCCAGCACACGAACGCGGCGACCGCGACGGGAACCGCGGCGAGGAAGAGCAAGCACCACAGCGGCCACCCGAGGGCGCCGCCCTCGACGACCGGGATGATCAGCTGCCCGGCCGCGAGGGTGAGCAGGGCGACGCCGCCCGGGTCGAGGCTGGGGCGTGCCGGTGACCGGGACTCAGGGACGCGGCGGAAGCCGAAGGCGAACGTGAGGACGGCGACGGGCACGTTGACGAG
>Ga0335072_10001921_pt1 | contig 32989 bp, 26 predicted proteins | sample Lox_Sample_21_FD_206725 | JGI IMG/M metagenome (GOLD analysis project Ga0335072, IMG submission 206725) | Soil microbial communities from Loxahatchee National Wildlife Refuge, Florida, United States - Lox_Sample_2.1 | ecosystem: Environmental > Terrestrial > Soil > Wetlands | place: USA...
GCACTGCCCGGCTCCGCCTGAGCGGCGACGCGGTCTCTGTCGGGAGCCGGCACAGTGTCCGGCATACTGATCGCTCCCAAGGTCATGCTCTCGACACATATGCAGCAACGACAGGAGTGGATTCCAGGCCGCAGGCGCGACCGCACAGGCTTGCCCTTCACCAGACCTGAGCGCCGTCCCTCACTCTGCCGCGGCCACGCGCGGCCGCGCCGGCCGGTCCCGATGCCCGCTCAGTTCCGCCCCCGCCGCCGGGTCCAGTCGCAGGCTGAGCAATGGCGCCAGCATGGAAATCGCCGAGACCGTCAGGAACGCCACGGAAAAATCCGACAGCAGCGGCGCCGAATGTCCCATCATGCGGATCGACGCCGCCAGCACGGTGGCCGACACCGCGATGCCCAGCGTCAGCGACATCTGCTGGAACGTGGTATAGAAGCTGGTCGCGGTGCTCATCTGCGGTCGCGGCACGTCGGCGTAGGCGATGGTGTTGTACGCCATGAACTGCAGCGACTGGAAAAACCCGTTCAGCAGCAGGATCGTGTAGATCGCCACCAGCGGCCAGCCCGGCCGGAACGCCGCGGTCAGCGCCAGCAGCAGAGTCGCGACCATGCCGATCCAGGACAAGACTGCTCGGAACCCGAGCCGCCGCAAAATCCCGGGCGCCACCATGCGCATGGCCAGTGACCCCACCGAGCTGGTGAAAGTGATCAGCCCGCTGTGCAGCGCCGACAGCCCGAAGCCCAATTGCAGCATCATCGGCAGCAGGAACGGCATCGCCCCCACCGCGATGCGCGACAAGGAGCCGCAGATCACGGAAAACCGGAACGTCGGAATCCGCAGCATGCGGAAATCCAGCATCGGCTGCGGGCACCGCCGTGCGTGCCATCCGTAGCTCAGCGCCGATGCCACCCCCAGTGTCACCAGCCCGGCGACCACCAGGCCGGAACCGACGCCGCGGCTCGCCATCTCGATGCCGAACATCAGCGACGCCAGCGCGGTACCGGCCAGCACCAGGCCGCGCAGGTCGAACGGTGTGCGCACCGGCTCGCGCATTTCCTCGATATAGAGCGTCACCAGGATGATGCCGGCGATGCCGATCGGCACGTTGATGTAGAAAATCCAGTGCCACGACAGATACGTCACCAGGAAGCCGCCGATCGGCGGCCCGACGATCGGGCCGATGGTGGCGGGGATCATCAGCCAGGCCATGGCGGACACCAGCTCGGTCTTCGACACCGCGCGCAGCATCACCAGCCGCCCCACCGGCGACATCATCGCGCCGCCGGCGCCTTGCAGCATGCGCGCCGCCACCAGCAGCGGCAGCGTCGGCGCCTGCGCACAGGCGATCGAGCCCAACGTGAACATGCCGATCGCGGTGCGGAACACGGTGCGCGAACCGAACCGGTCGGCGAACCGGCCGCTCGCCGGAATGAACATGGCCAGCGTCAGCAGATAGGAGGTCAACGCCACGTTCATGTGCAGCGGGTCGGCGTGGAAGCTCTTGGCCATGGTCGGCAGCGCGGTTGCCAGCACGGTGCCGTCCAGTTGCTCCATGAACATCGCGCTGGCGACGATCAGCGACACTGTGCGCGCGCTGGGGACGCGGCTCCGCGGTATGCTCATGAATCGGACATCGTCTCAACAGCCGAACGGTCTGGCCAACCCTGGATACGCGCCTCGCCGATCTCCGGCAATTGCGGTTTCTGCAATCGAGACAATCAGCAGGTTGCCGATGCCGCCGGACGCCAGATCCGCGGGCGCTGCCGCTGCCCGGCCCACCAGCCCCGGCGCAACGGACCCGGCTCAATAACTCAGGATAGCGGTGATCTGATCGGTATAGTCGCCGAGATGCGCGCCCGTCTGCAATGCGAGGATACGGCCATACACGGTGAACATCTGCTGCAACGGCATGCTCGGCCCCACCGCGCCGCTCACCGTCTGCGTAACGCCGCGCCCGGTACCGTCGCCCCAGTATATGGTGCGGGCCGGATCGACATAGGTGTGGTAGCGCAGCGTATAGCTGCCGTCGGTCAGTTGCCGGCCATACGGCCTGGCCCAGCCGATCAGGCTGATGCTCCCCTGCACCGCAACAGTCGCCGATCCGGTCGCCGTGCAGGTCACCGTGATGGTCGCGGTGAAGTCGGTGGGCTGGCTATCGGACGGCAGGTAGGCGCCGAATGCCAGCGGCGTCGCCGTCATGGTGCAGCTTGCGCCGCCATCGGCGAGCGCCGGCGCCACGCTCAGCATAGAACAGACCAGGGCCGCGGCAGCCCGGGGCCAGTGCCGGACGCCGGACGCACCGGTGCGACGCGGTCCGCTCATTGGCATTGCAGCGGGCCGATCGCAGGAATGTCGCCGGGAACCGCCCGGTAGTCGAACTGCACGCTGCACTGGCCGCCGTTCGGCAGCACGACTTCCACCCGGTTGCTGGGTTGCAATCCGGTCAGATAGGCCTGCCCGTCGAAGCCGACCGGCTGATCCTCCTCGCCGGCGACCTTGGCAACCGATCCCAGCGGCACCGGCTTGCCATTGCGGTCATGCAATGTCACCAGTGCGGCGTGCACCCGGCGGATGTGGAAATCCACCACCGGGCCCGACCGGTCCGGCGGCCGCACATCCACCGCGGTCTGCCCCACCTGCACGTCCGGCGGCAGCCGGCTCACGTCCACCGCCACCCGGTTGTTCTGGTACGACAGCAGCGACGGCACCATCAGGTAGCCGCTGGAATCGGTAACGCCGACCGGACGGTTCTCATACAGCACCGGCACGCCGGCAATGCCGCCGGTGCTTACCACGGCAAAGCTGTCATTGACCTGGTCGCCGGCAAATGGATGGCCATCGGCCAGCACCAGCGAACCGCTGGCACCCACCTGTCCGGCATGCTCTGTCGCGATTTGCGATACCCCGCCCGTCACCCGGCCCCACGGACTGAGGTACTCCGCCTGCGCCGAACGCTGCGGCGTGATGCCCTCCGAATCCTGCAACCGATAGCCGAAATCGTTCTGCACCAGCGCCGGCTTGCCCACCGTCAGATCGGTGCCCGGCCGGCCGCTGTCCAGCGATCCGCCAATCGACGCCGACGCCGATGACCCGAGCGCGATGCTGATCCCGAACAACGCCCCGAAATTGTGGTTGTCGCGGAGGTCCTTGAACGCGGTGGCATAGAACGACACCGACCGGGCGATCGGCAGGCTGTAGCTGACCGTGGCCAGCGAGATCGACGTGTCGGCGATCGGAATCGGAACCGAACTTTCCGCCGCCGCGGGCGACAGCGGCAGGGATGCGCCCGCCACCTGGCTGACATAGCCGATGCCGGCACTGCCCCAGCGGCCGAGCTGGTAACCGAGGCTGGCATTCAGGGTGGAGCGCGGCACCGGCGTGTCGCTCAATGCGGCGATGTCGCGGTAGTCGCCAAAGGCCCAGGTCGCCCCCAGGTTGAAGCTCAGGTCGTGCGATACCCGCTGGAAACCGATTGCGGCCTGGCCGCCGGTCTTGCCGAATCCCGCCACGGCCGGTGCGGGCCCCGTGCTGCCAGACGCCGCAACATTCAACACCCCGAACGTGCCCAGCTTCGCCACCGCGCCGCCGCCAAGCAATAACAGGGCGCCGGTCGCCTCCTCATGGCCTTCCAGCGTCAGCCAGTCGGTGACGCCATAGCGCAGCACGCCGCTGGTCGCGCCGCCGGCATAGCGGTCGGTGATCAGCCCGTAGTCGTGCCGTATCACGCCGGCCTCCAGCGAGTAGCTGGCCAGGCCGGCCCGCAGCAGGGCGGAGCTGGCGTAGAACGGCAGCGTCACCAGCGTCTGCCGGCCCAGCGCATCCGTTACCGTCACCGCGACCTCGCCGGCACCGGTCACCACCGGCAGGTTGCGCACCGCGAACGGGCCCGGCTGCACCGCTTCGCTGAACTGGCGAATGCCGTTGACCACGACATCGACGGTCGAGGGCACCGCGGCCGACGCACTCAGCACCGGCAACGGGTAGGTGATCAGGTCCGGCCGCACCGCGAAATCACTGCTCACCTGGGCACCGCCGAGCCGTACCGCACGGCTCCACGACAGCGCGCCGGTAACCATGTCGCCGACGCGCCACCGCCTGGTATCGTCAGGCTGCACATAGTCGAACGTCGAATTCAGCCGCACCGTCGTCGCCTCGCCGGGATACGGTGTCAGGTTGGCCAGGCCGGTATTCTCCAACACGCCATACGGCGTGAATGCGCGCAGGTCGAAGGTGGCGCCGCCGGTGTCCTGCCAGTCCGCGCCGATGCCGTGCTGGCTGACGATGGTGCCGAGCAGGTCGTAGTTGAGCACGAGGCCGTAGCCGGGCGCGGACAGCGGCGCCAGGGTCCTGGTCCATTCACTGTTGGACAGTTCGCTCGGCAGCAAGGCCGTATCCGGCGCCTGTACCACCAATTTCTGCTGCGCCTCGTCGAGCTGCACCCGCACGTCCGGCAGCGCCGACAGCGGGATGGGATCGGTGCCATGTTCCAGGTCCGGCGGCACGACGAAGCCGAGTTGGCGCAGATCGTCAGGTTGGGCGTAGAGCATGCCGTCACGCTCCAGAAATGCGCCGATCCGGCCGGTGGGGCGGCCGTTCAGTACCAGTTCCAGCGCCAGCCGGCGCTCCGGCGCCGCCGCGGCGATCGTGGGAACCAGCAGCAGCGCCAGCATGACGGCGGCGGCCAGGCCAGATAGGCGCGCCACGGCACCGTCTCACGGTGTCAAGGTCAGCTCGTGTTTGCCGCTCAGGGTGGAGACGCTGACATGCAGCGGTCCTCCCGCGCCGCTGCGGTCCTGCACGATCCAGTGGCGCTCGGCGCCGGGAAGCACATAGGGATTGCCGCCGATGGCGGTTGCCTTGACGTGACGGCCGTTGGCCAGGGTTACGTCGATCGTGCGGACCTGGTCGTAGCCCTGGCCGGTGTTGCTGACGATGAGCAGGGTCTGCCCGGCAGGGCCATGTTGCGCGCGCCATTGCAGCGCGGGTTGCGCCGCGTCGGCGGCATCGACGATCACCGGCAGCGACAGCCGCACGGTGAACGAGACGCGCCGGCGCGGGCCGGCGGCGGTCGGCACTTCGTCAAGCAACATGCGATAGGTATGCTCACCACCAGCCGCGGCATGGCGCAGCAGCACCCGCAGGGTCTGCGCGCCGGCCTGCTGGATCGTGAAAATCGGTGGCGAGACGATCAGGTCCTGAGTTGGCACCAGCGCATCGGTATCGCCGCTCTGACTCCAGCGGTACATCCGCGCCTGGATCGCCGATGGCGCGTCGCCGCGATTGGTCAGCTCGATCGTCGCCGCGGTGCGGCCGCCGGTCAGTGCGATCAGCACCGGCGTTACCTCGAGCGAGCTGGCCCAGCCGCGCTGGGCTATGGCTCCGCCTAGCAGCGCAACGGCTGCCAGCACCAACGTCTTTCGCATTTTGCGAAGTCCGTCCCGTCCGGTAGGTTATAATCAGTAGGTGACCGTCACCGTCACGGTGTCGCTGTAGTTGTCGTCCGCCATGCCAATCTGCGAACCGGGGATCTCGCCATACACCGTCAATGGTTGCTGAGCGCCGCTGCCCACGCCCTGCACGGTGTTGACGCTGAGGGTATTGCCCCATGCCGTGTTATGTGCGGCGTCGGAGTACAAGTTGTATTCCAGCTTGTCGCCCGAGACCGTGCCGTTCATGTAGCGTTGCTGCCCCACCCCGTACTGGCCGTAGTCCAGGCCGACATAGTAGGCCAAACCGTTGGTACAATTGACGTTGACCGTGGCAGTGGTATCGGTCGGTGTAGCACCCGATGCCACCGACAGGAATTGCAGCGGTGTCGTGTTCACTGTGCAGCCGCCGTCAACTTGCGCGCTGACATTGATTGTCGTGCTCTGCGTTGCCGCCCAAGCGTGCTGACCCAGCAGCACGCCAACTGCGGCCGCGGCCGCAAGAAAGCGTTTCATAGCGCCTGCTCCTTTCGAGGCTATAAACCAACACGCCTGTCGTTTTCGGTTGGCATGGTTTCGAGGCTTCGATGTCTTGCGCCCGAAATCTTAATAAAGTGTTTTTTTCCCTGTCGATCTGGCGTTTTTTTCATGCCGTCGCAGCGGCAGCCAGTTCGGCGGCTGCCCGCGTTGCGGCGATGCACGTTCAGTACAGCTAACCGGCCGCGGCAGGACCGACGCTGGGTGGACGCCTGAGCGCCGCCACCGGCGGCGACGGTCTGGCGCCCGCGTGCAACCAATTCAGAACATTACAAGAACAAACTGTATCACGAAAGCGTGAGAAGCCACTTTGTCCGTGCCTCGGCAGGGCCGAAACGTTACCGTGCCGCGCGTTGACAAGAATCTGTTGCGGCGCAATGACGCCGGCGCCTTTGGGTTGCGGAACATGACCAGCCGGAGGTTTTCGTGGCACTGTCCAGCATCTTCAAGGCGCAAAACGCCAAGGGTATTTTTGTCGACGGACCGCTCGGCGGCAACAACGCACCGGGCAACGTGACCGTCAGTTGCGGCAACGTACCGAAGCGGGTATCGATCATTCATGAACTGGGCCCGGCGAATGCCGCCGATGGCAACCACATCACGGGCGCCAAGTCGGTCACGGTCACCGCGGCGGCAATTGGTGGCAACTGCTACTGGCTGCCATGGGGATCGTGGCGCGCCTATTGGGGCCAGCTCGGCGCCGCGTGCAGCTACTTCGTCACGGCGAATCTGACCGGTTGCGCGATATACGTTTCTGGCACGGCGACCCAACCTCACATTGTGCATGCGAATTGCGCTGCCGGCGAGGTTGTCGAGTACGGCAATGATGCCCGCGCGTACAACGATGACCTGGTTGCCGCCCGCATGCAGTTCTACGGCCAGCTCGCCGAGGCAATGGTGGACAACAACACGATCCCCAGCGCCGGCCTGCAGATGCTGCGTCCCGATGACTATGGCGCGAGAACATCCGAAGGCTACGCCGTGCCGGTCTGTGTGTTCGGCGTGAAGACCGGCGGCAACTGGACGATCTACTACTGCGTCGGCGGCCGCGGCGGCCGGGGCCTGACACGCACGCTGTTTCCCGCCTTCCAGAAATTATAGCGCCCATCGGCGAAGCGGCCGCCGCGGCGCCGGCCAGGCGCGCGCTTCCGGGTCCCGCCTGGCGGTGTCGTTGGGTGGTCGTGCCCGCTGCCAGAGCGCCGCCGCCGGGCTTGCTGGGCGATGCGGACGAAACCGGCGGCAAGCACGCCCCCTGCCCGCCGGTGCGGCCTGCGCCGGTGCGGCCTGCCCATGCGGCCTGCCCGATGCGGCCTGCCCGATGCGGCACGCCCCATGCGGCACGCCCCATGCGGCACGCCCAATGCGGCACGCCCATGCGGCATGCCCAATGCGGCACGCCCATGCGGCATGCGGTGGCGCCCGGTGCCGCGGTGGCGTATTCTACCGCATCCAAGGAGGCACCCATGAACGCACAGGAAGTTGCCGCCATGCGCCGGCCGCAGGGCATGCCGTTCCGGCTGAACAAGATCGGCCACCTGGCGCTGTACGTCGCCGATCTGGAACGGTCCGCCAGGTTCTATACCGAGGTGCTCGGCTTCCAGATCAGCGACGTGTATCCGACAGATGCCGGCCTGCTGCCGGGTGGCGCCGTGTTCGTGCGCCTCAACGCCGACCACCACGGCATCGCCTTGTTCCAGGCCACCAAGGAGAACCGGCACGGCGCCGGCCTGCACCACATTGCGTTCGAGGTCTCGACGCTGGACGAGGTGCTGCGGGTCCGCGACCACCTGCGCAAGCACGACGTGCGTATCCATTTCGAAGGCCGCCGCCGCGCCGGCGTGCAGCTCGCGGTGGAGTTCCAGGATCCGGATGGCCACAATCTGGAGATCTACTGGGGCATCGACCAGGTCGGCTCCGACGGCACCGTGCGCCCCGCCGAGCAATGGAAGGGCGCAAGCAGCCTGGAGGCGGCGATTGCGGACCCGGTTGTCGGGCAGGACACCACCGTGCAGGACCGGTCGCTGCTGGGCGGATGACAGACTTGTCTGCTGACACCACCCGCACCGTGCCCCCTGCCGCCGGCGCAGGACAGGGGATGTACCGTTCATCCCCACCCAAACCCTCTCCCGCCGGCGCGAGCGAGGGATCGTAGCGCATGGGCTACTGGGGCAAGATCATCGGCGGCTTTGCCGGATTCGCCATGGGCGGGCCGTTCGGTGCGGTGGTGGGCGCGGCGCTCGGCCATGCCGCGGACAGCGGGCAGATGTCCAACATGGGGTTCTCGTTCGGCAACAGCTCGATGCTCAACCCGGCGCGGCTCGCCGCCATGCTGGGGCGCCGGGACCAGGTGTTCTCGATCTGCGTGGTGGTGCTGGCGGCCAAGCTGGCGAAGTGCGACGGCCCGGTGAACCGCGCGGAAATCGATGCCTTCAAGCGGCAGTTGCGCATCCCGCCCGAGGCCGTGCGCGATGTCGGCCGCTTGTTCGACCATGCACGCGACGACCCGAGCGGGTTCGAATCCTACGCCACCCAGCTCGGCGAGGCGTTCGAGGATAATCATGGCGTCCTGGAGGACGTGCTCAACGCGTTGTTTGCCATCGCCCGCGCCGACGGTGCCGTGAATGGCCGCGAAGACGATTTTCTGGCGCGCGTCCACCGCCGCCTCGGCCTGTCTCAGGCGGCCTGGGACCGTGTGCGCGGCGGGGTGCCGCGCCCGTCATCGGACGGTCCGGATCCGTACACGGTGATCGGCGTCCCCCGCTCCGCCACCGACGAGGTGATCCGCGCCACCTGGAAGCAGCTGATGCGTGAGAACCACCCCGACAGCCTCGCGTCCCGCGGCGTCCCGGCCGAATTTGTTGCGCGCGCCAACGACAAGGTGGCCCAGATCAACGCCGCCTGGGACCGCATCAAGCGGGAACGGGGGTTGTGAGTTCGCAGAAACCCGATTCGGCCCGCACGCTGTGGGGCGCGGAGGCGGAACCGAATGAAAGGTTCGTGTGGCCAGCCGCTTCTTCCCGGACCGCCGCCGCAGGGCAGGAAGGAATTCCGTCGCCGCCCCATCTCGCCGCCATCGCTGATCTGCCCAGCCCGAATCAGGACGACCGGCCCGCCGGCATGCCGATCGACACGCTGATCCTGCACTACACCGGCATGCAGTCGGCGCGAGCGGCGATCGACCGGCTGCGCGACCCGGCGGCGCATGTCTCCTCGCATTACGTGGTGGACGAAGATGGCGCCGTGTTCCGCCTGGTGCCGGAAGCGCGCCGCGCCTACCACGCCGGTGTCTCCTCCTGGCGCGGCAACACCGCGCTGAACGGCCGCTCGATCGGCATCGAGATCGTCAATCCCGGCCACGAATGGGGCTATCGCGACTTTCCCGCGTTGCAGATGGCCGCGGTGTGCGATCTGTGCCTGGACATCCTGTCGCGCCACCCGATCCCGCCGCGCAACGTCGTCGCCCATAGCGACGTGGCGCCGGACCGCAAGGAAGACCCGGGCGAGAAATTCGACTGGGAGGGCCTCGCGCGCAACGGCGTCGGCCTGTGGCCACAGGACGCGCCCGACCTTGGCACCGGCGACGCGGTCCACGATGCCGCCCGGCTGGGGGACGTACGGCGGGCACTGCGCGAGATCGGCTACGACATTGCGCCGGAGGGCGCGCACGATGCGGCGCTCGCCACGGTGTTGCGCGCGTTCCAGCGGCATTGGCGGCAAGAGGCGATAACCGGCCACGCGGATGCCGGCACGCTGGGAAGGCTGGAGGCTGTGGCGCGGCTGGCAGCCCTCGGGCGCTGACCGACGGGTCCCTTGGGAGCTTTCATCCCGCCGGGGCGGTAACCTGACAGGACCGGTAACGGCAAGGATCGCGGCAGGTTCGCCCTTAAGGGCTTGTTCGACAACAATCGAATCTGATTGCACGGTCGAACAAGTAAGAGGGGCAAATCCCCGGGCACGCAGGTGCAGCATGATCGGGGGTCAGCCAATGGAGCGGCGGAAATCCGCCAGTGTTGCGGCCGTGGGAAGCGAAACAAGGACTGACTTTACATAACTTGCCCGGGGTTTTGCCCCTCTTACTCGAACAAGCCCTGAGCCTTTGTTTTGATCGGCAGCTTTGTCGGCGTGCTGACGCACTTATTTGCCGACGCTGCCTAAACTAACGGCCTGTGGGCAAATAAGTGCGTCATCCGCAGCGACGGCCGTGCGTACAACGTCTTGGCGTGCACAGGCCCGCCATCCACGGCTTCCTTGTTGCACGCGGCAAAGTCGTGGATGGTGCGCCTTCGCGCACCATGACGGGGTGGGGTCCGTGCGCCGCCTGACTGATTCGTCCACTTCGCCTCGGGCTCTATCGCCGAGCGACCGCCTGCTGCAGCCGTTCCAGGCCCCGGTCGTGCAGCCCCGCCGCGTGGAGTGAGGTGACCGTTTCAGCAAGATACGCCGCACAACTGCCCAGCGTGCCGCGCGCCGTCATCAGGCGGGCTGCCACGGCTGACTCGTCGAGGCGTCCGGCGTAGCGCGGATGCTTACGGTTCGCGATGAACGTCGCGGCCCGCACCGTTCCGACCGCGGTCGTGGCAACCACCCAGCGCGAGCGGTAGGCGCCGGTAAACATTTCGCGGCGCCAGGCCAACAGCAATTCGTCGCGGGCCGTGGCGGCGGGGATGCGAAACAACAGCCCGGCGCACTGTCCGCCGGGTTCCAACGCGAGCATCAGGCCCGGATTGTCCGGCGTGCCGCGGCCCATATGCAGCCACAGGCAGAAGCGCCGGTGCCAGCCGCGCACCGTGCCGGCGCGGACCTCGGCGAATTCGATCGCCGGGTTCCACATCAGCGATCCGTAGCCGAACAGCCACGCGTCCTGGCGGGGCGGGTGGGCCGCCAGGCGCGCATCGAGGTCGGCCTCGATCGTGGCATCAGACAGCAGCGTGGTTCCTGGCGGCATGCGCTGGCGGGCGGAGGCCAGCAGCGAGCCGTTGCGCAACCCTTCGCGGGTGATGGCAATCTGTTCGTCCGGAGGGATGGTGCCGCCCGGCGGTGTCTGCGCAACCAATGCCGCCGGCCCGGCCGGTTGCGCGGGCGGCTGCCCAGCTTCCAGCGGCGTGGCGGTCGCGGCACCGGACAGTTCCGGCGTGGCGGGACGATCCAATGGTCTCTCCTTCGTGCTTCGCTTCCGCCAATCCCGCCCTGCTGCCGCGCCCCGATCGGCAGATTTTCCGCCGGGGGCGCCCCCACGAACCCCATACCGTCGCACCGAAGCCGCGATGAATACATCCGAAACGCCATCGCGCTGGACCGGCCCGCCGGGGCAGCCCATCCTGTCGGCCTGCTGCCCGGGGCATCATGCCGCACCGGGCGAGACCAACCCAGAGACAACGTCAGCCCGGACTCCGCCCGCATGAACCTTGCCGACCTGCCGACTCCCTGCCTGGTGCTGGACCGCACAATCCTGCAACGTAACATTGCGCACATGGCCGAAGCGGTCGGCCGCCATGGCGTTGCCCTGCGCCCGCATATGAAGACCGCCAAATCCATCGACGTCGCACGCCTGGCGCTGGTGGGGCAGCCTGGCGGCATAACCGTCTCGACTCTCGCGGAAGCGGAATATTTCTCCGCGCACGGCGTCGGCGATGTCCTCTACGCCGTTGGCATCACGCCGCAAAAGCTCGACCACGTCGCCAGGCTGAACGCCGCGGGCGCGCACGTGACGGTGCTGACCGATGATCCCGAAACCGCCGCCGCCATCGCCCGGCATCCGCAGCCTCCGCGCACGCTGATCGAGATCGACACCGGCGAATCGCGCGGTGGTGTCCTCCCCGACGATCGCGCGTTGCTCGACATTGCCAAACTCCTCGGCCCGCGGCTCGCCGGCGTGATGACGCATGCCGGGCATTCCTACAGCGGCCGTTCGATCGCCGAGATCGCCCGCATCGCCGAAGCTGAACGCGATGGCGTGGTGCGCGCCGCGGAGCGCCTGCGTGCCGCGGGACACGCGGCGCCGATCGTCTCGATGGGCAGTTCGCCCACCGCGCTGCACGCCGAATCGCTTGCCGGAATCACCGAAGTGCGCGCCGGCGTCTACATGTTCGGCGATCTGTTCCAGTCCGAGATCGGCACCCACGGGCTGCAGGACATCGCCGTCACCGTGCTCACCAGCGTCATCGGCCGCCGTCCCGGGCAGATCCTGGTCGATGCCGGCGGCCTCGCGCTGTCGAAAGACCGCAGCACCGAGGCAGCGCCGCGCGATTACGGCTTCGGGCTGGTGCTGAACCTGGCGGGGCAGCCGATCGACGGCGCGATCGTGCGGCGCGCCTACCAGGAACATGGCGTGATCGGCATCGATTCGAGCACGTTCCATGTCGGCGACAAGCTGCGCATCGCGCCCAATCACACCTGCATGACCGCCGCGGCGCATGACCGCTACCATGTCGTCGATGGCGGCGATACCGTCGTGGGGGTGTGGCCGCGCGTCAACGGCTGGTAATCAGCGGTTGGAGTCGGCATCCGCCACCCTACATCTGTCCGGTCGGTTCACTCTTGCACAAGGATGCGTGTCTTCCAGCAGACGGGTCCCGAAGAGTGGGGGTCTTATCCCGGATCATCCACGCCGGTTTCTCCCCTCCTGGCATTGGTCGGGTTCGTCGGCCTGTGCCTGCTGGTTGGCGCCTCCGCCGATGCCCTGGTCGCCAGCACGGTCCACACGTGGTACCCGTCCCTCACACGTCCACCCGGCACGCCGCCCGTCTGGGCGTTCGGGCCGGTCTGGACCGGGCTCTCCGTCATGGTGGGCGTCGCCGGCTGGCTTGTCTGGCGCCGCTGCGGCGCGGCGCGTCCGCTGCGGTTGTGGGGCTGGCAGCTTGCCGCCAATGCGCTGTGGACGCCGGCATTCTTCGGCTTGCACAGCCCGCCTCTGGGGCTTGCCGTGATGGCGGTGCTGCTGGTGCTGATCGGGCTGACCATCCACAGCTTTTTCGGCCTGCGCCGCGCCGCGGTCTGGCTGATGCTGCCTTACCTCGGCTGGACAATTTTCACCGCCTATCTCAACGCTGGCTTCTGGTGGCTGAATCCGATTTGAGTTAGGCTGGTGCCATGCAGTACCGCCTGATGCACCACCGCCTGATGCACCGAGCCACCTTCGCCACCGCCGTGGCGCTTTCCGTCGCCGGGTTTGCCACCGGAGCCCGTGCGCAGCTTGGCCCTGGTCCGAATGGCATCATCGATCCCGGATCGATGCTGCGGCAGGGCGCCGCGATGGCGCCGAAGATGGACGAGAAGCCGCTCAACCGTCCTCCTGCCTTGCCCGGTGCCGCGCCGCGAAACGAGGCCGCGGCGCCGGCCACGCTCAATCCCAATGACATGTCGCCCAACGACGCGTTGTTCGATGCGATCGACCGTGGCGATATTGCCGCCGCACGCGACGCGCTCAGCCGCGGCGCGGAACTGGACGCGCGGAACATCCTGGGCATGACGCCGATGGAGCTGTCGGTCGATCTCGGCCGCAACGATATCTCGTTCCTGCTGATGTCCTACCGGAGCACGGATGCGCCGAAGGGGCCGCCGTCGGCGCAGGCCAAGGCCGCTGCGCCCGGCCCGGCCGTGAAGGCCGCGGCGGCGAAATCCGCGGCGCGTACCAACGTGGTGCCGGTGAAGGACGTGGTGCCGGCCGCACCGCCGCAGACTCCGCGCCTGTTCGCCAATGACGGCGGGACACCGGTGCCGACCGCGGGGTTCCTCGGCTTCACCCCGGGAACCGGAACGCACTGATTGGGTGGCCGGGCGCCGGGCAATCCGGCGCGTGCGTTGAAAGTCGGGGGCGTTTGCCTCGATGCCGGCGGCCCGTTCGGGTAAATCCGGCCCAATGATCGCGCCGTCTTGCGGACTCTAGGCACTGGCCTCCACCAGCGGTCGCACCTCCTCCGCGAGCAGATGCAATTGCTCCAGCGCCAGCGCGTTGGGCATGCCGGGCCAGTGTACCGACGCCACCAGATGGTTCACCCCCAGCCGCCGGTTCAGCCGCACCAACTGCGCGGCCACTTCCGCGGGTGAGCCGAGCAGGAAGCGGTCCTCCAGCAATTCCTGGAATTCGTGGTCGAAATCGTCGCCCTCGGGCATCACCTTGTCCTGCCCCCAGGCGCGATACGCCTTGTACTTCTCCTCAAGATACGGCTGCGCGCGGCGGATCGCCTCGGCGCGGGTGGGTGCGACGAACACCTCCCGCCGCATCGGCACTTCCGCGGGGAACGGCCGCCCGCAGTCCTCCAGCGCGCGCTTATAAACATCCATCTGCCGCTCGATCGTCGCCAGCGTGTTGTGCGGGTTGATGTACCAGCAGTCGCCCAGCCGCGCCGCGCGCTGGATCGCCACGTCGGCATTGGCGCCGATCCAGATCGGCGGCGACGGCTTTTGCAGCGGCTTCACCGGGCAGGACGCGTTGTCGAGTTCCCATCCCGCGCCCGTCATGCTGACGAAATCCTCGGTCCACAGGCGACGGATCGCGGTCAGCGTTGCCTCGAACCGCGCGCCGAGCGCACCGCGCGGCACGCCGAATGCCTTGAACTCGACATCGCGATAGCCGATGCCGGCACCGAACACGAGTTTCCCCCCGCACAGCAGATCGAGCGTTGCCAATTGCTCGGCCAGTTCCAGCGGCTTGTGCAGCGGCACCAGCACCAGCCCCAGGATGATGCGCAGCCGCGGCGCAATCGCCGCGCAATACGACAGGAACGGAATCTGCTGCACCGATTCGAACGGGTGCGCGCTGAAATGCGAGCCCTTCACGATGCCGTCGAAACCCAGGCGTTCGGCGCAGCGCACCAGCTCCAGATCGTTGTGAAGATGTGCCGCGGTGTCGCCGGGCGGATGCTGGCCGCGTACAATGAGGCTGAATTTCACGCCGCGGGCTCCTCTGCCATGCCCTTGTCCGCCAGTTCACGCCGGGCCTTTTCGTTCTTGTCCAGCGCCAGGCCCATGCCGCGCAGCACATGCGGTGCCTTGGTGAACTGGATGTTGGCGTATTCGATGATCTCCAGCCGGTTGCCCCAGGGATCGAGGAAGTCGAGGAACGGCCCCTCCACCATTCGCGCCCCGGCGGCCCTGGCGAGTTCGAGCATCCGCGAGCGGTCGTCCACCACCAGGCCGATATGGCGGCGTTCGGCCTCCATTTGCTCCGGCGCGGGCGCCAGCGTCAGGTTGATGAACTGATCGCCCATGTCGATGAAGGCGTTGCGCTCACCCTTGCCGCGCAGCGTGAAGCTGAACAAGCGGCCATACCACGCCAGCGCCGCATCGATGTCGCCCACCTCGATCGCCACGTGGTTGATGCCGACCAGCCGGGGTTTGCCGCTATCGCTCATGCCGGGCCTCCTGCGCGGGGTGGAGGATGGGGTACCGGGCGGAGCAGCGGCTGGCAAGCCGGGCGGGATTGAGTGCGCGGCGAGCCGATCACCGTCACCCTCGAGGCTGCGCATCTCGCGTTGATCCGCTTCGCAACTCAACCCCGTGCTGCGGGAATAGCGCAGCATGGGAGAGGTTGGCAGGCGCTGGAGAGGTTAGGCAGCGTCGGCAAATAAGGCGTCAGCACGCCGACAAAGCTGCCGTTCAAAACAAAGGCTTAGGGCTTGTTCGAGTAATACCGGCAAAACCCCGGGCAAGTTATGTAAAGTCAGTCCTTGTTTCGCTTCCCACAGCCGCAACAGTGGCGGATTTCCGCCGCTCCATTGGCTGACCCCCGATCATGCTGCACCTGCGTGCCCGGGGTTTTGCCCCTCTTACTGGTTCGACCGTGCAACCGATTCGATTGTTTTCGAACAAGCCCAAAGTGCCGATGAGCGAAAGTGCCGACCCGATCACCCTCGCCCTCGGTGCTGCGCACCTGACCTCTCGCGCTCTCGCGGGATGCGCCAGCGTCGCGGCCAGCGCGGGGCAGCGTCATCGCGCCCGGCGTCCGCTTGCTCAAAGCCGCGGCACCGGTGCCGAGGCTGAGCAGGGAAACGGTGATTTCCGCGGCCGGGCGGCGTTCTTTGCATTTTTCTTGCATCTGGGGCAGGCTGCCGCGGCGGGCCGGGAGCGGCAATCAGCAATCTCAGCAAAAACGGGGGCAGTTCAGACGATGCATCGTCGGGAGTTTTGCGGCATGGCGCTTGCAACGCCGCCCACCGTACATCACCGGCAGGACCTGCCCTAGACCATGTTCGCCTACACCGTTCGCCGCATCCTCACCACCATCCCGGTCATGCTGGTGGTCGCCTTCTTCGTGTTCAGCCTGCTCTACATCGCCCCCGGCGACCCCGCCGCCATCATCGCCGGCGACCAGGCCACGCCCGCCGATGTCGAACGCATCCGGGAATCGCTCGGCCTCGATCGCCCATTTATTGTGCGCTTCGGCGAGTGGCTGTGGCAGATCCTGCACGGCAACCTCGGCACCTCGATCTTCACCAACCTGCCGGTCTCGCACATGATCGCGCAGCGCATCGAACCCACCCTGTCGCTGATGCTGCTGACCGTGATCTTCGCCATCGTCATCGCCATTCCGCTGGGCGTGGTGGCGGCATGGAAGCACGGCTCCTGGATCGACCGCGGCGTGATGCTGGTCGCGGTGTTCGGCTTCTCCACCCCGGTCTTCGTGGTCGGCTACCTGCTCGCCTACATCTTCGCCCTGCAGCTCGACTGGCTGCCGGTGCAGGGCTTCACCCCGATCAGCGACGGGCTTTGGCCGTTCCTGCGCACGCTGATCCTGCCCACCGTCGCACTGGGCCTGATCTACGTCGCCCTGCTGGCACGCATCACCCGCGCCACCATGCTGGACGTGCTGAACCAGGACTACGTCCGCACCGCCAAGGCCAAAGGCGTCGGCCAGCGCGCCATTCTGTTCGTGCACGCACTGAAAAACGCGGCGGTGCCGATCGTCACCATCATCGGCAACGGCGTCGCCTTGCTGATCGGCGGCGCCGTGGTGACGGAAAGCGTGTTCGCCATTCCCGGCCTGGGGCGGCTGACCGTCGATGCGATCCTGCGCCGGGACTATCCGGTGATCCAGGGCGTCGTGTTGTTGTTCAGCATGACCTACGTGCTGGTGAACCTGGCGGTTGACCTGCTGTACACCGTGTTCGACCCGAGGATCCGCTATTGAGTACCGTTACCTCGCCGCATGGCGGCTTCGCGGAAGCGCCGGCGCTGCCGGACGTGCTGCCGCCGGTGAAACGGCGCGGGCGGGTCGGCACCTTCGTCCACCGCCATCCCACCATCGTGCTCGGCGGCTGCCTGGTCGGCGTGATGATCGCGATCGCGATTTTCGCGCCCTGGCTCGGCACCGTCGATCCAACCGCGTTGGCGCCGGCCAAGCGGCTGCGCGAGCCGTCGGCGCAATACTGGTTCGGCACCGACATGCTGGGCCGCGACATCTATTCGCGCGTGATCTACGGCTCGCGCATCTCCCTGTTCGTTGGCTTCTCGGTCGCGCTGTGCGCCTCGGCGGCGGGCACGCTGGTGGGCGTGGTCGCCGGCTTCATCCGCTCGCTCGACGCGGTGATGATGCGGATCATGGACGGGCTGATGTCGATCCCGCCGCTGCTGCTCGCGATCGCGCTGATGGCTCTGACGCGCGCCTCGGTGCAGAACGTGGTCATCGCCATCAGCGTCGCCGAGTTCCCGCGCGTCTCGCGGCTGATCCGCGGCATCGTTCTGTCGCTGCGCGAGCAACCCTATGTCGAGGCCGCGATCGCCTCCGGCACCCACGTGCCGCTGATCATCTGGCGGCACATCATTCCCAATACGCTGGCGCCGCTGATGGTGAACGCGACCTTCATCTGCGCCTCGGCGATGATCACGGAATCGATCCTGTCCTTCATCGGCGCCGGCACGCCGCCGACGATTCCAAGCTGGGGCAACATCATGGCGGAAGGCCGGGCACTGTGGGAGATCAAGCCCTACGTGGTGTTCTTCCCCGCCGTGTTCCTCTGCATCACCGTGCTGGCGGTGAACCTGCTCGGCGACGGGCTGCGTGACGCGCTGGATCCGCGGCTGGCGAAGCGGCTGTAGCCATGGCGCTGCTGGAAGTCGAAAATCTGCAGACGCATTTCAACACGCCGGACGGCGTGGTGCGCGCGGTGGAAGGCGTGTCGCTGCATGTGAATGCCGGCGAGACGCTGGCCGTGGTGGGCGAATCCGGCTGCGGCAAGTCGGTCACCGCGATGTCGATCCTGCGGCTGGTGCAGGAACCGCCGGGCAAGATCAAAGGCAGCATCCGCTTCGACGGCCGCGACCTGCTGTCGCTGCCGGAGCAGGAGATGCGGGACATTCGCGGCAACGCGATTTCGATGATTTTTCAGGAGCCGATGACCAGCCTGAATCCCGTGCTGACGGTGGGGCGGCAGATCGGCGAGACCGTGCAGTTGCACCAGGGCGTCAGTGCCCGCGACGCGGAGCGGCGGGCGATCGAGATGCTGACACTGGTCGGTATTCCGGCGCCGGCGCGGCGCGTGCGGGAATATCCGCACCAGTTGTCGGGCGGCATGCGCCAGCGCGTGATGATCGCAATGGCACTGGCGTGCAATCCGAAGCTGCTGATCGCGGATGAGCCGACGACGGCGCTGGATGTCACCATCCAGGCGCAGATCCTGGACCTGATGCGCGACCTGAAGACGCGCGTCGGCGCGGCGATCATGCTGATCACCCACGATCTCGGGGTTGTCGCCGAGATGGCCGAGCGCGTGGTGGTGATGTACGCCGGCCGCAAGGTGGAGGAAGCGCCGGTCGGCGAAATCTTCGCCAATCCGCTGCATCCTTATACACGGGGATTGCTCGGCTCGGTGCCGAAGCTGGGCTCGTCGCTGTCCGATGGCGGGCGCGGCAAACTGGCGGAGATCGCGGGGCTGGTGCCAAGCCTGCGATCGCGCATCGTCGGCTGTCCGTTCGCCGGGCGCTGCCCGATGGCAACCGAGCTGTGCCGCGAAGTGGCGCCGGCGTTCGAAAGCAAGGCACCCGCGCATCAGGCCGCCTGCCATTACGCCGAGCACGCGATGGTGCCGGCGTGAGCAATTCGCATCACGGTCGGCGAAGTCCGCCCGTACGTCATGGCGGGCGAAGGCCCACCGTCCACGACTTTGGAATGTGCACCAAGAAAAGCCGTGCATGGCCGGCCATCGCCGGTCATGACGTGCGGACGGCCTGCGCCCGCCACGATGCGAGCGCGATGCCATGACGAACGTCCGCCCCCTGCTCGAAGTCAACGCGCTGAAAAAGCATTTCCCGATCCATGGCGGTTTGCTCGGCCAGGAAACCGCCAAGGTCTATGCCGTCGACGGCGTCACGTTCGACATCCGGCGCGGCGAGACGCTGTCGCTGGTCGGCGAATCCGGCTGCGGCAAATCCACCGTCGGCAAGGCGATCCTGCGGCTGTATCCGATCACCGACGGCGAGGTGTACCTGGACGGCGAGCGCATCGACAACATGCCCGCCGCCCGGCTGCGTCCGCTGCGCCGGCGCGTGCAGGTGGTGTTCCAGGATCCGTTCTCCAGCCTCAACCCGCGCATGAAGGTGCGCGACATCCTGGCCGAGCCGATCAGCAACTTTGGCCTGGCGCACAGCCGCGCCGAGCTGAACGAGCGCATCGCCGAGCTGGTGCACAAGGTGCGCCTGCCGCAGGACGCGGTCGGCCGCTATCCGCATGAGTTCTCCGGCGGCCAGCGCCAGCGCATCGGCATCGCGCGCGCGCTCGCACCCGGCGCCGACCTGATCATCTGCGACGAGGCGGTTTCCGCCCTCGACGTTTCGGTGAAGGCGCAGATCGTCAACCTGCTGGTCGATCTGCAGGACGAACTCGGGCTGTCGCTGCTGTTCATCAGCCACGACCTGGCGACGGTAGAGCATCTGACGCACCGGGTGGCGGTGATGTATCTGGGCAAGATCGTCGAGCTGGCCGATCGCCGCACGTTGTTTGCGAAATCGCACCACCCCTATACGCGCGCGCTGCTGTCGGCGGTGCCGGTGCCGGACCCCACGGCGAAGCGCCAGCGCATCATCCTGACCGGGGACGTGCCGAGCCCGATCCACCCCCCAAGCGGCTGCCGCTTCCACACGCGCTGCCCGTTCGTGTTCGATCGCTGCCGGGTGGAGGAGCCGGTGCTGCGGCCGGTCGGCGATGGACACGTCTCGGCGTGCCACCTGGAGCATGTGCCGGGCGGGCAGGTGGTGCCGCTGGCGGCGTGAGCCGCGGCTTCCTGTCAGCGTTCATCCACGTTCATCTGCGGCAAACCTTTCTTCGCCGCGGGCCCCGATTTCCCGCGGAATTATTCGGAGCCGTCCGTACCGCGTGCAGTCCAAAATGGCTTTGCCGCAGATGAACCCCGGCGGACCAGTCGCGCGTGGCGTGGCCTGATTAAAGAATCACCACAAAGACACCAAGACACCAAGTTCATAAAAGTGGAATTGTGTGTGCTGATCTTTGTGTCTTGGTGTCTTTGTGGTGATTCTTTCAAATCCAACCCGCCGCACGGACGGTGCTTTATGGTTATTCTTTCAAACCTGGCCAGCCGCACTGATGCTACCCGATGATCCGCCGGGCAACTCGTTGGCAGCGATCGGCTGCCTTGCCTTCATCAGCGTTCATCCGCGGTTCAATTCTCTAAATCGCATAATGGCAGTAAAAGCACGCTGCCGCACCCCGCGCATCGCCGCCGGCGCGGCCCCAATCACGCCTCCTGCCACCTCTGGACACGAACCAGAAGCGATGGCCAAGCTCCGCCGCGGCACAGAGGAGCGTCCCGATGACAATCATCGATTCACAGGTCCACGCCTACGAGGCGAATACGCCACGGCGCCCCTGGCACAGCGTGCCGAACTGGCCCGCCCATGTCACCGGCGACGAAATGGTGGCGGCGATGGACAGGGTCGGAGTCGACGGCGCCATCTTCATCTCCTCGTTTTCGATGTACCGCTACGACGCCAGCTATGCGATGGACGTGCAGCAGGCGCATCCGGGCCGGTTCGCCATCGTCAAGCCGGTCGATCCGGACGATCCGGCAGTGGCCGATGTCATCGCCGCGTGGAAGCGGACGCCGGGCGCGGTCGGGGTCCGCATCATGCTGCCGCACGACTCGGGGCGTGCGGCGGACGACCCGGGCCTCGACCGGATCGCGCGCGCCGCCGCCGCCAACGACCTGCCGGTCAACGTCTTGTTCTGGGGCAATCTCGACACCGGCACGGCCCTCATCGATCGCCATCCCAACACGCGATTCATCATCGACCATCTCGGCATCCTGCAACCGCGCGAGCCGCCCGCCCCGCCGCAACCCTGGGCCGATCTGCCGAAGGTGCTGGACCTTGCCAAACGGCAGAACGCGGTGATCAAGGTCAGCGGCGCCTGCACGCTGTCGCGCGAGCCCTATCCGTTTGCCGACATCTGGGACCCGCTGGCGCGCGTGTTCGATGCCTGGGGCTTCGACCGCTGCCTGTGGGGCACCGACTGGACGCGCGCCTTCGCCGTCGTCAATTTCGAGCAAGCCGTCACGCCGTTCCTCGAGACCAGCCGGCTGACCGATAGCGAGCGGGCGATGCTGATGTGCGGCGCCTGCGCCAAGGCCTATGGCTGGTCGCCACGAAAAGACTAGAGACCGGTGGTCGCGGATCTGCTGCGGGTCGTCGAGGCGGACATCACCACCCTGGCCGTCGAGGCCATCGTCAACGCCGCCAACGAAACCTTGCTCGGCGGCGGCGGGGTGGATGGCGCGATCCATCGCGCCGCGGGACCGGGGCTGCTGGCGGAATGCCGCATGCTCGGCGGCTGCCGCACGGGGCAGGCGAAGATCACCGGCGGCTACCGCCTGCCGGCGAAATTCGTCATCCATGCCGTCGGCCCGCGCTATCGCGGCGGCGGCCACGGTGAAGCCGAATTGCTCGCTGCCTGCTACCGCAACAGCCTGGCGCTGGCGGCGCGCCACGGCGTCGCCTCAATCGCCTTCCCGGCCATCAGTTGCGGCATCTACGGCTATCCCATCCCGGCGGCCGCGCGCATCGCGGTTCACACCACCGCCGCCTGGCTGGACGCCGCGCCGTGCATCGCCAGCGTGACCTTTGCCTGTTTCGGCGCCGAGGTTCTGGCGGCCTATCTGGCCGCGCTCGACGCACCGGGGTAAATCGCCAGCGCACCGAAACGTGATTGGTCCGGCCTGCCATCCCATGGCGGCACTGACAAATTGCGGATCAAAGTCGGCGCGCGCGGCATCCGTGCCCGGGATTGACGAAGGGGGAACCAGACAGCCCGTGGACTGCAGCGACGGCACGCAAGACGCTGCCCGCCGGCGTGCGGCGCACTCGCGGTTTCATTTTGCCTGGAAACCGAGGCATGCCCCGGCGCGGCTGTGGCGCCCGCGTCGCCGCACGCCGGGATCGCTGGCGTGGCTGGTCGCGCTCGCCGTGCTGCCCGCCTCGCCTGCCCTAGGCCAGAGCCTGGAATACGCCATCAAGGCGACGTACCTCCACAAATTCGCGCCCTTCGTCGCCTGGCCAAGCCCGGCGGCCGAGTTTCCGAACGGCGGCTTCGTTCTGTGCGCGGTCGGCGACGACTCGCTCGGCGGCATGCTCGACCGCGCCGCGGCAGGCCAGCAGGTGGACAGCCACCCGATCGTGATCCGCCGTTTCGCCAGCGTCTCTGGCAACCCCGGATGCTCTGTGATGTATGTAACAGGCCCTCGCGCCCAGGTCGTCTCCGACCTGGCCGCGGTACGGGGCCAGCCGGTGCTGACCGTGACGGATGGGGCCTCCGATCCGGCAGCGACCGGCATGATCAACTTCGTCATCGAGGATGGCCGGGTCCGCTTCGATATCAACAACACCGCCGCGGCGGCCGACGGGCTGACCATCAGCTCGAAGCTGCTGAGCCTCGCGGTGCACGTGACCGGTGGCAACCGATGACCGAGCCCGCCACGTCATCGCGCGGCATGCGCCGCCTGTGGAGACTGACGCCCGTCATCGCCCTCGCGACGGTCATTGTCCTGCTCAGCGCCGGCGGCTGGATGGCGCACTACGTCGACCACGCCAACGCCCGCCAGGAGGCGGACGAGGTCAGCGTGCAGGCCCGCATCCTCGCTTCCACCGTCACCGCGGCGCTGTCGTTCAACGACCGCGTGGCGGCGCAGGAATACGTCAACGCACTGCGCGCCAACCCCGAGGTCGAGGCCGCGGCGATCTACGATTCGAGCGGCGCGTTGTTCGTCAGCTACCGCGTGTCGGCCGCCGTGACGGTGCCCGACAGCGCCGCACCCGGCCCGCCGCGCTTCACCGCGGATCGCCTGGTCGTGGCGGTGCCGGTATCGCAGGGCGGCACCGCGCTCGGCACCGTCTACCTGCGCAGCTTCACCGAACCCTTCGCGCTGCGCCTGCAACGCTATGGCGTGATCGGGCTGCTGATGACGATGGCCTCGGTCGTGGTCGCGGTGCTCGGCATTACCCATCTGGCGCAGCGCCGCGCCAATGACGAGCTGGCGCGGCGCGCCGAGGAACTGGCCGCCGCCAACCACGCCCTGGAAACCCAGATCGCGCAGCGCGAGCAGGTGGAAGAGGCGCTGCGGCAATCGCAGAAGATGGAGGCGATCGGCCAGCTCACCGGCGGCGTGGCGCATGATTTCAACAATCTGCTGCAGGTGATCCTGGGCAATCTGGAGCGGCTCGGCCGGCGGCTGCCGGACGGGCGGGGGCCGGAGCCGGAACGGCTGATCTCGGCGGCCACGCGCGCCGCCGGCCGCGCGGCCACGCTGACGCAGCGCCTGCTGGCATTCTCGCGGCGGCAGCCGTTGATGCCGAAATCGCTAGACCTGAACCGCCTGACGGCCGGCATGATGGAACTGCTGGGCCGCACGCTGGGCGAGACGATCCATGTCGAGACGGTGCTGGCCGGCGGCCTGTGGCGCGTCTACGCCGACGAGAACCAGTTGGAGAATGCGCTGGTGAACCTGGCGGTGAACGCGCGCGACGCGATGCCGCAGGGTGGCCGCCTGATCCTCGGGACGCAGAACGTGCGGCTGGACGAGGCGTATGCGCGCACGCAGGAGGACGTGCGGCCCGGCGATTACGTGCTGGTCACCGTCAGCGACACCGGCATGGGCATGACCAAGGACGTGGTGGCGCGGGCGTTCGATCCGTTCTTCACCACCAAGGATATCGGCCAGGGCACCGGTCTGGGCCTGTCGCAGGTCTACGGTTTCGTGCGGCAATCCGGCGGCCATGTGCGCATCGACAGCGCGCCGAAACAGGGCACGACGATCAATCTCTACCTGCCGCGCTTCTTTGACCTGGAGCAATTGGAGACCGCCAGCGGGGTGGCCGTGCCCGAGCCCGTGCCGCTCGGCCACCGCCACGAGACCATCCTGCTGGTTGAAGACGAGCCGGATGTCCGCAGCTTCACGCGGGAGACGCTGCGGGAGCTGGGTTACCAGGTGCTGGAGGCGGCGAACGGCCCCGACGCGCTGGCGGCGCTCGACCGCGCGTCCGATCTGCGGCTGCTGTTCTCGGATATCGGGCTGCCGGGCGGACTGAACGGCCGCGAGCTTGCCGACGAAGCGCGCCGCCGCCGGCCGGAGCTGAAGATATTGCTGACGACCGGCTATACGCGGGACTCGACGGTGCGGCACGGCCGGCTGGATCCGGGCGTGGAGCTGATTGTGAAACCGTTCACCGAGGCCGACCTGGCACGGAAAATCCGCGAGGTGCTGGACGGGGCGTGAGTGGCGATCCGTAAACCTCTCCCGCGCCGCGCTGTTCGCGCGGCGCGGGAGAGGTCGAGATGCGAAGCATCGAGGGTGAGGGTGATCGCGGGCGAGGTTTACTAACGCTCAGTGGTAGGCGCTGCCGCCGTTCACGTGGATGGTCTGGCCGGTGATGAAGCCGCTGTCGTCGGTTACCAGGAATAAACAGGTGGCGGCGATCTCGTCCACCTTGCCCTGGCGGCCGAGGGGAATGCCGGCGGCGTTCGGCGTGTGGCCCTGATACCATTCCGGATTGGCCCGCATGGTATCGATGCTGCCCGGCGACACCACGTTGACGCGGATGTTGTGCGGGGCGAATTCCGAGGCCAGGCCACGGGCGAATCCCACCAGCCCCATTTTGGCGGCCGACACATGCGCGCGGCCGGCGCCGCCGGCGAACGCGCCCTCACCGGTAAAGAACAGGATGCGGCCGAATTTGTTGGCGACCATGGGTTCGATCAGGGCGCGGGTGAGGTACAGCGCGCCGTCCAGCACCACGCTGCGCACCGCTTCCCAATCCGCCGCTGTCAACTGCGTGAACGGCTTGTGCGGGCGGATGGCGGCGTTGTTGATCAGGATGTCGACGCGGCCGAATTCCGACAGCGCGCGCGCCGCCATCGCCTCGACCTGATCCTTGTGGGCCAGGTCGGCGATGACGGCGAGGGACTGCACCCCGAGCGCGCGGACTTCGCGCGCCACCGCGTCCGCTTCCGTCTCGTTGGCGCGCGCATTGACGATCACGTGCGCGCCTTCGGCGGCGAGCTTCAAGGCAGTCGCCCGCCCGATGTTGCGGCCCGAGCCGGTGACCAGCGCGACCTTGCCTGCAAGTTTCGCCATTTGCTGCTACTCCTGATCCAATATTCGATGGGCTGGTGCCGCCCTGCATGGGCAACGGCCGCGACCGCGCGCACCGCCGCATGCGCAGCCCGGACCGCCGCATGCGCAGCCCGGGCCGCAGTATACGCTGCCCGGACGGCGGCATGGGAGGTCAGGGCAGCGGCATGCACTGCTATGGTTGCGTCAGCCGATAGACGCGTGCCGCGGTGCCGCTGTACAGCGCCTTCTTCTCGGCTGCCGATGCGCCGGCCGTGATGCGCTTGAAGGCGTTCCACAGCTCGGTATAGCCGCCGGATTGCTTGTCGGGCGGAAAATTGCTCTCGAACATGCAGCGGCCGGGACCGAAGGCCTCGATGCACGGCTCGATATACTGGCGCCAGGCGGCCGCGAGTTCCTCGGATGAGGGCGGGGTGTCGCGCTCGTGAAAATCGAATCCGAACGATGTCATACCGACCCCGCCGAGCTTGACGTTCACGTTCGGACATTTCGCCATCTCGATGATGTCCTTGCGCCAGGCTGTGCGGATCTCCTCGCGGCGGCCGGCATAGCGACCGACGCCCAGCACGCCGCCGACATGGTTCAGGATGATCGTGGTGTCGGGGAAGGCGCGCGCCAGATCGGTCGCATCCGCTAGTTGCGGGTGGTATTGCCAGGATTCGAAACTCAGCCCCAGCGGCGCAAGCTGCGCGAAGCCGTCGCGGAAGGTCGCGTCGCGTACCAGGTGCGGGGGCACGACGCGGGAGACGTTGCGGCTGATGGTGGGATCGTCATCGCGGGACACGCCATAGCGAATGCCGCGGAACCGCCCGCCGGCGGCGGCAAGCTGCGCTTCCAGCACATCGCGCACGCGCGCGCCGAGCGTCAGGTCGGCGTGGCCGACGATGCCCTCGGCGACGCGGCAGAGGCCGTAAATGCCGGAGGCGCTCATCGCCGCGATGCCGTTGACGAATTCGACTTCGCCCAGGGGTGCCATCTCGCGTGGGCCGTGCTTGCGGTACATGGCCTGGCATTCCAGGAACACGGTCGCGACGATGTTGTGGCCGCCGCCGATGTCTCCCAGCAGTTCAGGCAGGAAGTAGCGGCCACGCTGCGGCACGTCCCAGAAATGGTGGTGCGGGTCGATGATCGGCAGGCCGGGCTCGAGCGCGGCCTCGCGCGGGCGCTGCGCCAGCCACGCGTTCAGGTCGGCGTCGTTGCGGTAATACAGGCCGCGATATTCGCCCTTGGCATCGCCTGGCTGGGCCATGTGGTTCCTCCCGTTGTTGCGATCCGTTCCGGCGCGGCGAGGCTACGCAACGATGGCGTGGCAAGACAAGGCGGGCGGGCGGTGTGCGCCGCACAGCGCGGCTTCCGTCACGTGTGGAAATTGTCGCGATACTGCCGCGGCGGCACGCCGACGCGCTGCATGAACGCCCGCCGCATCGCCGCCACCGAGCCGAAGCCGCAGCGCTGTGCGACGCCTTTCAGCGGCATCCTGCTGTCGGCCAGGATGTCGCACGCCGCCTCCACCCGCGCCGACAGCACGTAATCGCCCGGCGTGCGACCGGTATCCTGGCGAAACTTGCGGACGAAATCCCGTTCGCTCATGCCGGCGACGCGGGACAGGCTGGTGACCCGCAGATCGCCTTCCAGGTTCTGTCGGCACCAGAGCTGCACCTTCTGAATCGCCGGCACGATGGAGAATTGCGCGCGCAGGTGCGGCGAAAACTGCGCCTGGCCGCCGGAACGCTTGAGCACCAGCACCAGGATGCGGGCGATCGCGAGCGCAAGGTCGCGGCCGTGATCCTCCTCCACCATCGCCAGCGCGAGATCGATGCCGGCGGAGATCCCGGCCGAGGTGTAAAGATCGCCGTCGCGGATGAAAATGGCATCCGGCTCGACCTGCGCTGCCGGATGGCGTCGCGCGAGTTCGGCGGCCTGGTTCCAGTGCGTCGTTGCGCGTTTGCCGTCCAGCAGGCCGGCGGCGCCCAGCGCGAACGCTCCGGTGCAGATCGAGCCGAACCGGCGCGCCTGCTGGCGATTGTTCCGCAGCCACTCCAGCATGTCGGGCCGCACCATGCATTGCGAGCCGCTGCCGCCCGAGACCAGCAGCGTATCGACCGGCAATGGCAGCGCCGTCATGGCGCAGGTAGGCAGGAAGTCAAAGCCGAGCGTGGTGGGCACCGGGCCGGGCGTCGGCGCCACGGTTGCGATGTCGTATAGAGTCTGCTTGCGCAGCCGGTTCGCCAGGTCGAACACCTGCAAGGGACCGGTGACGTCGAGCGGCGTGACACCGGGATAGATCAGCATCGCGACACGCAAGGGCGCGTGATTGCCCGGCGCGGATTCGGCGTTTGTCATATCCGGTCATGCCATCCCGGTTGCCGGCACGGCACGGCTTTTGCGCGCGCCCGCACCTGATGAAACAAATCCCGCCAAAACTATCACAAATCCTGCCAATCCCGCCACGGTTGGTGGCGTGATCGAACGAGGCCAAGTTGAATCCGCAACGACGGGTGTCTCGCAGTGTGGTGCGGTCGGCTGCGTGGGGGTTGCCCGTCATCTCCGGTTCGCTGGGGAGCGATTTTCGTCCACCGGGGGGTGGTCCGGCGCCCGAACCAGGGCATGCCGGACGTGGCCTCCGCTGCCGCAGCAGAGGGAAACGCCATGGCGCACACGATCTCCTCGAACAGCGGCTCGCTTTCCCTGGGCAGCGGCAACGCCAGCTACAATCCGTTGACGGTGCTGGCCGGCGTCACCCTTTCAGGCGGTGCGAACTACGCCATCAAGGCAGGCAACAACCAGGCCTGGACCATCACCAACCTGGGCACATTGCTCGGCGGCTCCGCGGTCTATCTGACCGGTGCCGACACGCTGACCAACAGCGGCAGCGCATCGCACATCGTCGGCACGGTGAACGGCGTTTCCGCCACCGCAACGGGGGCGGTGATCAACAACCAGGGCACCATTACCGGCGGCTCGCGTTTCGGCCTTTACCTGGTGGCCGGCGGCACGGTGACGAACAGTACCACCGCCGCGAGCATTTCGGGGGCCTACGCCGGCATCTATGCGAAGAACAGCGCCGCCAGCGTCACCAATTTCGGCAGCATCATCTCCACCGCCGCCGGCGTCCCGGCCAACCAGTCGATCGCGATGTATCTGCGCGAAGGCGGCACCGTGGTGAACCGCGGTACCGCCTCGGTCATCGCGGGCCGCGACATTGGCGTCATGATCGGCAGCGCGGCGCGCGCCACGGTCACCGACTTCGGCACCCTATCGGGCAACGAAGAATCGGTACTGTTCAATAACGCGCTGGGCGGCAACGTCCTGCATCTTTATCCCGGCGCGGTACTCACGGGCCTCGCGGCAGCGGGTGCGGGCGCGAATACCCTCGCGTTGGGCTCGGGCGTATCGAGCGGCTCCATTTCGCTCGCCACCAGCCAGATCACCGGCTTCCCGGTGCTCGAGGTCGACCCGAACGCGCGATGGCTGGCGACCGGCAGCAACACCATCGGTGCGAATGCGGCGATCACCGTCTCCGCCGGGGCGACCCTGACGCTCACCGGAAGCCATGTGTTCACCCAGGGCCTGACGCTGGCCGGTGGCGGCACGCTGGCGCTGACCGGCGAGATCGAGGTCGGCACCGCGGGCACCGCGAGCGCCGGTCAGTTCGTCGTCGATGCCGGCAATACGGTGATCAGTGCCGGCAGCGTATCGCTGGGTGATGTTATCAACCGCGGCACCATCAACGGCACGCTCGCGATCGGCGTGTATCTGGGCAGCGGCGGAACCGTCACCAACAGCAGCGCGGCGCGCATCTTCGGCGCGACGTACGGCATCAAGGCGGCCTTTGGAGCGTCCGTCAGCAACCAGGGCACCATCACCGGTGCAGCCAACGCCGGCGTGGCACTTGGCGGCGGCGGCTCCCTGACCAACAGCGCCCTTATCTCCGGCAAGTACGGCGTCACGAGCAACGGCACCCCGACAGTCCTGATCAACCAGGGCAGCATCGTCGGCACGATCTCCGATGGCATCGTGCTCGCTATCGGCGGCACGGTGACCAACAGCGGCACGGCTGCGCTGATCTCTGGCGCATCCGGCGGCATCGTCGGTGAACTTACTCAGGTCACCATCAACAACCAGGGCAGCGTGATCGGCGCCACCCAGGTGGGCGTGGAACTCACGGGCGGTGGCGCGGTGACCAACAGCGGCACCGGTGCGCTGATCTCCGGCGGTACATACGGCGTCTTTGGCTCCGGCTCCGCGGACACAATCGTCAATCAGGGAAAGATCATCGGCACCGCCGCCGAGGCGGTGGTGATCGAAGCCGGCGGCACCATCACCAATAGCGGTACGGGCGCCCTGCTCAGCGGCGGCAAATATGGCGTCCTGGGCGCCGGCACCTTGGTGACCGTTTTCAACCAGGGCAGCATTGCCGGTGGCTCCGCGGATGGCGTGGCACTGATCGCAGGCGGCGCGGTGACCAACAGCGGCACCGGCGCGCTGATCAGCGGCGGAAAGTACGGTGTCTTTGGCAGCACCACTGGCGCGGTCACGGTCTTCAACCAGGGCTCCATCTTCTCAGCGGCTAGCGATGCGGTCCTGCTGCAAGGCGGCGGCGCGGTGACCAACAGCGGAACCGGCGCGCTGATTTCGGCCGCAGCAATAGGCATCATCACCCAGGTCGATCCGGCCACCGTCGACAACCAGGGAACTATCGCCGGTGGATCCTTCGTCGGCATCTACTTCACGGCGGGTGGCACGCTGACAAATGAGTCGGGCGGGCTGATCCTCGGCGGCGATGGCGGAATCCTGGCCACTGGTGCGCCGGCGACCGTTACCAACCAGGGCACCGTCAACGGCGGTTCCATCGTAGGCGTGGAGATGACGGGTGGCGGCACGCTGACCAATGCCGCCGGGGCGCGGATCTTTTCCGCCGAGGACGGCGTCTACAACAACGGCACGCCGATCGCCGTCACCAATTTCGGCACCATCGCCGGCACCTCGACCGCTGGGCTGTATCTCAAGGACGGCGGCACGGTGCTGAACGGCAGCACCACGGCCAGCATCTTCGGCGGCATGGTCGGGATCAAGGCGACGACGATCGCCACCGGCGTGATCAACGACGGCACGATCATCGGCGGCACCATCGCCGGCGTCACCCTGAACGCCGGCGGCAGCGTCACGAACAGCGGCACGGCGGCGTTCATTTCGGGCGGCAGTATCGGCGTCGACATCGCCGGCGCGGTGGGCAGCATCGTCAACCAGGGCACCATCATCGGGACGGCAAACGTTGGCGTCCGCCTCGTGGCTGGCGGGACAGTCACGAACAGTACCACGCATGCGCTGATCTCCGGTGGGATTTATGGCGTGGCCGCCGGGTCGAACGCGACCATCGGCAATCTTGGTACTATTACCGGAACGGCCGGAGACGCCGTCTATCTGACCACCGGCGGGTTCGTGACGAACAGTACCGGCGCGGTGATGACGGGCGGCTACGACGCCGTCTTCGACCGGGCCGGCACTCCCACGGTGACCAACCAGGGCACCCTAACGGGTATCAGCACGGACGGCGTTCGGCTGCAGGCCGGCGGTGCGGTGACGAATGCCGGCACCGGCGCGGTCATTACAGGTGGCGTCAGCGGCATCTATCTCGGCGGAGGAGGACCGAGCACCGTCAGCAACGCCGGCACCATCATCGGCTTTGGCACGGTGGCGGCGACCGCGACAGCCAGTGACGGTGTATTTCTCGCGTGGGGCGGGCTGGTGACCAACACGGGCACAGCCGCGCAGATCCTGGGTGCGCGATTCGGCGTCGAGAACGGGGACGAGAGCGCGACAGTCACCAACCAGGGCAGCATCATCGCCTCCGGCGTTGGCGTCGGCGCCACCAGTTCGGTTGCCGGCGTGTATCTCCTGCAGGGCGGCAGCGTGCTGAACAGCGGCACGGCCGCGGACATTGCCGGGCGGGACTACGGGGTTCTCACTGGGACCCTGGGCGCGGCCACTGTCACCGATTTCGGCACCATATCGGGCACGAAATACGCCGTGCTGTTGCAGGGCGCGCTGGGCGGTAACCTGCTGCATCTTTATCCGGGTGCGGTGATCAACGGCACCGTGCGCGCCAATGGCAGCGGGAATACGCTGGCCCTGGGTTCGGCTACGTCGGCCGGCAGCTTTGCGTTGGGCGGCACGCAGTTCGTCGGCTTCTCAAATATCGAGGTCGACCCGAACGCGCAGTGGCTGGTGACCGGCAACAACACGGCCACGGCCGGCTCGGTGATCGACGTCTCCGCCGGCGCCACGCTGACCCTGGCCGGCACCCACGTGGTGCCGCAGGACCTGACGCTCGCCGGCAGCGGCACGCTGGCGCTGACCGGCAACATCGAGATCGGCACGGCCGGCACCGCGACTGCCGGGCAATTCGTCATCGATGCCGGCGACACGCTGATCAACAACGGCGAGGTATCGCTCAGCGACGTCATCAACGGCGGCACGGTGCAGGCATCGGGTAACGACGGTCTGTACCTGGGTGCCGGCGGCACTGTCACCAACAGCGGCACGAGCGCGCTGATCTCCGGTGCATTGAACGGTGTCTATGCCAAGAACGGCGCTGCCACCGTCACCAATCTGGGCACCATACTGGCGTCGGAACGTATCGGCCTGTTCCTGTTAAACGGCGGTGCGGTAACGAATACCGGCACCGGAGCGCTGATCCAAAGCGGGTACACCGGGGTTCGAATCAAGGGCACCACCGCAAGCACCGTCAGCAATCAGGGCAGCATCATCGGCAGCTCCGCTGAAGGCGTGTATCTGCAAGCCGGCGGCGCGGTAACGAACAGCGGCACGAGTTCGCGCATTTCGGGTGGTGGCGACGCAATCGACATCAGAGGCACCGTCGCAAGCAGCGTTACCAATGCGGGCAGCATCGCAGGTGGGGGCGACGGCGTTTATCTGCAAGCGGGTGGCGTCGTCACGAACAGTACTACGAGTGCGCTGATAAGCGGCAGCAGTGGCGTCCTGATCACAGGCACGATTGCAAGCACCGTCGCCAATCTGGGCCGCATCATCGGCGCGCAGCTTCGGGGCGTCCAGCTCGGCGCGGGCGGCGCGGTAACGAACGGCGCCACGAGCGCGCTGATTTCCGGTAGCGTCAGCGGCGTCTACATCAAAGGCACGATCGCAAGCACTGTCGTCAATTTGGGCAGCATCACTGGTGGGTCCGGTGACGGCGTGTACGTGCAAGCCGGCGGTGCAGTGACGAACAGCGCCACGAGTGCGCTGATTTCCGGTGGTTTTTATGGCGTCGCGATCAACGGCACGGTCACAAGCAGCGTCACCAATCTGGGCACGATCATCAATACGACACCTGCCGCCTTTGATGCAGTGCGTCTCGGCGCAGGCGGGGCAGTCACGAACAACGCCACAAGCGCGCTGATCTCCGGTGGTATAGACGGCGTCGCGATCAATGGCACT
>Ga0335072_10001922_pt1 | contig 32987 bp, 31 predicted proteins | sample Lox_Sample_21_FD_206725 | JGI IMG/M metagenome (GOLD analysis project Ga0335072, IMG submission 206725) | Soil microbial communities from Loxahatchee National Wildlife Refuge, Florida, United States - Lox_Sample_2.1 | ecosystem: Environmental > Terrestrial > Soil > Wetlands | place: USA...
GCAGATGACGCGCTAGAAGCAGGTACCCATATACTTACTGAGATCACCGCAGGCATCAGTAGGCATCTCTGAGATGGCCATTGTTGGTGTAGGCGACAGCCACACTAGCGCCAAGGCAGAACTCCTAAGGGCCCATGGCTGTCCTATACCTGTTCTGGCTGACAGGTTCCGTCGACCCTGCCGGAGAAGCCGGAAAACAGCGCTGGGCGCGACAGCTAAATCTAACAAGCTTGCTGGCAGACCAGGAAAACTGTAGAATATGCATTGATTTGTTTGGTCAGCAAGACTTTAGAATTCAACTTTGGAGGATATAAGCCTGCTCTATCGTCTGTCCTTTGGGGGACGAGGTGAGTGAGAAATTTCCAAGAGATTGGGAGAAATTAAGCTTTATATCTAAAAATTTCGGCCAGTTTCTCAATCAGTGCAGTTAGCCTGTGTGATCGATCGGTTGGTGTAGGGTTCGTCTTCCATCCAAAGACGACAGTGCATTCATTAACTAAATAGTGGTTATCACGTGTCGTTAACAAATGCATTCGCATTTAGAACCGACAAGGTCGCCGGTTGTAGGTCACCTTCTCTGCTGCTGTTCCGTCAACCAACTAACACATCTAGCGAACCCGGCACTGATCATACATTTTTGCAGCTTTGAAAGCAGCATTTAGGAGCAGGGGTTAAATGTCTGTTCTATCCACTTTTTATGTGTGTGAGAAAAGGCAAAAAAAGCACAGCAGTCTTCCTACACTGGGCTCAGCATGTCCTGGGAAGCTATTTTCTTTTGCACTCTTCTCGACTACTAGGACTTCTTCTAGGTTGCGTAACAAACATTCGCTCGGTGTATTGCTTGCATGTTGTGGCAAGCATTCCATCGGTTTGGTGAGTGCGTTGCTGCTCCAGGCCAAGGGCCTGAATTACTGTCGAGAAGTTCTTCAACAAGATAATGCGAACAATCGGGCCGTTTTACTTACATGCTCTTACCTTAAAGGTGAACTCGACCACCACAAGGAATTTCCGACATGGTTGGAATCAGTCTTTGGCTCTCTTCATTGCGAAGTGACCCACCCAGAAGTCCTTGAAGCCCTCCGTGAATTCCATCGGAAAGGTGCACGGCTGATGACGACGAATTACGATGAGCTTTTGGAACGCTACTGTGGCTTGACTATCATCACCATACCTGGACACTTGGAGTCAGAAATGGTGTTTACTGAGGCTACAACGAGCACCTTCTGAGCCCGGATGGACCCTCCGGGCCAAGAATGGACACCCCGTAACCGGACTCCTTTCCTGGGAGCTTCAGCGCTCCCAGGACAGGTCCACTCCTAGGATATTTCTCCTGGGGCCCCAATTCTCCCCAGGACATTTCTCCTAGGAGATCCTGTTCCGGACAAAGGCACCCTAGGACGCATAAACACTTCACTCGCGCTCTTAGCCTCAGGTATAACTTCTTGAGGATCCTGATAGGTAGCAGCTGTTCGCCAGAAATCTACTGCTCGCACATACAGGTACATCAATATTACTCGGCCCCGAACATGGCCCCCGTAGCAGTGAGGACGCCGACGGCTCTATTGTCACACATGTTTGCTTCGTGCGAGGATGTTACTCGTGCTAGAGTAATCGAGTCCTGCAGTTAGCAGAGCTGAAGGAGGTTGTTGTTGAATAGGAATCTTTAGAATTCATAAGCCACGAAGCCACCGAGATAAGGCTGCCGTGTCAGGAACGACCTGGGTAAGGCCGTTGCCAGAGAGCGCGGTCGTAGTGCATAATAAGGCTTACGGTAAGCCGCTTAATGGGGCCGAAGGTGAACGCCAGGCAGCAGCGTCACGTCGGCGCTGGGCAGCACCCTTGGGTGAGACACAGGTGAGGGAATCACCCCGGGGCGCACCCCAGGGATCACCCCGGCTCACCTCGGCTCACCTCTGCAGCACCCGACGGGGGTGAGCCTCGCCGCCCTATGCTCACCCGCCAGAACAGGAAAGGCAACATTGCACCATCCTCCCCCAACTTCTGCCCCCCCGCCCCCCCCCCCCCTTCTTTGCATCTCATATCTGCCCTAGCCTTCACAGCGATTATGGTCTTCGCCGTCAACAACCGAAACTATCCAGCCTGCAATGATGGAGACCCCTGGTGGCGCGCGCTGCTACACAGTGGATTAACACAGTCAGATGTGACTTCATTGATATCATTTGCTCTTGTCCCAATACGCCTAATCACTTCAGCATATTTCACAACACCAACCTAGAGAGGAACCTACATCCTCCCCGAAAGAGAGGAATGACGCTCGCACAGATGAGGAACATGGTCACGTTCCATTGACCTAGACTTCCAAATGGTCTTAGACCGAGCTACACATGGTTAACTGTGGCCGTGTTCTTCTTGATACTGCCAGCCCGGCTGATACCGCCGTTGACATCGGGTTTCGTGTCGTGGCTCCCAGGGCAATCCTATTCACCTGGCCCCACCCTTGAGATTACGGCGGGCGGCTCCGGGATTATACTAGTATTTTTTCAGTGAGTATGTCGAGCATAGGTCGAGAGTAGTCCTGCAAGCTGCCGCGCGATCCAGCACCGACCTAGCGGCAGACTTTTCAACACCAGCTCCCAGGCTCGCATACTTCCCAACGACATGTGAACGCACTCAGTGGCTTGCTTGTAGATACCACCGTCAATCAAATCGCCATGCCGTATATCTCCATCGACTCCCTTGACTGGATAGAGGACCCTGCTGCAATAACTGCAAGATCGTCGCCCCGAGCGTCGTACAAGCCGTCTCGACGAACGAGACTCTGCAAATGCTGCCGGATCCACTGATCCCTATCATTCTCGACATGCTTACAGAAGTCATGGGTTTCATGGCCACAATGAACACAACCAGCGCACCAACCTACAATAACGTCGATTATTACCTCCGAGGAACCACCGTCCTCGCCTATCAAGTAATCTGGAATTCGCTCACAGATTTGTTCTCAGATGATGGCCAAGAGCACGCCACAACTAGAGTCAGCATTGCTCGAGACGTCATCCGAGCATCTGTCTCCGCACCGCGCATGTATGCTTGGTTCGGTCTTAATCTTCTCCTCACTGTTGCGGGCCTGATTCTGATGTGGCTTCAAAGTCGCTGTTATGGCAAGGCTGTGGGGCCTTTACGGTTGCGGCGATTCTCGTGGGCTCGCGGGGGGTACTCAGGCGAGGCGAGGGTGGGATATGAAGTGCGGTTGCGATCTCGAAGCAGGACAAGTCGTTGGGTGCCTTGAAGCTGGTGGAAGAGCTAGCTGATACCCTAGGGTGGCATCACTACTGGGTAGTGCTGGACAGGAGGTCTACCGTTGCTAGCGATACTGGATTAAGAGAGCGGAGCAGTTGAGCGGACCCACTGAAAGTCAGACAGCTTTAGCGCAGACCTCGAGCTACAGTGTGCAAGACCTGCACCCATTGCTCAATGTAGATAGATGAGTCGTCTTCCAATGTTCTGTCTAGGTTCTCGGAATAGCCGTTGTAGATGCACATGCGAAAGATGAACTGTCACTTTTCAAGTTTGAACGTGATCAAATTTTCAAATGCCAATAAGGAGACTACTATGTCAGATCAATAGGTTCCGTCCATGGCGAAGAGGCCCCTAGAGGCACAGGCACAATATGTGTCTCAGCCAGTCGACCTCGCCAGCTGTTCGAGCTTTCCCCAAGCTCGTTGATGCTGTGTCCTGTACGGCTCAGGACCACCGTCAATGGCGAACACAGTCTCTCGAAACCACCCTCCAAACTCCTTCTCTAGGACGTTCTTCACCTCACGTGCGACCACAGGTGGCGGACAGCCGCTCGTGCAGTCCATGGCTCCGAGGACCAGAAACGTCTTGCCTTTGCTTGCTGCAAGTCTCAAGATGAAGCGGATCTTTTCGGCGAACCAGTGTCGATCTCCAGGGTTGCTGAACCTGTGCTCGTTGAAGGATATTTTATCCGACCCGGAGAGCCTCGGAAACCATGGTGCGGTTGCGGAGATGACGGAAACAACTTTGCAGTCGCTTGGTGGGAGCTCGGCGAATTGGTTGTTGAGGCTGTCGCGGATAATGACTACGCCGCGTGAGAAGACTGCAGTCCAACCATCACGACCAGCGTGCGACAGCCATGATATCGCCGTTGATTACTCGGATAGGCCAAGGAGTATGTTTCGGGTTCATCAAGTTCTGAATGATGGTAATGTCGACTGACGTTTGGCAAGAAATTGTAAGCTTTGGAGCAGCCGATGCTATAACAAGCTTGCTTTCTAGAGATGCGCCAGGATTGGCCATAATAATGCTTTCCGAAGTCTCTACGATGTTCCGACCGATGATGGCAAGGGTGCGCTCATCCAAGGCCTTCCGAGGAGAAGGCTCAATCGAATGATTGTGTTCAGACATAGTGAAGCAGCTTTGCAACAATGGCAAAAATAAAGGAAACGCGAGCATGAGACGTACAGCTTATGGTGTAATCAATAGTGAGAACGGGTATACACAGAGACATATGCATTTCTTCTGACGTTGGATCAACTTGCCGGCGAGATCGAAAAGCTTTGGCACCTCCCTCCCGAACGCGAGGTCATGATGGTGCGGAAGAAGGTTCCCTGGTGCAAGCCACCTAACCAGACAGGAACCAGTGTAGTGGAAGCGCTTATTGAAACCGAAAAGAACACAAGCAACATCTATCAGACTCGAAGGTTTGAAATGGAAACCATGAAATATTTGCAGTCTCCGATACCTCCCGGGATTCAATAAGGGACAGCTGAGGAAAGGGGACCACGTGCGACCCAAACACGTAAGATATTGTTAGGAAGCCAGTCTAGAGCGAATCATAGAGGTGTCATATAACTAGGACAACAAATCTAAAGAAGGAAGGAGGAAGAAGCAGCAGCGCCCCTAGAGGCAAAATACAACCTCTGCAGGCCAAGTGCCGAGGCCGCACCGCCAAGACATGCGTCGAGCGGCGTTCGTAACAAATATGGACACGGAAAACGACGTTGCATTGATGTTGCAGATTACAAAGTTGTTCCATTAGCGCGAGGGTTCTCACATGCTGGTGCACATGACTCAAGGTGTGTTTAATTGGCGCACACCACCATGGAATTGGCACGCAGGACGCCCGATAAGCCGGACGTCATTGAAGAACTTTTGGAGGGCTACAGGGAGGTCTTGGCATGACATTGGCAGTGACCCTTGGCCTCTTGGCCTGCATTAACTCCGCCCCTGAACCCCAGTGGGGCGCAGCAGCGACTCATACTTCAGGGCAATCGGCGTCCCCCAAGGCTGATCCAGTTTCGTGAGCACAGAAACGCAGGTTAGGCTGTCTGAATTCAACGCTCGTCATGGGATTCATTGCTTCATTGATCAAAAGGTATTCCAGCAATTCCGCAGGACTTGTAGCTCATCCAACTCGTAGAAACGTAGATCGAACATGTTACAATACTTTGTAGGCCGAAAGAGTCGAGTTGTGTCAATGTCTGCCAGAGTCATGTGAGCGCTTTCTCGTCCTCGACCGGTTGTGTTCCCCGCTGCGTCTCCTGCCACCTGGGTCAAACTTCTCCTCCCATTCCCTTTGCTTTATCTCTAACTCGCTGTCTCGCCTCTTCTTGTGTTCGCCGTACTCTGTCCCTCCTATCCAGCCCGCCAGAGCACCTCCTACAGTGCCCAGCCCTGGCAAGAGAAGATCCCCGATAAGGCCACCGCCTGCGGCGCCTAGGAAACCCTCTGTTGCTGTGGAGCGGGTTGATGATCGCGATTTCTTGTGGTGTGAGTGACGCCGCCGATGAGGCTCAGGATCTGACAAATAGCCAGAGGTAAGCGAGGCAGAGGACTGGATTGGGTGTAGATATGGCTGCGAATAGGAAGGACGATGTGTTTGGTGAGGTGGACGTGCAAATTGTTGTGGTTGATACTGCACTGGTTGATTCTGGTTGGGCGGTGGCGGGTACGACTGGCTCCACGTCTGAGGATTGGGTCTTTCAGGGTGTGAGAAGGAATTTCTTTGAGGAGGAGTCTGTGCATAGGGAGGGTTGGGCGACATTCCCGTGGCCGTCGGATGGTATTGAGGTGAAGGAAACTGCTGCGGTGGCGTCTGAACGTTTGGACTCTGCTGGTATGGAGGATAAACGTAACTAGGATGTGAAGACGCCCTCTGTGGCTGTGGTGGGGGAGCGAGATATGTGGGACTCGTTTGGTGCTGAGCTGGTGGAGGACCAGCTTGATAGTAGTCTGCTGCTGCCATATTCTTCTCTGGAAGTTCAGCAGGGACGTCAGCTGGAAGTTTCAGAAGGATGGAAACATCAAAATATGGGGAAGAGACCAGGCTGAGTCATTTTATACACATTCAAGACAGCCTGGTAGGTATGACAGCGAACGAACATGATTCGCTGCCGCGCTTTACCTGCGCAGCCTGTGTGGCAAAGAACATCTAACACGTCACACGCTCACACGCTCTCACCCCCGTAATGCAACCCCGTGACTAGGTCCATTCCGACAAGGCTGAGCCCAGTAGAGCCCAGGCTCTTCCCGCTTCGGAAAGTCTGACGAGTCCAGATCGGCATCTATATTTAGTCCACTGGTGCGGAAACGCCGGCTGCCAAGAATGAAAGCTGATATGCAACTATCCACGGCGTCACCAACTCTCCTTATCCTTCTAGCTGCCACTGAATGTACTATCTGGTAATGTGTGTTATTCTTGATGCTTATAGAGCTTTGATACAGGCGACGTCACCTTACATTTCCAATATCACCCTCTAAGGGGTGGCGAGAAAGAGTCCCAAGACTGATTTTGACTCGATTGGTTGGATAAGAAGCACTTAACAGATCATCGGTTGGCGTACAAGTCATCTTGTTGCTAGACGGTACTACTAAGGCAGTAATGTTCCAAGTGCGCATTGGACCCATAATTGAATACATCCATATTGTGAGGGACACCAGCACCCATAGTCGGAAGTCGTTCATGAGACATTCGGTCCACCAAATCTCACTCTGCAATTTTCAAATATTCCTGCTGATGCCCGGCTCGATTCTTTCTAGCACTGCCAACGTCTGCTCATATACCTTCTTCTGCACCCTCGCCCCATCCTCCGTCTCAATCCACGGTGCGACCTCCTGATTCTTGCAATCGCTCATGTACATCCCATGGCTGCCTTCCCCTGCACATGCACCCGCAAGCAGCGTTCTGGACCCGACCTCCGTAGACCTTGCAAGGAAAAGCCTTAACACCTTGGCGGCCGTCAAAAAGGGGGCTCCGTCCCGTCCCAACTCGCTCTTACAGAACCCGGGGTTGACCATAGTGATGACGGGAACTTTCTCCGTATGCTTCACGAGTTCCCGCACAAACAAGATCTCGAGTAATTTTGAAAGCGGGTACCTGCAGAGAAAATTTTAGGCATTGTTCGTAGAAGCGCATTCTTGCAGCCTTCGCTCTTACCGTTCTCGAAGATTGAATGTCTTTTCATCATTCAGTTTCGCGTAGATGTCGTCTTCACGCCTCTCCTTGAAAGCAGCCAAGAAGTGTGCCTCGCTCGTCACTACCTCCAGATGTGGCGTCGTGCCAAACTTCTCCGCTGTCTTCCTCAACATTGGCAACATCAACAACGCCAGCAAGAAAGTGTTGATGACATTGACCTGTAGAGTCGCTTCATTGCCTTCCATGAGCTCCCACCCCGCTGCGCTCAAGCCCGCATTCTCCACCATAATATCCAGCCTTTCCAAATCTTCTGCGCGCTTCGCGAATGCTTTTACGGACGCAGAAGAGGAGAGGTCAAGGGGCCATACCTCGATGCAGTCGGATGTGCGTTTAGTGGAGGATAGGATTGATTCCTTGGCCTTTTCACCTTTCGAGATGGTGCGGACCGCGAGAATGAGCTTTGCGCAGTTGAGGCGTGCAAAATGGCGAGCTGCTTCAAGACCCAGGCCAACATTCGAGCCGGTCACTATAACTGTCTGGCCGCTGAAGTCGTGTGTAGGATATGTGGGAGTGACGAAAAGCTGTGAGTACAATATCTGCAAGATGAAGGCCATGGCTGTGACCGAGCCAAAGCTTTTGCCGGAATGGGGGCGTATATCGAGAGCTCAATGGCGTACTTGTTGAGCAATAGGTTATCTCATTTCACGTATCAGGGACAGGGCTCCTCAAGTTGATAAAGACACCGTAGGATGAGGATGCAAGATAATTGAGTTTTCTCACGCCCCGCAGGTAAAGCTTGCAAAGCTCTTGAAGCTTCTCGGCTGATCGACCGGCGAGTCTTCCGTTTTGGCTGCGGCATTTCTATGCTGGTCCTAATTCTCTCAATCCGATCTTTGCACACGTTACGACTTCATAGTATAGTCACCGTCGAATGGAAATTCCTTAGAAACGGAATGGACATAAGCCTACTGGGAGCGTTTCCCAAATTCCGCGCCTTAGTGGCGGAAGACCGGGTCGATTTCCGATTCCAGGCAAACTTCCACCAGATGGCTGACTACGTTATTCACTCACACATTACTTCTGGTAAAATGAACAAATTGACCAACGGATTATACTGAACTTGATGCCAGCAAAGGGCAATGGCTTGTACAAACTAGATGCCAGTTCTAATGCCTACCGATTCCGGCCACGCAATTCTAGCGCTCACTCTCCGCCGAGTATCCAAGGAGACCTCTGCGGTTGCGGGACTGGGTTCCTGCAGCTTTGCGATTAAAGATTGTTCGCGATCGGCTTGCTCGTTTCCACTTTAAACGCAGAAAAACGAGCTGGGCCCAAGTTCCAGCCATTACCGCATCATACAGAGGGCAAACGCCAATGCGAAAGGACAATGAAAGCCTGAATCAGACTGAATCAACGGCGACCCAAGCTAATCGTGTCAATCGAACAAGGTGTTTGGCGATCCAGACCTTGCAGCAGAGGCAAAGAGGGGCCCTCGTACAATTCCTCTTTCTGAGTCTTTACAGCATTTTGCAATTTGCTACCGACGCATGTGCTGCGCAGGTAAAAAAAGGGCGAGATACATGTGGCAAACTCTATATCACCAAGCAGGAACAAGCGCCACGCTCAACATTGGAGTCATCCAGTTCACCTTCCCTCAAATTCGACCAGTGTGATTGTGAAGCCAGTTTCCTGCGACCGCTAATAGGATCATCGGGAGGAGTGACGGAGACCGAGGTAGGAAGAGACTAGACAAAAGTGCCTGCGATCCATCGTCGACATTCTGTGGAGCCCACCAGAGGGTGACATGGAGTTTGAACAACCGCGTGTAACGTCAGGCGCTTAGGCTGTTTCAGGCCCAGGAAGATGCAGTCCGGATCCACAGTTCCGCAATCATTGGGAATCCAGTCCAATCACGTCACGTCTTCCATCCGAGTTGGAAGGCGATATGACAGAGTGGTCCTTGTACAAGTATAGTGACCACACTCAGACGGATCGTTGACCCACATCTTCTTGCAGCTGCCATATGTCTTTAATCAAAGCCCCAAGGTTTAATTCTCAGAGCCGTCTTGGTATTCCATCTATTCGCTTTTGTCGTGCCGAAGTCCGAAGCGACATGATTCTCTGCTAAGGATGTAACGATGTAGGTTACTCTATTTTTTCCTGCTATCGCCTATCATTCCAAACGCGTCCTTGAGACTACCGCATGCGTACGCCTAGTCGCCCCTCAAATTCTGTGCTTAGCATCTCTATCAACTCCGCGTAACCGCCTCCGTGCAGCTCTCTCTTTTTGTAATTCTTCTTTGGCTTCACTTGACGAGCACCATGATCAATCCACGTCGATTCACTTCCACCCTGCCGCTCGCATTGTTCACATTGTTCCTCATTTCGTATTTTAGGCCAGGCTATTTTTCTCGACAACCAGCGTCGGCACTGTCAGAGACTGCCATTTATGAGTCGAAACCCACATCTGCTGATTTTCAACCGGGAACGCCCAAGGCTTCTCCGTACGAATATTCACGGACACTAGTGATCGGAAGAGTCAGCGATGAGGATATTTCATGGGTAGCTAGGGAACTTCCGGGGCTTAACACGGCGATTTACCAGGTTGATGCACCTTCTTCTGAACTGCGCATACCGAAGAACAAGGGACACGAAGCGATGGTGTACCTCACCTACATCATCGACCATTACGACGAGCTTGCGGACACCACGATTTTCTTGCACTCACATCAGACAGCCTGGCACAACAACGACCTTCTGGATTCGGATGCAGCGAAGACCATAAAACATCTCAGTGATGCTCATGTTGCAAGGTCCGGCTACTTCAATACGCGCTGCCATCATGAACCAGGCTGTCCAGATTGGTTGCGCTTCGACCGGCCCGAGGAAGAGCTCGACACACATCGTAAAATGGAAGAGAGATATTTCACCGCCGAAGTCTGGAATGAACTGCATCCGGGTGTTCCCGTGCCGCAAGCCGTCTCTCAGCCATGTTGTGCGCAGTTTGCTGTTAGTAGAGATCGAGTCCGCCAGCATCCTCGGTCGGAATATGTTCGGTATCGAGACTGGTTGCTTAATACGACACTTGACGATTTCATGTCCGGGCGCGTTATGGAGTACTCCTGGCAATACTTGTTTACTGGGAAGCCAGAAGTCTGTCCAGAAATGCATGTGTGCTATTGCGACGGATATGGTATCTGCTTTGGCGGCCCAGTCGAGTTCCAAAACTGGCTCGACATACGTGAAGAGAGTCTCAATCTCTCTGAAGAGTCTACTGCCCTGTACGACGCCGGTGAATACGAGAAGGCCAAAGATGCTGAAGCGCGAAAGAATGCGTTGGAAGTCCAGCTTCAAGAGCTCAAAGCCCAAGCATTCGACCGAGGAAACGATCCCAAGAACCGTGCTGCCGAATGCGGCCGAGCTTGGAAAGAGGGTGACGGGTTCTGACATCCGCCATTTTGGTGGCTTCTTATCCACTAATGGAGACACACTATCATTATGCCACCTTTGAAACTGTGCTTATCGACGACGTGATTGCTTGTCTGCAAAGGGCTTTCCCCGAGTGCAAGGTGAATATAACTACATATGTTGCCTGGCACGTCCTCGTTTTACGACCGGTTCGCTGCCGACACGGAATCTTGTCTGCCTCAGATGAAGGGATCAAAGGTGCGTTGGACAGTGGCAGCTTTTGAAGCAGGGCCCGCTTCGGGTCCGGTCCTACTCAACAACTATTGTCTGAGAGGACAGGCTCCAGAGTCTTTCGAGGTCGCTGACGCGATATCTCCAATACAAATCTCTATTCCAAGGAGGGACGGACTCCGAAGTGGATAAGCCAATCGCAATGGACCCTTGAGAGGAAGGGTATATTCGAGGGCAACGCGAGCTTTACTTCTGGCCGGTGGTCGCCATCCGCGAAAGTTTCCTCTGGAGGTTGATGGTCGGGCGTTGAAAGAGGACCTGAGAGGGCCTTGGGCGGGCTGCGCCGAAAGGGCCCGGGTCGCAGCAGACTCGGTCATTACTACTTCTACCCTCTATATCCGAAATCAATTTGATGACCAGCGACTTCCTGATCAGCAAGGCTGCCGGCCGGGCATTAAAGAGAGCGGAAACCAGAACTAGACTAGAAACTCGCCGCCTTGGTTGCAAAAGCAGCATCTACAAGGCTACTGGGTTATTGCCTTAACCCTTGTGCAAAAGGTACGGATTTGTAATTAGTTGCAGCTCCCGCGGTAGCAGGAACAAATAGATAGCCACGAGTGGCTCAGAAACCAATCTGAGTCATTTCCCACCTGTAACGTGCGACATGCACACCCCACACAACGTCACGCTGCTTCAACCCGAATTTCAATCGAGTAGCATAGCAAAGTGCTTGTGGTGTGAGCTCTCGAAAACGCCGCTTTTGGAACAAATTTCACGAGAGGAGCTGATCCCATATCGAAATGGTAGATGGTTGCTGCTCTTGCATGTTCGCTGCTTTAACTTGAGAGACCCATGACTGCCTCCTCGGCTCGCGGTGAAGCCCTTGTCAGAGTGTGCAAAATGCAAAACCGGTCACCTTGCGTTATCGTCGTTCTCAACGTACCAAGTACAATTTTTTACACGCCTTTTTGCTTGCGGAATACTGCCCTAGTGCTTAGATATCAAATCCAATGCCTTCAGGTTGTCCTTGTCCTAAGTGGTGCTATATTAAGTGGCGGATGACAGAACCATTAATCACTTGGAGTTTTGAAAACGACGATATTACATATGGCAGCTGCTTCTTATTGAGCATAATCAACCCAATCGCTTCCCGGGGTGCGCAGCGGGATCCCTGTACGCAATGCCCTGATTAGCTTGCATTTTTCAATGCCGCCTTTAGGAGGTGTCGCTTCATGAGAATTCTAAAGCAATGTACATCTAAAAGTTAATAAGCTACGGAATAACGACACATAACTGATATGGTCGCCATGATGTCGGGTTTGAGAGCGATCTATAAAGAGGCCTCGCACTCTACTCTTCCCAACAGACATCCACACGAGCCAGCCTTCCCACACTAAAACGTTTGATAGCTATCACATCAAGCAGGTACACCTTCGATTGGCTTAGCAACTCCTTTCTCCTGTCTTCGTCTACAAGATCCGAACATGCCTAACATGAGGGCAATCGTTATTGATCACTTTGGCGGGCCCGAGGCGCTCGTCATTAAGGAGGTGCCGAGACCGGACCCCAAGCCAGGATTCGTCGAGATTCAAGTCAAAGCTTTCGGACTGAACCACGCTGAATTGCACATGCGCAAGGGAGAGTGGGCCGAATGGACGCCCATCAGTGGCATTGAGTGCGTCGGGATCGTCAGTGCATGCCCGGGCGGAGAGTTCACCGTGGGCACCAAGGTCGCAACGATGATGGGTGGATTGGGCCGGAGCATCAACGGCAGCTACGCTGAGTACACCTGCGCGCAAGTGTCGAATGTGGTACCGATTGAGACGTCACTGCCTTGGGACCAATTTGGCGCAATCGGAGAAACATACGTGACAGCCTGGACCTGCCTGTTTCGCAACTTGGAATTGAAGAGTGGTCAGAGGCTCCTTGTCCGCGGCGCCACATCAGCTTTGGGCCAAGCGGCGGTGAACCTTGCAGTGAATGCTGGAGCAATCGTAACAGCCACGACGCGCAAACCCGACCGCTTTCCACAGCTGGAGGCCATGGGAGTCAAAAAGGCTGAGATCGAAGGGCCAAACTTGTCGGAGCGATTGACGACAGCGGACGGTGAAGTGTTGAAGTTCGACGCGGTGCTGGAGTTGGTCGGAAACAGCACGCTGCTGGATTCGATGAAGATGGTTCGCCGCGGCGGCCGACTGTGCCTGGCCGGATTCTTGGGTGGCCTCGCGCCGATTGCAGAATTCAATCCGCTGTTACAAATGCCCAGCGGGGTACACTTCAGCTTCTTCGGTAGCTTTGTGTTCGGAACGCCGGAGTGGCCGCTGTCGGACGTGCCGCTGCAGGAGATCGTACAGCATATTGAGAAGGGTGATTGGAAAGCGAGTCCCTCTCACATCTTCGCGTTTGAGGACATACAAAAAGCTCACAGACTCATGGAAGCAAATGAGGCAAACGGCAAAGTCGTGGTCAGGGTTGATTAAGAGTCAAATCGTTTTCTAGCAATTCGAGAAGTGGAACTTGAGGGATGTTTGTCAAGCTTGCTCATGCAACCTCGTCGAGCTCGCGGCCATTCGTTCATATCTAGATGTCTTAGACATTTATTGGTAGCTTTGCGGCAGAGAAAAACGATCTGCGAAGTCGATGCAACGGTTTTTTTGAAGATCGTGTTTCTAAAGACGGCGGCGAGACAACAAGGAGTGTCGCCACTTGGCTTGAATCTTGTATTGTCAGAGATCATAATGACCAGAGCAAAAGTTTGCTCTTTTGGTTTGGTAGTCCGCAGAGGGGCAGCCTATGCCTGGAACAGCTAATTTTAGAGGGGCGTTTAGCGCGTTACAGATTGTGGGCGTCAATGGTTTCATGCAACCTCCCGGGCAAAGGGTGCAACTTCCCAATGCCGTCATTGGAAGTTACATTGATTTCTTCCAGCGAGAAATTTTAAGCGCCCATGCCCATCAAGAAGCCCCGCGGTGTAATAGGTGGCGTGGCCCATTCAGCGGGGAAAACGCAAGCGCCCGAAACCGAATCGTGATGCGACACATATCATTGATCTGGTGAACAATGCCCTTCTCTCGTGCGTTGTCTTCGAAATACCTTTCTACTGTTTTCACGCTGTTCATTTTCCCTCTGTTAGTACAATGGCCGAACCGATTGGCATTGCTTCTGGACTTGTGGCACTCGCCGCGTTTGCTTTCCAGTCAAGTGTATCGCTGTATGGAGTCATTGCAAGCTTTCAAAGCAACAAAAAGATTATACGCGAGCTCAAAGAAGAGCTCGAAGCCCTGGATGGCGTTCTGCAATCTCTCCACCAGGCTACGGCCAACAAGGTCGTTGACCTTCCAGCTCTAAAGCTCCCTCTACTCCGGTGCGGTCAGGCTTGTCAGGAATTCGAGGCAGTGATTGTCAAATGCACAGCGCATTCTAATGGATCAAGGACAAGTTTCCGGGATTGGGCGAAGCTAACATACATGGGAGATGATATTTCTGGATTCAAGAGTATGTTGGCTGGCTATAAATCGACCATTAGCATTGCGCTTGGAGACGCAAACTTGTACGTGTGATGACCCGACCTCTTACAAACCAAACTGACAACACATGGAATAGCCGCACGGCCACCGTGACCGCCGGTGTCCTCAAGGAATATAAAGAACTCATAACCAACACGACCTCCGATCTGCAAGACCACCTTCAAGAAATCGAAGGAAAACTGCAAAACCTGCCTTTACAAGGAGATACGATCTCGGATGAAGATGCGGCTGAGCGAGAACAAATGCAGAAGGAAAAAGAAAGCACCAAACAATGCCTTACCATCTGCGAACAGGTCTTCAAGCAAGTGAGCCAGGTCCGACCAAACGTGTTCGAGGATATCTCCGCGGCCAAAGATGCCCATCAAGTGGACATCTCTACACTTGGAGGACTCATTCCAGCCAAGCGAGTCACTGCCAGAGTCCTCGAGGAATTTCAAGACAAGCTCACCGCCACCACTTCCGACCTCCAAGAACACCTCCAAAAAATCAACAACAGATTGCAGAGGCTCTGCTCGCCCGGAACTAGGATTTTAGGAGAGGACACAGCTGAGCGACAACGAGTCCAAGAGGAAATTGATAGTATCAAACAGTGCCTTGCCATCTGCGCGCAGGCCTCTAAGAAGGCAGACCAAGTCCGGACCAATGTTTTCGAGGAGGTCTCCGCGGCCAAAGATGCCCATCAATTGATCATTTCAACAATTGGAGATCTTATCTTGGCTAAGCAGGTCACTGCTGGGCTTGGAGCAGACCAATGGCTAGGACAAGCGTCTGATGCTACCGTACAGCAGCTGTCGCGGGATCGCGTTGACGTACGCGGTAGAGCGGCCACGGACAAAGGAGTGGAGCCGCAAAAGTTTGCAGACCAGTATGGAGCGGGATACAAACTCGGTTGATGGAGAACTTGAGTTCGGAGTATGCGAGAGGTTGATCTGTACATTTCTGACGAGGTGTTTTGGATGACAGGCCTGAATGTTGCATATTTGTCAAAATAGTTGTTTGCTTTCACCCTTGTTAATGTGTAGTTAGAAATCTCATGTGTTCTCACGTTCTCCGACTCATCGCTATCTTCAAGTATGAATCTGCCGATTGTCGACTTGAGTCTTAGAGCTCAGCGTTCTTCCGCACCGACATCGCGCTGTTTTCCACCCAGATACCCTTACCGATGCCGTAACGCGTTGTTTGTTTTGGTCGGAAAATGTGGCTCGTCACGTCCACCCCCCAAGCGACACTCCCCAATGCAACAACCTCTTTACAGCCGCTGTCCACTACGACCGAAATCGGAGATCTTTGTATGCTAATGATCGCATTGAAGAGAGCTTCAGATTGATCCAATTTCTAGCCATCAGACATTATTGTGGGTTATTCAAATTGGGACAAATCCTTCAAGACAGCCTGGAAATTGATTCCGGTTATGAATTAGGCGCTTTCCGGGAGGTCCTGCTGCATACGTCACCAACGCGGAACCCTCCCGGTCAAGTTTGCAAGTGCGCTAATAGCACCACTCTCATTTACTGTTGAGCCATAAGAGGGCTGTGATTGCATATGTTCTCGACCAAGAGGCGAGTATGATGCAGTTGCGATGTGATTGAACTTTGCAGGCTCGACACTCACCATAGCATAACATGAGACATAATGAGACATCTTACAGCTAGTCAAGCGTTCGATCTTATTCACAGACCTTCTTGGTCGTCCTTGCTCAGCTGAACAAACCGAGGAAGGCGAATTGGTGTAGGAAGAGAATGGCTCCAACGCCTCGCTATGCAAACCTGATGCAGCAGCCAGACCAACACCCATCATGTGCAGACACGTTCAGAACGTAAACAACCCACTCCTCTTTTTCCCTCTCGGATAAAATACCAACGCACTCAAAAATAACCCAACACTAATCCCAATAGCAACTTGCACCATACCATACCCTACGTCAAAGATCGTACCCGAGTATACCGTGTTTGCCCCCGTTGAGTCTGTCCCGTTCGAGGCGTCAAGAAAGCCTTGTGTACCGTTGTTGATGACACTGATACCAGTCGCATTGCCTGTTATTTGCTCAGCAGAGATGAGGCCCGACACGAGACTACCGGAGGCTGCGAGGCCACTCGGTACCTAGAAGAGAGAAGCCATCAGTAAGTGCGATTCGGTGGTCAGGGTGCTACATGACATCGACGCGGAGTGTGTGGACGCAATTCCATCCTCCTTGGTGGGAAGTCAAGGCTCAACTTACCTGCACAAATATAGCTGGCAGCATCGCAGCCGCTGCCAAGCCGTGAAAGAACCTCGAGTATACATTTGCCAGGCTGCCAATCGCAAAGGCACCCAGCGCATTCGCGATCTGGACATTATTTGCGAACCGTTTCGCCGACCAATAGTTAACTTGGTACCCTGCAAACGCAATAAGGACCATGACTGGCGCTTGCTTCCATTTTCCTTGATTGATGATAACCAGGCATATAGCGAACAGCGGCACGAAGGGAAAGTGGCTCAAGTAGGGGTTACCGGTCCACCAGTCAAAGTAATGTGGCGTGGCGCAAGTGACACTCGTAACGGCGTTTCGATCCATAAGGCCGTATACTGCTGTGCCGATAGTGATGCCGAACCCGAGGAAGAGGGCGTATATGATTGCGTAAACCATGCGAACCGATCCCGCGACTATGTTGTGTGACTGCAGCTCTAGCGACCCGCAAAGAATGGTGTATCCAGGTAAGATCAGCGCGATAGAAGACTGTGCGATAGCGCTGAAGCAGAAGAGGTAGTTTCCGTTGACTTTGATGCTGCCGAAGGCTCTTGCCAGGAAGCTGGTTAGGATTGCTGCACAAATCTCGAAGACATGGGAGAACTCGTCAGATCTGGGGGCGAGCCAGAGCTGGAGGACGCCCAACAAGAGACCGAGAAGGAAAGAGATGGGCCAATCACTAGGCCTCGCACCAAATGCGAATGGACCGACGCAGACCGAGGCAAAACCATACATCAGGATCCTGAACCAGGCGGAATATCTTTCCTTGCGTGCCATGACCTCGTTTAGATCGCCCATGGCCTCACTGACATCTGCGACCTGGTGTATGACGTTCTTGTATATCTCGAAAATGTCATTGAATCTGCCAAGATCCACTCCTTGGGTTTCTTTGACGAGCTTTACTTCTGCAGTATGCGTTTCATAGTCGTCAAACGAGATCAACATACACCCGGGTAAGTACATAAATTGGCCATTGATTTGTAAAGCTCTTGCCGACATCCTGAGGTAGTCCTCTAGCCGGTGGGTTGGCGCTCCATACATCATGAGGGCTCGACACATCTTGACCAAATATTTCTGGCGTTCAACGACAGTCCTGATATGGAGATGAATCTCAACCGCGTGTTCTAGTCGGGAGTGCTCCGGTTCAGCCTTGGGGCGTCCCGGATGTTTTATCTTCTCCACAGCTGCGGAAAGTATACCGCTGGAACGTGATCGAGGGGTATCTGGCCGGGTTTGTGTTGGTGGTGCACCAGAAGCAAGTAGATGGGTGAAAGAGGTGGTCGAGTGACTCGGTGGCTTGTACCATTTCGCACGTCTTGATGGCGTTGTTGTTCCTGAAGCAGTGGCGGATGGTGGGCCTGAGGTTGGACCAGGAGACCCTGGAGAAGACCGTGTAGATGTGGATGCGAGCAACAAGTTTGCAGCCTCCTTGGAATGTCTCCGGTCACGATGCGTAGGACCAGTTCCACCTGCTAATGTGTGCTGCATGGCGGAACCTGCTCCGTCGTAGAGTTGTAGAAGCGAGGAAAGTACGCCCTTTTTATACTGTGGAGGATGATCCTCATCGGGCGTAGTTAGATGGATATCAATCCCAATGTCACGGTGAAGGTTGAATTTTTTGGTCATTGCCCGAATCAATCGATTCCCACCAAATTTCGGATCATCTTGGATGGAAGCCACACGACGATTAGGCCCTGTGTTATCGTCGTCGCCGTCAGTCGCATCATCGTAGAGGGAGTAAGGACGTCTGTCGGAGCCACGGCGTTTGTGCGTCTTGTTCAGGTCTATCAATGGGATGTCGTCGACCTTAACAGGATATATCTGGGAGCCCTTCCTATTTCCGGACACGGGGGGAGAGGCTCCAGGTGAAGAGATTGAAGAATCGTCTACTGAGTTGCGGCGTGAGGCAGGGGCAGAGTGGCTCCCTCCAAGCCGGTTGGCTAATCTGCCAGCTCGCTCTTGTGCTGTCAAAGCAGAGGTTACCTTGTCAACAGTCGTTTTCCGATCGATTCCAGCCCAATCCAGCTCTCTGAATGGTGACTCTTCCGTGACGTCGGTAGAAGGGCCGGCTCCAACAGCATCAGTCGCAATATTGTCTGTAGAAAATCCTGACGGGTAGCGTATGGTCGGCAATGGCTTCCGGAGTTGAAGAGGCTCCATGGCCTTGTCGTCCTCCTCATCATCGTTGTTGTCGGTGCCTCCCATGGAAAACTTGACTCTTCCTCGAGTACGCAGAGGACGGCCTTCGACGCTGGCTGCTCGGCTTGTTGTTTTACTCGAAGTTTGGCTGTTCGAGATATTGTCAAGATCTGCGGAATCAGTCCTAGTGGGATCGCTTGACGAATGGTTCTCGGACATTCCGGCCCTGTATGGAGTTGAATATTCAGGCCGAGTGAGCATGTGCCAGGGCCTACGTTCTAAATCGAAGCCCTAATTTGGGTTGTCCGGATGAGTCTATAGGAGATCGAACATTGTGAATGTGGTGGCTAAAAATATCCGGTTAGCCGAGGACAAAGAAAGAGAAAAAGTGACGAAAGCAGATGGGAGAAGAAAGCAGCATGTTGAATTCAGCATTGTCAACAGTGCCACGAAAAGAGCAGAGAGAAATGATAATGTCAAAGATCACGGTTCTCGTGGTGTATAATTAGCAAGGGAGGTCGGAGATTGCTCAAGACACAACCTTGCAACCGATCCCGATCAGCAAGCAAACCCTGATAGGAATGTTGAGGCACATCATTACCCGAGGCAAAATCTGATCAAATAACGTCTTCAAGAAAGACTTGACGTTGGGTTGAAACCTGACGTTGCTTTGTCTCAGTTCTAACTAGCCTTATCAATTCCCGCCCATGCCGGTTGCCAGAGTTTGCACGACCATCTACTACAGTATGATAAGTGGTGGAGTGACCCGTACGACAGTCATGGGTTTGACACCATGGGCCATTTGATACTCGTACTACTTGAGAAGCTATCTGCTAAGTGGATACCTACCACTCATATGGAAAGCACATGCTGTCGAGTCATGCCCACCGAGTCTCGTCCTGATGGGGGTGCAGGTACCCGAGAGCGAGGAAACTTCTTTTGCTCCAGTATGAGATGCAGCGTGTCACCGCCTCGTGTCAGCTTCCAGTAGACGCAAAAATGTGGGGCGAAGGAGTTTATCGATATCTACTCGTGTCAGACGGCGAATCCACCGGAGGTGGAGGTATTTGTGTCTTCATGTAACATGTTCTCCTCCCCAACAAAATTGTGCTGACTGCAAACATGTGATCGCCATTGATTGGCCCGCGCTACAAACACGTAGTAATAGTTTGTACACTTGTGTAAGACGCCAGCCAATGCGCAAAACGTCCAGATGTTAAACGTAGATGCTATTGTGCTTTCAGCTTCTCTGTCAATTCAGGTACCTTCTCGAAGAGATCTCCCACTAATCCAACGTCTGCAACCTGGAAGATAGGCGCGTCTGGGTCCTTGTTGATTGCAGCAATCACCTTACTGTCTTTCATGCCTGCCAGATGTTGAATAGCGCCCGAAATACCAGCGCAAAGGTAGAGCTGAGGCGCGACGTTCTTCCCCGTCTGCCCAACTTGTAGACTGTTGTCTGCGAACCCACTATCCACCGCAGCCCGCGATGCACCAACTGCAGCGCCGAGTGCATCGGCTAGAGGGAATATCAGTCTGTCAAACTCCTCCTTGGACTTCAGCCCTCGTCCACCTGACACCACCCTCTCCGCCGATCCCAACTCTGGTCTGTCGGATTTGGCAAGGTTCTCTGATACCCACTCCGTAGGGCAAGGAGCTTTGGGGTCAACTGCTTCTTCGATCACAGCAGAGCCTCCTTCCGCTTCTGCTGGGGGGAAAGACGTCTGCCGTACTGTGAGGAGTTTGATTGGATCCGAAGACTGTACTGTTAAAATGGCGTTGCCTGCATATATTGGTCTAACGAAAGCTGAATTGCATTGGAGTTAGCTTGCGTCCATTTCATTACTTGGAGCGTTGCATACTGTCTTCGCTTTCAATCGACATAACATCCGAGATTTGTTGAACATCTAGCAATGCAGCTATTCTGGGCAGGATATTCTTCCCAAATGCTGAATGGCCTGTGATGACATGTGTATACCCTCCCTTCTTGATGTTTTCGACTAGTAAGGGGGCGAAGTTTTCTGGTAGCCCCTATAGAACAGTGGATCAGCTTTTGCTCGGGCTGCTTTTCGATTTGTAGCAGTTGAGGATGTCCCACCTTGTCATAAGCCGAGTTGTCCACCATCAACACCTTCTCCAAACCTTTCACCTTGGCTACCGCTTCTGCAACTGATTTTGGGCCTGCGACGAAGCCATGTATTGAGCCTCCAATCTTTTGAGCAGCTGTGATCGCACCTAATGACGAGGCGTTGAGTTTGCCCTCTCGTTGCTCCAGTACTGCCAACGTTGACGCCAGGCGAGCGAGGACCGACGGAGAGAGTGGGGAGGTAATTGAGGTTCGTTTGACCGAGCTGCGGGCAGTGCGCCACGCGCACGTTCTTGCCAGTGGCAGCATTACAAATTCAGGTGGCAGTATTCTTTTCCTGCTTGATCTGCTAAGGAGCGTGCAATTGTTGACTTTGTGTACAAATGACATCGCGGCCGCTCCCGATTTCCCCTACTCGGCCCGAGAATGTACGACGATCTCCGCCGAACGCTGTAGGTAAGGCAACGAAACATCTTCACTAAAGGCTTAACTACGAGGGAATCTTGTATCTCATCTCTTTGTGAACAATGCTTTTTTTAATAAGAGGGCTAGTAGATTGCTGATTGCTTTGCACAAATTCGCCTTACGGTCTCCATGGCAAGAATATGGCTGTTGGGCCGTAAAGGAAGACTTTAGTTATCCATGTTTTGTAGCATCGAATTGGTTTTCTCATTGTGAGTTCTTAGCATACATATCACATTGGTGGTCGTCTCAATAGACAAACTCCAATTTGGGCTCAATGCCTTTGAGTGTTTCGAATGTTAAGAACTGAAACAGCAGGAACCCTTTGGGTTTCCGGCGGGTAGAAATGAAAGTGAAGGATTTCCTTGCAAGCAATTAATGAACACCGTTGATCATCAGCGACTTATCGTCACTGGAAGCTGTGCAATTTCGTCATGTTGAAGTCGTTAAACAAATGAGTGGCTGGCGTTAATGCGCCGTTCGACTTAAAAAGGCACTGCCCCATAAGCCTTTCTCATCTCTTCATCTGCCAACAACGTTCCATCCATAGCCATTTTCCATCAGACAGCGGCACTCTTTCTCTTCTCAGCGCTGCTCAACACCAGCATTGGTGCCTTGCGCCAAGTAGACTCGACATCGGTAAGTTTCCCAGCACCGAAGACACCTTCATCACTGCTCAAGCTTGTGGCGCTGTAGTCTCCCGTGCTGTCAACGGAGCTCCTTTCGCGCGACTTTTCCTTCCTTTCCGAACCAATAGCTCCATTCGCAGCTGCACGGAGACTGCCAATGCTGGGCCTGCTGGACAGACTAGTAGACGAAGCGGTAGCTTCATCGTTGTCGGAAGAAGACACGGAGAAAGTGAACTCTGCTTCACTGCCGGGAGTTCCGCTCCCGGAGCCTGGCTGACGAGTCTCGCTACGCCGCTCACGACCTGCTCTGACCAGATCATGAACAGCACGGCGGCGTTGGCGCGTGGCGAAGTTCTTGCTGCCTTCATGTTTCGACGTTGGCTTTTCCTCCAGCTCCTGCAGAAGGGGTGGTCCACGAGGTTGTCGGATAGGATGTTCGCCTGCTCGAGCTTGACCTGGACCGAAAGTGCCGGTCATTGGGGTCTGTGGGTAGCCAGCGGATCTGGGAGTGCCGATCCTCATGGTTTCATTGTTAGCCTTGAAGCCTGGGTTGAAGGACAAGCTCTTCTTGTGTCCACGGCGAAAGGCATTTGCCGATGGCGGAGGGAGAGGCTCAACATCCTGAGGCGGCGAAGGAGTGGACTTGGGAGGTGATCGGGCTCGACTAGTGCTTGGGGAGAGAGCAGCCTCTAAAGGAGGAGAGAACTGCTGCTGCCTGTTGGCACCAGGATGGCGGCCTAACAGGGACTGTACAGGCTCCTGAGGAGACATGGATGCTACGTCGTGTTGCTGAAGAGTGTTGTCAACGACGTAGCTTGACTGTCCAGTCATGGGGTTGTATACAGCGAAAACGCCAGGACTGTTCGGGACAGCCTGGACGATCGGCTGCAGACCTTGTTGGAATTGTTGATTGTAGAAGCTGGTGCTTGGGCTGATGGGAGACTGGTATTGTTGCCCAACAGAAGGCATAGCCCCGCCAAGGTTCAAGCCACCAAACTGTTGGGTTGCAGCCTGGATGTTGAGCAATTGCTGCTGAAGAGCTCGCTGCTGCTGTGCGAGATATTGGTTTGTGGCGAGAAGCTCATACAAATTCTGATCCATGTGTTCGCCGGCTTCTCCGTCGATCTCAATGGTTGGAGGTGCAAGGACATGCTCTGGAAGAGAGTACATCTGCCGTCCAGAGACGTTGTGGCCGCCTGGTGTATGACCTGGGAAATAGGCCCCAGTCGTGGTTTGGGGAATCCGCTCATCCCGTTGTGGATCAGCATACTTGCTGCTCTCTAGGCCGAATCTATTATCGCACGTTGGTGCTGTTGCTGACTTGGGAGCTGTGCGAAGGCCGGCCAGAAGATGGCCGCGGCTTGTACGAGGTGTTGAGCTCGCGTTGACCTGTTGAGTTTCATCGATGGTGGAGATCTTTGGTGGAGGAGCAACGCTCAGGCGTTTGATGTGGGTGCCTTTGCCACGACTTGCAAATCCCGGGCCAGAAATTCCAATCGAACTGTTGAAGGGTGACTGGTATGTCATTTGAGCAAGACCGCCAGCGTCGATGCTCATGATCGCTGAATGTTGTTGTTGTTGTCGTTGTTGTTGTTGTTGTATTATGGGAGGAGTGGGAGCAAATTGAGTAGTGGAAGAGGTATTCGAAAGTAGTGGAGGCGTGATTGCGGTTAGCAACAAGGCTGGTATTGTACAAAGTTCTGAAGAGTTTTGGACGAAAGGGTGGACCTGTTTCTGGAACAGGACTCTATAAGTGTGACGTTGTAGTGTTTGCAGTGACTGCCGCTGGGTATTATGGAATTATTGATTTGGTAGGTAAACGAGGTGTGATCCTGCAACACGGAAATTCGACCAGGCGTCAAAAGGGTCCAAAGATGGTAGGAGCTGTTCGCAGCGCAAAGAGTCAGTCACGACACGAGGCATTCAGGAAGGCAAAAGGATGCTGTTTTGCTTACTGCAAGGAGGATAAAGAAATCAAAAAATTGCTCAGTGGTGTAGAGCTGTCCGGATGTGACCAATGCACAACTAGTAGGGTCAAACGAGCGACCTGACAAGAGATCGAGTGATGGCGTTGCAAAAAAAGGCAGACGCGGTTATATCGTTTGTCGGATTTGCGCTGCAAACCCGAGACGGTGAGGATGCCAGTAAGGGGCAACTGCGGTGTTTCAGGATGGTCGCTAAACTCGGGTAAGGGAATTGAGGGGGAACTGGGCCCGGTGATGGGACTGCAGGCGAAGAACGTCGACCCAAGCGGTGGTGGAGAAAAAGGAAGGAAATGAAGGAGGTGCGAATGAAACTCTTGTCCACGTACGAGGTGTAGAAGGAAGAGAGTGGATGATTATTTGAGAAGGATGGCGACAAAGCAGACTCTGCACAAAGAACCAACGGAGGGCGATGGAAAGACCCGACGTGGGTTTTCCGGCCCTTTCGTCTGCCCCCTATCAAAGCCGTCAAGCCACCCACCCTTGGTGAGGGGAAACGTCTCTTATTTTAGACTCGTCAAGGAAGAGAGCAACGAACCATTGGGCATCGTCACTGCAAATGGCCAGCCCTGACTTGGCACCAATGCATCTTCTCAATTCGTTGCATTCATTGGTGAGCGTTGCTGCACGTCTACCTCACTCTGCCAACGACAGGCAAGCAGGAGCTATAAGCGCGCCGACCAAGCACATTGCATGCACATGCATGAGCCTAGGGAGAAGGCGGTGTTCAATCAAAAACATATCACAGTACCAAACGTTCCCTGACAAAGGTCTAACATCTTTAGTCACCACTATTTTACGAGACAGCGTGATCGACGAGTGACAGCCTGAATTTTGTCGTGATCCATCTTACTAGATGTGGCTGTCTTAGGTGAGTTGTATGGGCCGCTGCCCCGGGCCATGAAGTGGACGACTGACAGCAAAGCAATGAGTACCATTTTCTAAAGAAAGTGTCTTGGACAGGACCTTATTTGGTAAGTTGTATTGCATGGCCTGCAACTTCATGGGTCAGGCCTGTGCATTGTACAGCTTGTCATTGCTTGGATCAAGGGCACGTGCCCACTCTCGTTGCTTTGCAATATGAAGTGCATCCAGTGAGGAACCACCCAAACCTGTGAAAGCAGTATTCCGATCATTCTCAACCAGGAACTTTCGTTGATCCTTCGCACGGGTTTAGTCCCATTAGGCCATAGTTGTATCTTCACATTTCCATGCGTACTTGATTCTAGCAGCAAAAATATTGACCTCTCGAGGGGGTCGCGGATCAGTATTGCAAGCTAAGCCTGGGCAACGTCTGCTTGTCAAGGTCTGTTATCCTTCGACTTTATATTTGCATGGGTCTCCGTCTCATGCTTCTCCGTAGCTGAGAGATGTCGAGTCAGTTGCAAAGTGACATAGTGTACATGGAAGTGAAACAAAGCTCTGAGCATGTTGTCGAATTAGCAGGGGCTAGGAGTCAAAGTCGAGCTTTTTCGAATGGAACGTCGCCTAAGGAGTTGGTTGGAAGAAAGTGGCTCTAGAGAGCGACCAATGCAGCGCAGATTATTTTCGCACAGGAAAGTGGCTCACCTGTTAATCAACTTCTCACCCGAGAGACACGGCACTTGAAATTCCTCAGTTGCTTTATTGTAGGAGACGTATCCCAGAAACCAAAAGCATTTAATTCTATCTTAGCGATTCATGAAGCGTACCCAACGGGCGCATGTTTCATGTGCAGGAAAATGAGTAGTGCTCGTAAAATCAAGTCACGTAGTCACCTCAAAGTCCAACCGAGTAAGGATGTGGCGAGCGGGAGACAGGCATTTTGGTGAAAAAGGGAGTAGGAAAGCCTTCAGAGTACAGCAAATACTCTACATAACGATTCTAATCTTAACGACGATGCGACATGCAGGCCCCACGAATTTTTGTATGGGAAATAACGATAAATTCGTTATGCCGATATCGTAAAGTTTCAGCCAAAATATTTGGGGACATCCATGCCTAATATTGGGCGTGGCGAGCCCGGAAATTAGGGATTTAAGCCCGAGCATAGCTGTCGCGCCCATAGCCTACGGGCGTCTTAGTTTTTCTGGACGCCAAGCCATGACTACTCTGCCTTGATGTTGCGATATTTAGTCTGTAACGATTGCATCGTTTATATGGGAATATTTACTGGTATCTATGATGGAATATTGGATTTACGTAGTGCTGCGCTACTAGTTAGCCAAAGTGAGCCCTGCAGCAGCGGCTTACCGTAATCGATAAAGGCCTGCATAGATAGGTGAAATGCGATCGTGAATCCGTTGAACAAAGTCGGCGGACGATCTTGAACTACTAAAGCCATTGATCAAATTACTTCACTTCTACTCAACAAACCGGGTAAACAGTACACAAATGTTGTCTACGTCTCCTGCCAGCTTTTCCCACTTCGATATCTGCCGTGGGCATTCATGGATCGAAGGCGCAAACGTAGGCTTTTCATGTCAATGAGCCTCATTAACGCGCGGCTAATCTGTTTCCGTCAGGCGAATTGCGAGACCTAAACTCAAGCGTGTGGGCTGGGGAGAAAGGCAAGCCTAATGAAGAGCTGCAGCCTCAAGTACACTGACCAGTAGCAAGGTCTCTTCGACGTCAACGCTTCGCTTGACTCCTCCCTCAAGAAGAATACCGCCTTCATTAAACGACTACGAACTGGCATCGCTGCTTCTGCCCTGAGCACTTTCCTTAGCGAGATCAAAACCCTCTCCCTACAGAAATACCTGTCCGAGATCGTCTCTGCAACAGCTGAAGGACTTACAAAGCTCAAGACCGCCGGTGAGATTTCCACGGCTGTTGAAATAGTCAGTGCTTTGCACCAACGGTTCGGGCCCGCGGACTTCACAAAGCAGCTAGGATGGCTGCTGGGAAGAGGCTTAAGTGCACCAGACAAGGCTCAGCTAAAGCTTTGGACTCAAGACGTGCGAGAACGGGAGGAGAAGGAACGTCTTGCGAGGCATCGCATACTCCTTAAAGTCATCACCGAGTTCTGGCTCGCCGGAATACTAAGAAGCTTGGAAGATGTTGAGAAGCCTGAAGAGGTATCTGGCAAAAGCAAGGACGGCGCATCCTCTACCAGCATAACCCGAAACACAGACGCTTCCCTCCGAGAGAAGGGCACACTAAGCAGCGGCAAGCATGATTTGGAACATGACCCAGAGCCGTTCCCACTTGAGGTTCTGAAGGAGCTCCTAGGCCACGATCGAGAACACACTAATCTACCATTGGCAGTACTGTTTGTGAAGACCTTTGGTTGGGAAGTTCTTGGGATCAAGTCTACTCCGGAGGAGGGAAAAAGGACTGTCAGAGCTGATGAAGCTATCGAGGAGACTGTCAAGGAATCTTTTGAGGACGGCTCCGATGTTGAACTTGGTCCGAAGAGCAGTACGGCAGACGACGAGTTGCTGGTGCCGCAGAACCTCCGACAACGGTTCAGGAACGTACTTTCACGCTATCTCGAAGATGTCAAGTCACACGTTGTGCGTGACCAGAGATCCCTAAACAGTCAAAGCCGTCGCAATGCAGAGGCCTACGTGAAAAGCGGTGAGATCTTTGAGGATCGACAAGCAAATTTCGAGAAACAAGCGAAAGTGCAGGAGAAGCTTATTGCAAGCACACAGATCCTTTGCGATGCTTTAGGAGAAGAAATGCCTGATCTGGTGGAAAGAGAGGCAGCTGACAGTACAGTTGCTGGTAGCATTGGCCTCGTTAAGGCAGGCGAGTATCTCAGAGGCCAAGCCGATGGTGCTGGCATCTGGGAAGATGAGGATGAACGACGCTTCTACGAAAACCTTGTTGACCTCAAAGGTCGTGTACCCGCAATATTGCTTGAAGAAGGCAAGAAGAAAAAGGGAGAGGCTGATGAACAAATACCTGGGAAAGCGTCCGCCACAGCGGCCAATGGTGTCAAGACTGAACCGGAAAAGGAGACTGCTCAAGCAGCGACTAATGAGTCTGGGCAGGCTTCTGCTGATGAGCAATCCACCGCCATTGCAAATAAGACCGTTGGCGCTCAAGTGGACGCACTGCTCATCAAGTTACCAGAGCTGCAGACGAAGGAAATGGTTGACCAGCTCGCGCTTGAATTTTGCTTCTTGAATTCCAAGGCATCACGAAATCGGCTCATCAAAGCCGTCCAAGAGGTCCCAAAAGGTCGTACAGATTTGCTACCGCTATACGCTCGTCTTGTAGCAACGCTCGGCCAGTACATGCCAGACATCACACAAGGTCTGATCTCGTACCTCGACGATGAATTCCGAAGCCTTCAACGTCGCAAATCGAAGGACTTCCTCGGACAAGTTCGCATGCTCAACATGCGATATTTGGCTGAGTTGACAAAGTTTGCAGTCGTTCCCGAACACGTCATCTTCCATTGTTTCAAAGTCAGCATTGATGACCTTTCGCGCATGAACATCGAGATAATCGCAAATCTAATGGAGAATTGTGGTCGCTATCTACTCCGCAATCCCGAAACGTCGGCCAGAATGGCGTCTTTCCTTGAGACGCTGGGCCGCAAGAAGTCTGCTCAGCACCTAGGCCAGCAAGAACGGATGCTGATAGAAAATGCGCTCTACTACGTCGACCCTCCACAAAGATCCGCTATCCAGCAGAAAGAGCGGACACCAATGGATTTGTTTCTCAGGCAGTTGCTTTATCTAGACATGACCAAACGCAACTACACGAAAATCCTCAAGACGATTCGCAGGCTCCATTGGGAGGAACCCGAGGTACCACCCCTGAAGTGTGAGTAGAGGGATGTATACTAATCGCCCTCTAGGTCGTAACGATCCTTGAGAAGATCCTAAGCAAACCCGGCAAAGTCAAGTTCGGCAATATTCATCTGCTTGCCGTCCTTCTGGCAGGGCTCTACCGGTACCACCAGGACTTCGCTATTGGCGTCATCGACAATGTGCTGGAGCAAATCACGCTCGGTCTCGAACAGAACGACTTCAAGTTCAATCAACGCAGGATTGCAGAAGCTAAATACCTTGGGGAGCTTTACAACTACAAAATGGTAGACTCGACTGTCATATTTGATACTTTGTACCGCATCGTGACATTTGGCCATGAAGGCGGCACACCAGCACCTGGAAAGGTCAATCCTCTCGATCTGTCTGATGACTACTTCCGTATCCGTTTGGTTTGCACAATCCTGGATACATGTGGTATCTGCTTCGATAGAGGCAGCTCTCGAAAGAAGCTGGATTTCTTTTTGACATTCTTCCAGTACTACATACTCACCAAAGATCCACTTCCCATGGATATCGACTTCCTGGTCCAGGATACTTACGCACTGGTTCGCCCTCAGTGGAAGCTAGTGACTGAACTTTCGGAGGCCGTGCGCTTATTCTCAGAGGCAGTGGCTGTGAACTACAAGCAGGCAGCTCAGGAAAAGGCGTCTGAGGTGGACGAAGACGGAGAAGAATCCGCTTCTGACGAAGGAAATGACGAAGATGGAATTCCAGACATCAATGATGCTGATTCATTATCGGAGGAAGCGGAAGTGAGTCTCATCGTTTAAAACCGTCCAAAGCAAGAACTAATTTTGAGGCTAGAACAATGCGGAAGAAACCGGGGCCCAGGAAACTTCAGAGTCGGAGGATGAACAGATCTTCGTCACTAGAGAAGAGCAGCTTGACCCCGAAGCTGAAGCTGATTTTGATCAAGCATTCGAAAGAATGATGGCTGAAAGTCTAGATTCACGAAAGTTCGAGCGCAAAGCAGTGTTCGATGTGCCTTTGCCCATACGTCGAGCCCAGAGGGATGCCACTGCCGCCACCGAAGACACCGCGGAGCGAGATGCTCAGACAACGCCAGACACCATGGCTTTTGCCCTGATGACAAAGAGAGGCAATAGACAGCAGGTCCGTTGTACCTTGAGACCTATTTCCAATTCTTTTTCATTTGATCGAACGCATTATACCCAGTTTGCTGACTTCGTGATATGATATAGACGCGCACAATCGAATTACCCTCGGATTCCCACTTTGCCCTCTCCATGAAATCCCAACAGGCCGCTGAGCGCGAGGAGCAGCTGCGGATCAAAAATCTGGTTCTAAACTATGATCTACGTGAGGAAAGCGAACAACACGATGGTGAACCCTACGGATTTCTTAACTGCTCTGCTCTTCCTCCGCTTACTGAGAATCCCAATACTAAAGGACTTTTCCTAGGCTCTGAGAGGTTCAGTGCTTCTCATTCCAGGTCTGGACAAGGATCTGGCCGCAACTCGCACCGAGCGCGAAAACTGCAATTGAGTGATGTCGACTGGTATGGCAACCGACAGCTTCGCACCCAGGATGGTCGAGCTGAAAATCTCCACCCAAGCTCCAAACCCAACCCCAAATCCGTCCGAGGATCACGAGGCTGATGGGCTATATTTGGCCAAAATAGGACTTGAATCCGTTTCTATCATCAATCGAATCATGATAGATCTCGATATGCTTCCGCAGAGCACAGCCGTGCACCCGAAACCCTACCGCTTGAAACGAAAGTGGTCCGCACTCCGCAGAACGGTTCGCCGATCAATCAACCCGTTGTGATGGTCAGGTGGATGCTACGAGTGAAGATGACGAGCAATTATGTGGTCTGGGTGTAGGAAAAAAGAGAAGTGGAGGTCGGAGCTATTGAGGTGGGGGGGGAGCTGCAGACGGAATGAGGCTCACTGGCTGAGCTGAGATTACGTGGAGTCGTGTGGGACTGTATCATCATGAAGGTGGTTTGAGCTCGGCTGAACTATTTACCACCAGAGCATACGGCGGTAGGCTTCAGGGTTGCACAGAACAGCAACGTCTCCGCCCGCGTGAAACTCGTGTCACTCTCTTTCAAAGTCAATGTACCTAGCAATAAGGCTGAAATTCATGGTTGATATACAGCCTTTCGGGGACGTGTGTTCTCATGTCCGTTTCGTCATTTTGGCCGTGAGATCCTCAGCCAGCTCTACGGTGAACAGTGCCCTTGTCGTCGTCTCGATCTCTACAGTCTCCGATATGAGGTGGTTGCTTGTGCTGATCTGACCTCCAAATTCGGTTTTCCAATCCCGCACATCCCATTCCAATCCCTTCGTTGTGATCACTCCTGGTCCATTGATTGGTATAATGCCCACATTCTTGGCGTATACCTTTCTGCTGAGCTCAATCTTATTGAGGCCCACCTCGAGCACGAAGGACAGGCTTTGCTCAGACAGCAGATAAATTTCACCTACCAAGAGCTCGTTGTCCTTAGTTGCCATGTACAGATGATGGATCTGCGAGAACCCTTGGTCTACACGACCGCCAAGGCCACCGAGTGCGACGACATCTAACCGAGATCCTGGTCGTTCGCTACAGCTGGGATTTTGTCGAAGCCATCTCAGACATTTGGTGAAATCGGTAGAGTACTGGTCTGGATCGCGGACAATGGCAACACCTCTGTCTCGATAGAAGGCTTCCACCCTTTCATCCAACGAATCTAGGTCTCCAATAATTGCATTTGGGATCTGTTTTACACCGTCAGCCTTCCCTGATCCATCATGGCGCCGAATGAAGCACGCGCGCATGTGTCTTTCGTGGATACCTACGTATGGATTAGAGAACCCATTCATAGAAGACTCCATATGGAGCCGGTTAGCACCCCCATCAGCGCAGACTGTAAGTGACGCTGTGTGCGTGGAGTCAGTACAATTTCATCTGGGTGAGGCGGGTGTTGAGAAAGTAGCCTACCTGATCCAAAAATCTTCTCGAAAGCGACCCAATTGAGGGGCTGGTTCAGCAATATCAACGCAAACGGATGGCTTGGCCTGTCGGAGTTGAAGAACCTCGACGGGGACCACTCAGTTAGCCGCTGTGTCCCCTCTCGATTCATGATAGTGAAGCAATTCAACTCTCGCCTGTCTATGCCAAGATACCCATGACGCTTTCCAGCACGGCAGCTCGTAACGGCTTGCCGTGCAGCTGAAGCCTACCAAAAAGTTGATTTCGCATCAATTATGCTGTCTTCGACAGCCACTCTTTACAGCTCCTCTGATTTAATGTCACTACATCATTTGGTTCCATTCTGCAGCTAACTGTTTTTGTATTGGTTTGCCCCAATTATGTACCGCCCTGCGTCGCGAGCTCTTCTCCGGACAGCGCAGGCCTCGCTTGCTCCTGGCCGGACTGTTTCCGGACGACGATTTTTGACGACAAAGCCAACACATCTACGCTCACGGAGTTGGAAAAGCAGTGCGCTGAGATGGGGCTTAGCAATTGCTGGCATTTACTTCTACAACACCAGCAGTGCCTTTGCAGACCAGCCGACGTTCAGTGAGTTGCGCCGTTTTTCGCCACAGAACCTAGTCCCAATCCCCGGAGCTGCTTTTGCACCGAATGCTGTTTACTCGACAAACGTTCATATACTGACGCCTTTGCCAGGCCCCGCAAGCGACACAGATGACTCCGCTGAGGAGGCCTCCCCACTCGACCTCGACTCCATTCCTCGACGAGAACGATCAAAACAGCGACAAACACGCGAGTCTGCCACAGGGGCCACATCTGTAGACCATGTTCCGGCTTCCCAATCGTCCCATGGATTATCCAACGATCTCTTGTCCTCCTCACCCGCCGACCTCGAGGAAGAAGCCTCCTCCGAAGGTGCATTCAATCCTGAAACCGGTGAAATAAACTGGGACTGCCCTTGCCTCGGCGGCATGGCGCATGGCCCCTGCGGCGAAGACTTCAAAGCTGCATTCAGCTGTTTCGTCTTCTCAAAGGAGGAGCCGAAGGGCATGGACTGCATTGATAATTTCAAGAAGATGCAAGACTGCTTTAGAGAGCACCCGGATGTCTATGCTGGAGAGTTGGCGGACGATGAGGAGTTTGAGGAAGGCGGGGAGATGGCGGAGGGAATGGCGAACGAGCGTGCGGAGT
>Ga0335072_10001923_pt1 | contig 32985 bp, 21 predicted proteins | sample Lox_Sample_21_FD_206725 | JGI IMG/M metagenome (GOLD analysis project Ga0335072, IMG submission 206725) | Soil microbial communities from Loxahatchee National Wildlife Refuge, Florida, United States - Lox_Sample_2.1 | ecosystem: Environmental > Terrestrial > Soil > Wetlands | place: USA...
GGAGCCCCGGCCGGGCATCGCCTACCACGTGCAACGAACCAACACCGTGCTCGCCGTTTCCTACGCTCGCACGATGGAGACGCCGTTCAACGAGAACCTGGTGCTGTCCAGCACCGGCTGCGCAGATCCGGTGTTGAACCCGCTGCTTCTATGCAATCCGGGCCTCGTAGGCATCTTACGCCCGGGCTGGCGCAACGATTTCCATGCCAGCTTCGAACAGGGCTTCGGCAAGAAGCTGCTGGTGGGTGGTGAGTACATGTGGAAGTACACGCATGGCGCTCACGACTTCAGCGTGCTGGGAAATACGCCCATCACCTTCCCCGTTGACTGGCATAACTCCAAAATCCCCGGGTTCGCCATTCACGCGGAGTTAGCGGAGACGCATGGATTCACCGCTTACACCGTGATGTCGTCGGTGGCGGCGCGGTTCTACCCGCCTCAAATCGGTGGGGCCGGCACTAATACGGGCGTCTCTCAGGGAACCCAGTATCCCTTCCGCATCGATCACGATGAAAAGTACAACCAGACCACGCACCTGCAGTACACCGTGCCTGGGAATCATTGGGCAGGCGGGCTCTGGGGCGGCTTTAACTGGCGCTACGATTCGGGCCTCGTGGCCGGCGCGGTTCCTTGCTACAACGCCACCGGCGACCCGAACAGCCCATGCGGAACTTTCACTACACCTGCCGGCCTGCCGGGAGTCGACCTGAGCGGCCTTACCTATGACGAGCAGTTTGAAATGGGTTTGAGCTGCGACGGAGTGAAGGCCACGCCCTACTCTGGCTTCTCCTCCTGCGACAACGCGGGATACAAGTCCAACCTGGTGCAGATTCCTGCGCCTAACACCGAGAACGACGACCACAATCCGCCTCGGGTCGCGCCCCGCAACCTCTTCGATGCCACCATCGGCATGAACAACATCTTTCATGCCGACAAATTCAAGACGAACCTCGACCTCACAGCAATCAACGTGACCAACAAGTACGCGCTGTATAACTACCTGTCCACGTTCTCGGGCACGCACTACGTGACTCCGCGGGCGCTGACGGCGAGGGTGACATTGAACTTCTGAGCCGGGGCTGAGAGGCTGCGCCGGAGTTGCAAGAAGGGCAGGCTGCAATGGCCTGCCCTTTGATTTTTGGGATCGTGGACGGACTTAGCCGCTCTTCAGCGCTGAGAGGTAGGTGGAATAGATTTCATCTCCGAAGCAGGCGAAGATCACTCTCTCGATGGCGGGATTGGCCTCAAGTTCGGCGAGGGTTTCGCGGATGGCGATGGCGACGGCGCGGTCGACGGGGTAGCCGTAGATGCCGCAACTGATGGCGGGGAAGGCGATGGTGCGGATACGGTGCTCGCGGGCCAAGGCGAAACACCAGCGATAGCAGCTCGCGAGGAGCTCCGGTTCGTTGTGGTTGCCGCCGTTCCAGACTGGACCGACGGTGTGGATGACGTGCTTCGCCGGGAGGCAGTAGCCGCGGGTGATTTTGGCCTGGCCGGTCTTGCAGCCGTGGAGGGTGAGGCATTCTTCATAAAGTTCGGGCCCGGCGGCGCGGTGGATGGCGCCGTCCACGCCGCCTCCGCCGAGGAGGGAGTTGTTGGCAGCGTTGACGATGGCGTCGACGGCGAGGATGGTGATGTCGGTTTTCAGGATTTCGATCCGGTCCAATTTCACCTCCTGCTCCGCCGCGCAGTTGACCTGGCGCGCCGAGGCGGTTCGGGGCAGATCCAGCGAGTGGTTACCTTTCGCTGTCAAGGACCTGCATCTGGCGGGGGTCGTAGCGGGTGCCGGCGACGGCGTGGGCGGGGACGGCCGATTCGAGCTCCGCAATCTCCTCCGCGGAGAGTTTTACGTCGAGGGCGGTGAGGCTTTCGGCGACATGGGCGCGGGTGCGGGAGCCGATGACGGGCACAAGTGAGCTGCCTTTGGCCAGCACCCAGGCAATCGCCAACTGGACCTGTGTGATTCCCCTGGCGGAGGCGATCTCGCGGAGGCGGGAGACGAGTTGCTGGTTGCGGGTGAGGTTTTCGCCCGTGAAGCGGGGGAGATGGGCGCGGAAGTCGCTGGCGGCGGAGGGTCGCGAGCCGGAAAGCAGGCCGCGGGAAAGCGCGCCGTAGGTGGTGGCGGCGATGCCGAGTTCTTTGAGGAGGGGGAAGATGGCGGTTTCAGGGCCGCGGCTGAGGAGGGAGTACTCGATCTGGAGGTCGGCGATGGGGTGGACGGCGGCGGCGCGGCGGATGGTTTCGGGACCGACCTCAGAGAGGCCGATGTGGCGGACGTAGCCGGCCCGGATGAGGTCGGCGATGGCGCCGATGGTCTCTTCGATGGGGACTTTGGGATCGAGGCGGGCAGGACGGTAGATGTCGATGTAGTCGACGCCGAGGCGCTTGAGGGAGTAGGCGAGCGCGGTTTTGACGGCGGCGGGACGGGCGTCGTAGCCGAGCCAGGCGCCGTCGGGGCCGCGCTGGGCGCCGAACTTTACCGAGAGGAGGACGCCCTCGCGGCCTAGGCGGAGGGCGCGGCCGATGAGCATCTCATTGTGGCCCATGCCGTAGAAGTCGCCGGTATCGAGGAGATTGATGCCGGCGTCGAGGGCGGTGTGGATGGTGGCGATACTCTCGTTTTCGTCGGTTGCGCCGTACATGCCGCTCATGCCCATGCAGCCGAGGGCGAGGGGGAAGACTTCAGGACCGGTTTTGCCCAGCTTTCGGGAAGCGGTTGCAGTCGTTGTCATGGGTTGGTTCATCCTCCACAGACTGGATCGTAGCTCTCTCAGTTTCTAATGGCAAGTAGGCACCTTTTTATTCTATACTTACCCGATGGATACCGTAAGATCGCCTTATACCGAGATTCTAAAGAGTCCTGGCTGGGAGTTCGGTCGGGAGATTCTCGACCTGATCGCCGACAAGTGGACACTGCTGGTGATCGAGGTGCTTTCCGAGGCCCGAGAGCTGCGCTTCACTCGCCTTGAGGAGCAGATCGGAGGCATTAGCCAGAAGATGCTCACCAAAACACTGCGCCAAATGGAGCGATACGGGCTGGTCACCCGGATCGTGCACCCGGTGATTCCGCCGCACGTCGACTACCGCATTACGGAGCTTGGCGAGAGTCTGGGGGAGGCTGTCTGCGGCATCTGGGAGTGGAAGGAGGCCAACCAGGAGCGCGTCACTGCCGCACGCAATGCCTACGACGCGAGAGCGAGCAGAAAGTAAGAGGGTTAGCATCAGTTTCCTGCGGGCTTTCCTCAGCCCACGGCATTTATCGGTTTCTTCCCACCGCATTCTCTGTCATACTTGATTGTGCCCACCAGGTACGTCCAATCACAACAATTCAACGCAGAGGGTGCATCGATGTCGGCAAAGTATGTCTTTGTGACGGGGGGAGTTGTATCCAGTTTAGGCAAGGGACTGGCGGCGGCCTCGATCGGCTGTCTGCTGGAGAGCCGCGGGCTGCGGGTGAACCTGATGAAGTTCGATCCGTACCTGAACGTCGATCCGGGGACGATGTCGCCCTTTCAGCACGGCGAGGTGTTTGTGACCGACGACGGCGCCGAGACCGACCTGGACCTGGGCCACTACGAGCGTTTCACCCACGCGCCGCTCTCGCGGGACAACAACCTCACGACGGGGCGAATCTACGAGCAAATTATTTTGAAGGAGCGCCGGGGCGACTACCTGGGCAAGACGGTGCAGGTGATTCCGCACGTGACCAACGAGATCAAGAACGCGATGCGCAAGGTTTCGTCGAACGGCGCCGATGTGACGATCGTGGAGATCGGCGGGACGGTGGGCGATATCGAGTCGCTGCCGTTTCTGGAGGCGATCCGGCAGATGCGGCAGGAGCTGGGGCGCGAAAATACAGTGTTTGTGCACTTGACGCTGGTGCCGTGGATTGCCGCGGCGCAGGAGTTGAAGACCAAGCCGACGCAGCACTCGGTGAAGGAGCTGCTGTCGATCGGAATCCAGGCCGATGTGCTGCTGTGCCGGTCGGACCGGGCGATGAGCCGGGAGATCAAGCAGAAGATCGCGGCGTTCTGCAACGTGGAAGAGAAGGCGGTGATCGGCGCGCGCACCGTTCCGTTCATCTACGAGGTGCCCCTCGGCTTTGCGCAGGAAGGAGTGGATACGCTGATCCTGAGGTATCTCCACAAGGAGGCGCCGGAGGCGGACTTAGGGAGGTGGCGCGAGTTAGTCGAGCGGTGCTATCACCCCAAGGATGAGGTTTCCATTGCTATCGTGGGGAAGTATGTGGAGTACGAGGACAGTTATAAGTCGCTGAAAGAGGCGCTGACTCATGGAGCTATCTCGCAGAATCTCAAGTTGAATCTTACCTGGATCGAAGCGGAGGGGCTGGAGTCGAAGAGCGCTGATGACCGGAGTTACGAGGCTCAGTTAGAAGGGTTTGACGGGATCCTGGTGCCGGGAGGGTTCGGGAAGCGCGGGATCGAGGGGATGCTGAATGCGATCCGCTACGCGCGGGAGAAACAGGTGCCCTATTTCGGAATCTGCCTGGGGATGCAGACGGCGTGCATCGAGTTTGCGCGCAACGTATGCGGATTGAGGGACGCGAATTCGAGCGAGTTCGACCCGGCGAGCCAGCACCGCATTATTTATAAGCTCCGCGAACTGCTGGGCGTGGAGGAGATGGGCGGGACGATGCGGCTGGGCGCGTGGACGTGCATCCTGCAGGAAGATTCGCTGGCGGCGAGGGCGTATGGGGCGACGGAGATCAGCGAGCGGCATCGGCACCGGTACGAGTTCAACCGCGAGTACGAGGCGCTGCTGACGGGAGCGGGGATGCGGCTGAGCGGGACGACCCCGGACCAGACTTATGTGGAGATTATCGAGTTACCGGACCATCCTTACTTTCTGGGCTGCCAGTTCCATCCGGAGTTCAAATCGAAGCCATTGGAGCCGCACCCGCTGTTTCGGGAGTTTGTGACGGCGAGTTATAAGAACCGGCAGACAAAAGCGGCGGGCGCGGAGGACGACGCGCAACCCTTGACGGATGCAGCTATCTCCGAAAGCGTGCGGGCATAAGGGGCTATTCGCGGACGCTGATGCCGAGGGCCTTCATTTTTCGATAGAGGTGGCTGCGCTCGAGGCCGAGCAGCTCGGCGGCGTGGCTGATGTTGTTGCGGGCCTCTTCGATCTTCTTGAGGATGTATTCACGCTCGTAGGCGTCGCGGGCCTGCTGCAGGGAGGAAAACTCTTCGGCGGCGCGGGCTGCGGACTTGTGCGAGAGCGGGGGCAGGTACTTGCGCTCGATGCGCAGGATGCGGGGATTGAGGATGAGGACGCGCTCGATGACGTTTTTGAGCTCGCGGACGTTGCCGGGCCAGCGATACTCGGAGAGGGCTTCGAGGGCGTCTTCAGCGATTTCCATGCGGGGGCGGCCGTACTGGCGGCCGAATTCGGAGAGGAACTCGCGCGCCAGCGGGGGGATGTCCTGCCGGCGCTCGCGCAAAGGCGGCACGAAAAAGGGCACGACGTTGAGCCGGTAGAAGAGGTCTTCGCGGAAGTTGCCCTTGGCGATCTCTTCTTCGAGGTCCTTGTTGGTGGAGGCGATGAGGCGCACGTCGACGCGAAGGGGCTGCGTGCCGCCGACGGGTGTGAAGAGCTGATCGTCGAGGGCGGAGAGCATCTTGGCCTGGGTCTTGAGGCTCATGTCGCCGACTTCGTCGAGGAAGAGGGTGCCGCCGTCGGCGCGCTCAAGGGTGCCGCGCTGCTCGGGCGGACCGCCGGGCTGCACGCCGTGCCGGTAGCCGAAGAGCTCGGCTTCAATGAAGGCCTCGGGGATGGCGGCGCAGTTGAGCTCGACGAAGACGCGGTCGCGGCGAAGGCTTTCCGCGTGGATGGAGTGGGCGATGAGCTCTTTGCCGGTGCCCGATTCGCCGTAGATGAGAACGCGGCCATTGGTGGGGGCCATGAGGCGAATCTGCTGGCGGAGGGCCTTGACGGGGACGCTTTCGCCGGTGAGCACCGAGGCGGCGCTGAACTGGCGCTTGAACTCCTGATTTTCCGCGCGGAGGCGACGGGCTTCAACAGCGTTTTTGATGACGATCAGGGTGCGATCGAGAGAGAGTGGTTTTTCGAGAAAGTCGTATGCGCCGAGCTTGGTGGCTTTGACGGCGGCCTCGATGGTGCCGTGGCCGCTGATGATGAGGACTTCGGGGCGGCTCTCGGGAGCAAGCAGACGAATGTCGGCGAGGACATCGAGGCCGTCGCGGTCTGGGAGCCAGATATCGAGAAGGACCACGTCGTAAGGAACGTCGCGAAGGAGGACGAGGGCCTCAGCCGCGGTGGGGGCGCCGGCGACGCTATAGCCTTCCTCGGCGAGGATGTCTTCAAGAGAAGTGCGAATCTCTGCCTCATCGTCCACCACGAGGATGTGATTCATGAGTGGACTTCCCGAGCAGTGGAGTTGCCGGCGGCATCAGCGGGCGCCTCGCCGGCCAGGCCCTGAATGGCAGATTCGATAAGGGGCAGGCGAAGCAGGAAGCGCGCGCCTTTGGGAGAGTTGGATTCAGCGCGGATGGAGCCGCCGTGCTCCTGGGCGATTTTGGCGGCGATGGAGAGACCCAGGCCGGTGCCGCGATGCTTGGTGGAGTAAAAGGGCAGGAAGAGACGCTCGCGGATTTCGTCGGTGAGGCCGTGGCCGGTGTCGGAGACAGAGATTTCAATGGCTTCGCCGTCTTCGCTCAGGCGGGTGCTGAGGCCGAGGATGCGGAGGAGGCTGCCCTGCATGGCTTCAGCGGCATTGTCGATGAGGTTGGCGAGGGCGCGGCGGATGGCTTCGGGATCGGCGAGGACGGCGGGGAGGCCCGGCTCGAGATCGCGCTGCAGGGTGATGCCTTCAAGCCGGCCGGCAAAGAGGGCCAATGCTTCGTCGGCGATCTGATTCATGTCGCAGAGGCGGGGCTGGGGCGCGGGAAACTGGGCCAGGGCCGAGAACTGATCGACCAGGGTACGCAGGGTGCCGACGCAGCCGAGGATGATCTCGCTACACTTGCGGATGATGTTGGGGGAGTCGGGCTGCGCGCGGTCAAGATGTTTGCCGATGCGCTCGGCGCTGAGGGCGATGGGGGTGAGGGGGTTCTTGATCTCGTGGGCGACGCGCTGCGCGACTTCCTTCCAGGCCAACTGCCGCTGGGCGCGCAGCAGTTCGGTGGTGTCTTCGACGACGAGCACGGTGCCGGGGCGTCCGCGCTCGAGCTCGAGGCGGGCGCTGGTGACGGCCAGATGCATGGCGCGGCCGCGGGAATGGAAGTCGATCTCAGTGGAGGCGGCGCCCATGCGCTGACCGCGGCGGATGACGCCGGCGAGGTCGTCGGCGCACTCGGCGGGCAGCAGAGACTCGACCTTTTCGCCGACAAGACTCGATTCGCCGTGCCTGCCCATCAGTTCAGCGAAGGCGCGGTTGGATTGCAGTACGACGCCGTTGCTATCGAGCGTGACGACGCCGCTGGGGATGGTTTCGACGACGGTTTCGAGCTCGCGGCGGCGCTCCTCCATGGAGCGGTTGGCGGCGGTGAGCTGGGACTGTACGTTTTCGGCCAGCCGGCGGCTTGCTTCGAGATCGGCGGCCATGTGGTTGAAGGAGCGGACCAGGTCGGCCATTTCGCCGGTGGCGATGGCGCCGACGCGCTGTTCGTATTTGCCGGCGGCGATCGCGTCCATGGCGTCGGCGAGGGCCTCGACGGGCTGGGTGATCTGCTTGGAGAGAAAGAGCGCGAACCAGACGCTGGAGAAGAAGACGAAGACGGTGACGAGCAGAAGGAGCAGGAAGAAGGTGGTGCGAATGCGATTGCGGAAGCGGAAGAGCTGCCAGTACTCCTTGGCGCCGGCGCGAATCTGCGAGGTGGTCTGGCTGAGGCCCTGGGGCATAGGCAGCGCGACCACGACAACTTTGCCTGAATCCGTGGCGGAGAGGCCGAGAGCGTACTCCTGGCCGTTGACTTTAAGCACGGGCTCATCGCTGCGCTGGGCGCCCGCAAGCAGCGTGGTCGAAAGCGGGCCGTAGGTGGCGGTTCCGGTGCTGATGCCGTCGTCGGGCCAATTGAGGAGGGTCGACGAGGTGGATTCTGGAGGGGCCTGGTAGCTGGTGAGGACCTGGCGGTTTTTTCCGTAGACCACCGCAAAGCCGCCGGCGAGGGTAATGCGGTGGGAGACGAGTTCGGCCTGGAGACGGGCGGGGTCCCAGTTGGGAGCGCCGGAGGAGGCAATCGATTCGGCCTCGACGCGCGCGTTGCTGGCGACATACTGCACAAGCTCGAAGACGACGCGTGTCGAGTCTTCGTGCAGCTCCGATGTGTTGGGCGAGAACCAGCGGTCGATGGCGCGGTTCATCAGTAGAAAGCTGAACAGAAACATGCAGACCGCGGGGATGAGCGCGATGAGTCCGGCGCCCAGGACCATGCGCGTGCGCAGGCGCGCGCCCAGCGCCGTACTGCTCTGGTCGGCGTAGAGTTTGAGCGTGTACCTGAGCAGGAGCATCAGGAGCACGAGGAGCAGCAGAAATATGAGGACGGTAAGGCCGGTGAAGGCGAGGGTCTCCCAGAAGGTTTCTGGAGTAAGGAAGCTGATGGGCGGAGAATTGAACGCCTGAAGGGCGCCGAGGAGGGCGAAGAACAAGAGCACCAGCCCCGTAAGCAGGAGCACCGAGCGCGGCCTAGGATCGCCCAGGAGAGGCATGGGGCGATTATAGAGGCTGTTATTCACTTTCGCGCGGCCGGCGTTGCGAGGGCAGATCGGGCCAGACGAAGCCGGGGTGAGAAACCGAGCCCGAAGGCTGTGGCGGGTCCACCGACGCGGACGAGAAGGAAGTATGGCCCGATTTGCCCCGTAACCCGGGATCCCATCACGCGTAGCTTGCGTGATGGGGTGGAAGCCGCAGGGCCGCGGCCCATATTCCCGATTTCTTCATTGCTCGTCGCAAAGATACACCCGGTATCCGGCACTCCTCGCTCTTCGAGCTGAGCAAAATGGACGCCCGGCGCCGGTCGTGGGAGGGTGAATAACAGCCTCTAGAGCGGGGCATGGGGTTGGCAACACAATCGCAGGCCAGCGGCCGGGGCGGTGTGAGCACCGAATTGGCTTTAAATCTGGGAGCAGGCGAGCGGACTGAGCAAAAGGTTGTCGATGTTAGTCACCAACTGGTCGGATCCATAGCGGGGGCTGGTGGAGAGCTGCTTCCAGGCGGGATCGTTGCGGAAGACGTCCCACTTAGCTTCGAGTTCGGCGCTGTCTTTGAAGCTCAGCATGTAAGTCAGGTGCGGCAGCAGCGAGCCGGCGAGAGCGTCGCCGAAGAAGACGGGATGGAAGCCGGCCTTGCGGAAGATATCGAATTCGCCGGCGTGAAACATCTCCACTTTGCGGACATGATCGGCGTTGCTGGGGCTGCGATAGGTGCGGAGCTGGAAGATGCGTTCGCTCCTGGTGGCCGCGGCGGCCGGGGGCGTGACTTTGGGCCAGCCTTTGAAGGCGGCGAGAAGAGTGATCTCCACATCCTGAAATGCAGGCGCCAGGGCGGTCGCTTTCCAGAAGGGGGCGGCAGCTTCAAGGAACTCCGGGTCTTCGGCGAGACGGAGGTCGAGCTCGGCGAGGGCGGCAGCCGATGGGCCGGGGATCAGTAAGTAATAAGCCGGGGTACGCTCGCCGATGTCGAGTTTGAACGCGCCGAGCGGGCCGAGGCTGAGACGCGTGGCAGCGGGAATCAGCGCGTTCGCAAAGAAGTCTTCGGTAAGCTTCAACTGCGGGCCGGTGCGGAGATTGTAACGGCGGAGCTGATAGAATTCGCGCGGATTGGCGGCGGCCGGCGCGGCGATGGCACCGCCGGCGGCGAGGGTGGATGCGGCGAGAGAGGCGGCAAGGAATTGGCGGCGTTCCATCGGTCCTCCTGGCGGAAAGTTGATTGAGTGAGAGCTGCCGAAAGGCACTTACTCCATGGTCTCGCGCGCGCGGCGCCAGATATCGATTCCGCCTTCCTGGGCGTACTGGTCGATCTCCCTGAGCTCGGCGTCGGTAAATTCGAGTTTCCTGAGGGCGTCGAGGGAGTTATCGAGCTGCTGGACGTTGCGGGCGCCGATGAGCGCGGAAGATACGCGGCGGTCGCGGAGGACCCAGGCGATGGCCATCTGCGCGAGGGTCTGACCGCGTTGGGCCGCAATCTCGTTAAGGGCGCGGACGCGGTGCAGGTTCTCCTCGGTGAGCAGCCGAGGGGCAAAGGAGCCGGCCGGATTCATGCGGGCGTCTTGGGGGGCGCCGTGAAGGTACTTATCGGTGAGCAAGCCCTGGCCGAGAGGCGAGAAGGCGATGCAGCCGGCGCCCAACTCACCCAAAACGCCGAGCAACTCGTCTTCGATCCAGCGGTTGAGCATGGAGTAAGAGGGCTGATGAATGAGGAGCGGGACGCCCATGCTCTTGAGGATGCGCGCGGCTTCGCGGGTGCGCTCCGGGCTGTAAGAGGAGATGCCGACGTAGAGCGCCTTGCCCTGAAAGACGGCGGAGACGAGCGCGCCCATGGTCTCTTCAAGAGCACAGTTCTTCCAGGGGCGATGGGCGTAGAAGATATCGACGTAGTCGAGGCCCATGCGCTTGAGGCTGTCGTCGAGGGAGGCAAGGAGGTACTTGCGGGAGCCTCCGATGCCATAGGGGCCGGGCCACATATCCCAGCCGGCCTTGGTGGAGATGACTAACTCGTTGCGGAGGCCGCGGAAGTCTTTGCAGAGGATCTTACCGAAGTTCTCTTCGGCGGAGCCGTAGGGAGGGCCGTAGTTATTGGCCAGGTCGAAGTGAGTTACACCGCGGTCGAAGGCGCGGCGGACCATGGCGCGCGCGTTCTCAAAGGAATCGACGCCGCCGAAGTTCTGCCAGAGGCCGAGGGTGATGGCAGGCAGCATCAGGCCGAAGCGGCCGCAGGGGCGGAAGTGCGCATTGGCGTAGCGGGCGGGATCAGGTACGTAGGGCGTTTCCATAACACTCCTGAATCATGAATGGCGTTCGGTGCGGTAGACGGGACAGCGGTTTGCGGGAGCGGCGGCGACAGTCTGGATGCCGTGCGGGCGCTCGCGCATAACGACGGAATGAGGACAACCAACAAGGATAACGCGGCGGGATGCGGGCAAACGCGGGCGGACGGAGCGAGGGGCGGGGCGCGATGTGAGATACGGGTCCTCGAATGCCGCGGAGAATCCCAGCCCTGGCCGTTCAGCCTCCGAGCGGATGGTAGAGGCGGTACTTCTGCTCGTGAATTGCCGGGAATGGGAGGAACGTTACCGGAGCGCCGGAGGATTGCACCGTCCACTCCGAGGAGGCCGGGCCGGATTGGGCCGCGGCCAGCAACTGGCTGCGCGTGAAGGTGGCGGGGGCGGGCTCAACGGCAAAGAGGCACAGCGGGCCGCGGACCAGCGCGACCGTCTGCGGGTGCTGCGGGTCAACGGCTTCAAGGCGCATGGGCATGTCGAACTCGACTTCGATGCGATCGCCGTTGCGCCAGTCGCGACGGATGGGCGCAAATGTGCCGGGCGGCGGGCCGGCGACGGGAGTGCGGCCGTTGATGGTGATGCGCGTGCCGGGACCGGCCCAGGCGGGCACGCGCAGATTGATCGCGAAGGTTGCGGGCCGGTCAGTGCGAACGCGAAGGCTGACCTCGCGCGCGAGGGGATATTGCGTTTGCTGTTCGATGGCGAGGCTGGTGCTGCCCTGGCGCCAGGTGAGGCGCGAGGGAACATAGAGATTCACATAGACGTCGCGCCCGTCATGAAAGTAGGAGCTGATGCCGTAGTCCGCGGTGATTTGCGGAAAGGTGCCTGAGCAGCATGGCCACTTATAGGGAAAGCGGAACTTGGAAGCGGAGTTGTTGTAGTCGGAGTAGTAGAAGCTCTGGCCGTCGGGCAGGAGGGGCAGCGCGCCGAGGATGGTGTTGTAGAGGACCTGCTCCATGCTGTCGCCGTAGCGGCTGTCGCCGGTGACGCGCATCAGGTAGCGGGCGATCTTGAAGTGGCCATAGGAGCCGCAGGGCGTCTCAAAACTGGCGTGGGTGTCGGTGAGGCTCTTGGCCATGTCGCCGCTGCCGGGGGCGCGGAATGTCTCATTGGGGCCCCAGCCGCCGGTGGCATAACTCTGCGTGGCGCGGACGAATTCGAAGCCGTTTCTTGCCGCGCGCAGATGCTTCTCGCTGCCCAGAACGAGATAGGCCTGCGCGGCGGAGCTGAGCGCGTTTACATGGCTGTAAGCGTGCAGGCCAGGCAGGATGTTGTCACCTTCGGCGAGGGGGTCGAAGTAGTCTTTGTCCATAAGAAAGCGCTTGGCGAGCTCTAGGTAACGGGGATCGCCGCTGCGTTTGTAAGCGAGGAAGTAATTCTCCGGCAAAGTATAGCTCTCGTCCCAGGTCCAGGCGATGTTCTCGTGCGGGCGCGCGGCCATCTCGGGGCGCGTGAGCGCGTGGGGAGGCAGGCGCGAGTTGACCGCGTCGGTCGCGCGCACCAGCGCTTTGAGGGCATTGGGGTCACGGGCGAACTGGTGGGCGTCGACCAGGCCGCAGACGATCTTGTCCGATGTGTAGGCGGGGAGCGGGTAGTGGGTATAGAAGGCCGGCGAGATGGCCTCGGCTAAGCCGCTCACCATGCGCGCGATCTTGGCCTGCGTGGCGGGATCGCCGGTGGCGGCATAGTCTCGCGCCAGGGCGGACATCCACTGCCCGAAGGTGTGGCCGGGAACATAGCCGGTCATGTTGCGCGGGGGATCGAAGTCCTTCGACCAGCTATACCATCCGCCCAACTCTTGGCCAGGCGCCGGCAGGCCGGCTTTCTGGCGGAAGGGCTGCAGCATCGAGTCCTCGCTGAGGGCGAGAAAGAAGGCGTGATTGGCGCGGAACTGGTCGAGCATGGGGCCGTCGAGGAGCTGGACGCTGGAGTAGTCGAACTGGGCGAGGCGGGTGCGCGAGGGGGTGGAGGAGGCAACGGCCGCGGGAACACGGCGAGCGACGGCGGCAGCGGCAACGGTGGCGGCGCCCTGCAGGAAACAGCGACGAGAGGTTTTGCTCATGATGAACTCCTGGGATTGGCGGCGGCAAGAGAACGACGTGCGGTCCGGGCCGGGGCCGAAAGGAAGAAGAGCGGAGGGAACGGAGAGGATGCGGAGAGCTTCATGGCGGTTTCTGGAAAGCGTTTACCGAAGCGCCTGCCCCTATCATAGTCAACGGAGCGGCAGAGCGCCACGGCTCTCGCCCCGCGGCAAGGCTATCGCATCGATTTTTCGCCAGCCACGGCGATGGGAGAGCTGGGAAGGCGCATCTGAATGGTGGCGCCCCCGCCCATGCGATTGAACGCGCGTATCTCTCCGCGATGCAGCTTTACGGCGCGCTCGGTTATGGCGAGCCCTACGCCGGAGCCGCCGGTCTCCTGGCTGCGTGCACGGTCGATGCGGTAGAACGGACGAAAGATCGCATCGGTCTCGCTCTCGGGAATGCCGGGGCCGTGGTCCCGCACCTCGATGACGGCGAAGCGGCCGCTTCGCTCCTGCACCGCTTCCAGGCGTATCTCCACTTCGGTTTGCGAGCCGGTGAAGCGGATGGCGTTGCGCAGCACGTTCTCGATGGCGCGATAGAGCAGTTCGCGATTGCCTGGAATGACGCAGTCCTCCCGGGCATCGAAGGCGATGAAGCACTGGCGCTGGCGGGCCTCGAACTCGGCGTCGGGAATCATCTGCCGGATAAGCTGTAGGAGCGACACGGATTCGAAGCGGCCGGCGGAGTCGATCGCCTCCATCGACGACAAAGTGAGCAACTGGCCGATGAGCTGATTGAGTTTTGCGGTCTCGCGCTCGATGCGGTCGAGATGGGGCGCCATCTCTGCGGCAGCGTCTTCGCGCGCCAGCTCCAATGCGACGCTGAGCCGCGCCAGCGGAGAGCGCAGCTCGTGCGAGACGTCGCGGAGCAACATCTGCTGCGCACTCACCAGGGATTCCAGCCGTTCGGCCATGTGGTTGAAGTCGTGTACGAGCGCGTGGAACTCGTCTTCCTGAAAGAGACGGGACCGCGGCGCCGTCTCCCTGACGCGGGCCTGCAGATTGCCGTGCGCGAGCTCGCGAGCCGCCTGCCTCAGCCGGATCACGGGGCGGGTGAAGATGAGCACCAACGCGAATGTTGTTACACCGCCTACGGCGATCGCCACGGGAAGCTGCGGAAAAGCGAAGTGCAGGAGGTCGCTGTACCAGGTGTGCTCTCGTTCGGCGTGGGGCAGGCTCAGCAGGAAGATGTAGCGCTTTCCAGATACCGAGACCACTGACATGGTCCATACATATTGCCGCCCGATCTGCTGTCCGGCGAGGCGTCCTGGCAACGCGCCGCTTTTGCTCAGGGGCTGAACGGCCGTGCCGCAGAGGTCTCTTCCGGACGCGTCTTCGAGCGCGATGGCCTGGCGGCGCGCGGCCGCGTACGCTTGCACCGCGGCACAGCCGCCGGTTTCGAAGGCCGCGGCGGTCTCCTGTGCCTCACTGCGCAGGCTGAGGGAGAGAGAATCGAACAAGACGTCGGGGTGGGGCATGGGAAAGCGATGCTGCAGGATGAGCGCGGTCGAGATGACAAAGATGAGGCTCTGCGCGATCCAGAAGATGACGAAGATTTTGAAGAAGAGGCCTCGCATCAATCAATTCCTTCCATCGCAGTCCCTTCCCTCGCATAGCACCTGCGGACGACAAGCTGGTAGCCCGTGCCGCGAATGGTCTTCACGCGCTCGTCGTGCGCGCCGGTCTCGCCGAGCTTGCGGCGCAGGCGGCTTACATGCATGTCGAGGCTGCGGTCGAAGGGATCGAACCTGCGCCCGAGGACGCTCTCGGTCAACTGCTCGCGGGAGATGACCTGACCGGGCGAGCGCATCAGCGCTTCCAGCAGAGCAAACTCCACGCTGGTGAGGTCGAGCTGTTTGCCGCCTTCGAGGGCCATGCGCGCAGCCGGATCGAGCTCGAGATCGTCTACGCGCAGCGGAGCGGTTTCGTCTTTGGAGCCGGGGGAGCCGGCTCTGCGCAGGATGGCGCGCACGCGGGCCAGCAGCTCCCGGGGATTGAAAGGCTTGGGCAGATAGTCGTCGGCGCCGATCTCCAGGCCCACGATGCGGTCCACGTCTTCGCCGCGCGCGGTGAGGAGCAGCACGTTGACCTGGGATGCGGCGCGAATCTGTTTGAGCACTTCGAATCCATCCAATCCGGGCAGCATGACGTCGAGCAGAACGATCGTCCAGCGGCCGGTGCGCGCGATCCTCAATCCTTCATCGCCGCGGTGCACGGCGTGCACGCGGAACCCATAGCGGCCGAGATACTCCGTAAGCATGGAGCAGAGCTCGACATCGTCGTCGATGAGCAGGACATCTTCCATTCACGTGATCCGCTTCCTAGAGCGTACGCCCGCAGCGCGAGGAGTTGACGGCAAAAAATGTAACAAATCGTAACGGCGGGCGTGACAATTCGTTACGCGTCTTTACCCAATATGACCGCACAAGGGGCTCCGCTGCGGTGTGCTGGATACAGCAGTCTGCAGGAGCCTCAATGAACAAGCTGACAGCGCGATTTCATCTCAGATTTCTCTTTATGACATTGGCCGGGTGGGGTCTTTCATGCGCGGCTGGTGCGCAGTCGCCGGCCGCGACTGGAAGCATTCACGGCGTGGTGACCGACCCGACCGGGGCCCTGGTGCCCTCGGCGCAGGTGGTGATGAAGAGCGGCGCCGGAGCTTCGCGGACAGTTACCACCGGCGCCGACGGCCGATATGAGGCGAATCAACTGGCGCCGGGCGATTATTCGCTTTCGGTGACGGCGGCGGGTTTCGCTCCGGCCAATGTCATCGGCGTTGCGGTGACGGCGGGCAAGCCGGCCACGGCCAATGTGACGCTGCAACTGCCCGTGGAGCAGCAGCAGGTGCATGTGAGCGAAGACAGCGTGGGCGTGAGCACCAGCCCGGAGAACAACGCCGGCGCCATCGTGATCAAAGGCAAGGATCTTGATGCGCTCTCGGACGATCCCGACGAGTTACAGAATGAGCTGGACGCGCTTGCCGGTCCGGCCGCGGGGCCCAATGGCGGCCAGATTTATATCGACGGGTTCACGGGCGGGCAGCTTCCGCCCAAGTCGTCGATCCGCGAGATCCGCATCAACCAGAATCCATTTTCCGCGCAGTACGACAAGCTGGGTTACGGCCGCATCGAGATCTTCACCAAGCCCGGGACGGACAAGCTGCACGGCATGTTCATGATCAACGGCAACGACTCGGCCTTCAACTCGCTCAACCCGTTTGTGAGCAGCGAGCCGCCGTACTACACAACATTCTTTGTCGGCAGCGCCAGCGGCGCTCTCGACAAATCGGCTTCGTGGTTCGCGAATGTATTCCGGCGCGACAGCCAGTCGAACGCGATCGTGAACGCAGAGCTTCTGGACGCGAGCGGCAACACCTACAACTACACCGCAGCCGTTGCCAATCCGCAGTCGCGGCTGGACGTAAGTCCCCGATTCGACTTTCAGCTCAGCCCCACCAACACGCTGACCGTTCGCTACATGTACGACCGCCAGGCGGACACCAACGACGGCGTTTCGCAGCTTGCGCTGGAGAGCCAGGCCTACAACGTAACCAACCAGGAGAACACCCTGCAGATCAGCGATACGCAGGCACTCGGCGCCAACGTGGTGAACGAGACGCGGTTCCAGTATGTCCGCGACCGCGATAACGAGGCCTCGCAGAACAGCGATCCGACGGTCACCGTGCAGGGCGCTTTCACAGACGGGGGCAACAATATTGGGGTGGATCGCGACAACCAGGACCGCTACGAGTTCCAGAACTACACCTTGGTGAGCAAGGGCGCGCACGCCATCAACTTCGGCGCGCGGCTCCGGTTTACCCGCGACGCGAGCTATGTGACCTCCGGCTTCAATGGTCAATATATCTACTCGTCGCTGAGCGCTTACCAGGCGCACACGCCCACCGAGTACAGTGTCACGACAGGAAACGCGGGGGCGAAGGTAGATTACTTCGATGCCGGCCTGTACTACCAGGACGACTACAAGGCGCGCTCCAATCTTACGCTGAGTTACGGCCTGCGCTTCGAGTCACAAAACCGGATCAGTGACCATGCAGACTGGGCGCCGCGATTGTCGTTTGCGTGGGCTCCGGCGGGCGGCCATGGCCGGCAGGCAAAGACGGTGATCCGCGGCGGCTACGGGTGGTTCTACGACCGGTTTTCCGAGAGCAACGTGCTTCAGACGATCCGCCAGAACGGCGTGAACCAGAAGCAGTACGTAGTGGAGAACCCGGGCTTTTATGAAGATGCGCCTTCGCCTTCACAACTGGCATTCAGCAGCACGGCCGCGCCGACGATCTACGAGATCGCGCCGCACCTCAAGGCCTCTCTCAACATGCAGGCCGCCATCGGCGTCGAGCACCAGTTTGGCAACGTGGCCACGGTAGCCGCCACCTATATCAACTCGCGCGGCGTGCACCAGTACCTGAGCGACAACATCAATGCTTTTCTTCCCCAGACCTACGATGCGACGACGGGCACGGGCACGCGACCCAACGGCATCAACGAGAACATCTACCAGTTCCAGTCAGGGGGCGTGTACAAGCAGAACCAGCTGATGCTGAATTACACGGTGAAGGCGCGCCGGGTAAGCCTCTTCGGTTTTTACATGGTGAACTTCGCCAGGGCTGACACCTCGGGCGCGACCTACTTTCCTTCCGACCAGTCGGATCCCGGGGCCGACTACGGCCGCGCCACCTTCGACGTGCACAACCGCTTTTTGCTGGGCGGCAACCTGCAGGCGCCCTATGGAATCTCCTTCAGTCCGATGCTGGTGGCTAACTCGGGCGCGCCTTTCAACATCACCATCGGGCAGGACCTGAACGGCGACAACCAGTTCAACGACCGGCCCGCATACGTGACGTCGACCAGCACCGATAAGATGCAGACGAAATATGGAACGTTCGATCTCGATCCGGCATGGAACCAGGCACGCATCCCCTATAACTACGGCACGGGGCCGACGGAACTGAGCATGAACCTGCGGGTGAGCAAATCGATGGGCATTGGGCCCCGCGTGGAAGGAGGATCGAGTTCAGGCTTCGGCGGCCCGGGGGGTGGTCCGCCGCCGGGGGGCGGGCCGCGCGGAGGCGGGGCGCCAGGCGGAGGGCTGGGGCCGGGCGGTTTGAGCCGCGACAACGGCCCTCCCCGGCTCGATCAGCCGGTTCCAAGGCGCTATTCGATGACGTTGGCGGCCATGGCGAGGAACATCTTCAACAACGTGAACCTGGCGCAACCGGTCGGCGTGCTGGAATCGCCGTTGTTTGGCCAGTCGAACGCTCTGGCAGGAGGATTTTTCTCGTCAGCCGCGGCGAATCGCAGCATTGATTTGCAAATGTCGTTCAGCTTTTGAGGGGAGAAGGCAGCGAGTTGGCGAGTTAGCTGGCTGGAGTTTGCTTCGGTTAGGGGAGGCGATGCCCGAGTTATGCGCGCTTGCGGAGGGCGAGCTCGACGACCCGCTGCATCTCGGCTTCGGGGGCGGGTTTGCCGGTCCAGATCTCGAACTGGCGGGCGCCCTGCTGGACGAACATCTCGAGGCCGCTGATGGTGGCCAGGCCGCGCTCGCGGGCGAGCTTGAGGAGCGGGGTTTCGAGAGGGTTGTAGACCATGTCGAAGACCAGGCGGGCATTGAGTTCGTTTTCTTTGACGGGCATGGCGGGCTTGACGCCGGCCATGCCGCAGGGGGTGGTATTGATGAGGACGTCGAACTGCTGTTTGGCGAGCAATTCGTGTTTGAGGGATTTGGCTTTGGCCTTGCGGGCGAGGGCGACGGCGGTATCGTGGGTGCGGTTGACGACGAAGACCTCGGCGCCCTGATCGACGAGGCCGAAGACGGCGGCACGGGCGGCTCCGCCGGCGCCCAGGACGGCGATGCGGGCGCCCTTGAGGCGGAGACGGCGCGCCAGGGGGCGGACCACGCCCTGGACGTCGGTATTGAAGCCGTAGAGCTTGCCGTCGGCGCCGGTGCGCAGGGTGTTACAGGCGCCGATGCGGGCGGTGAGGGGGTCCATGTTGGCCAAGTGGGGCAAAAGCTCCTGCTTGAGGGGCATGGTGACGGCGACCCCGGCCAGGGGCAGCTCGCGGGCCAGGGTGAGCAGGTCGTCGAGGGCCTTAACCCGCAGCGGGAGCATGACGGCGTTCACGACCTCACGCTTGAAGGCGATGTTGTGCATGAGCGGCGAGAGGGAGTGGGCGATGGGGTTGCCGGCCACGCCGAAGATGCGTGTGGCCTGATCGATGCTGTCGAAGCGGTAGAGATCGTGGAAGGCGCGGACGGAGAGCTGTCCGGGAGCGGTTTCAACGCCTGCGCCGGCGGAGGCGAAAGTGAACGCGGCGCCGGAGCGGGGACCGAGGACGCGGCTGACGATGCCTTCTTCGCCCATGGCGATACCGACGACGTGGGTGCTGAGCGAGCGGGACTCGATCATGCGCAGGATGGCGAGGTTATCGGCGAGGGTGCGGGCGGTGGTGGCGATCTTGACGAAGTCGGGCTCGAAGGCCTGGATGCGTTCGGTGACGTGATCGAGACCCTTGGTGCGGGCGTAGTCGTGGAAGCTGACCAGAAGGGCGGTTCCGGCGGCGCGGAGGGCGGCGCGGAATTTGGAAAGCTGAGCCGGGCGGCACTCCTCGGCTGATTCGAGCTCGAGATCGACGATGTGGCAGCCGCATTCGGAGGCTTTCTGGAGGATGTCGAGTTCGTTGGCGAGGGTGCCGGCGAAGCCGCCGCCGAATGGGGTGCGGCGGCAGGTGACGAGGGTGGTGAGGTCGCGGCGGGCGGCGAGGAACTCCTTGAAGCGGGGCAGGGCAGCGACGGGCTTGGCGAGGCTGTCGAAGCGGAACTCGATGAAGCGGGCGTCGGCGAGGGCGGCCTCGACGCGGTCGAAGAGCTCCGCGGGCGTGGGGGCCTGGATGGAGACGCAAAGCTTGTCCACGCGCAAGCGGGGGCCTACCGGTGGGGGCGCCGGAGCCAGCAGTGCCGAACTGGAATCAGTGAGGGGCATGATCCTCGTTTGACGCATCTTAAGCGCGTTTGGGCCGGGATGCAAGGGTCGGCGGGAGCATTCGTCGAAGAAAAGCGGCCGGGAGGCTCAGAAGCGGCTAATTTGCTGGGGGAAAAGCATTTGGGTCACTCTGAGGCACCGGCGCCCGCTGTGGGCGGGGCAGCCTGCTCCGTGCCGGCGCCGGAGTTGGGCGGCCGAACGAGAACCGCGAAGCGCGGAAAGGCGAAGCTGCCGGCAGCGTCGTCGATGACGTTCAACTGGCAGAGGTAGGAGCCGGGTTTGAGGCCGGCGAGGGGCACGTCGAGCTCGAAGGCGACGGCGTCGCGTTCCTGCTCGTTGACCTGGCGGGCGCGGACGATGGGGGTCTCGTAGACTTTGGTCGAGCCCTGGATGAGTTCGAGGCTGCTCAGGAGGTCGATCGCGTCTTTCGGCTCGGGTCTGGCGGTCTTCGGTTCATCTTCGCCGGGTTTGGCGCGGGCGGGGTCGTAGACCTCGTAGAGCAGGTACATGTGCTGGTTCTGGCGGAAGACGTGGCTGATGTTGGGTACGTACTCCTGGCCGTCGTGCACCAGCGGATCTTGTTTCTTACTCGGTTCCCGCATCGAAGAGAGCACGATCGAGCTCATCTTGAGCGGCGCCTTGTGCAGGTCGGGCAGGGTGATGTCGGCGACAAAGGAGCCCATCTTGCCCGTCTCGTTTTCGCGGACGACGAACTTCATCTCGTACTTGCCGGGCGGGAGGGTGAAGCTGGTGGTGTACTCGATGTTCTTCTGGCGGGCCTGGAGCGCGGGGTCGAGGTTGAGCTTGACGGTCTGGCGCGCCTCGCCGACGGGGCGCTTCACCTCGTCGATGACCTCGCCGACAATGTCGAGGGTGGCCTTGTCCTTGTCGCCACCTTTGATGAAGGGGATTTGCGAGCCGGGGACGAGCAGCGAGACGGGCATGTAGTAGCGGCGGTCGCTCAGCATAAAGTAGCTGGCGTCCATGTAGACGGCGATGTCGGTGGCGGGCAGGTCGCTGGCGAGCTGCTCCTGGAGCTCGCGCTCGCGGTCTTCGTGGTTGGAGTGCCGGTAGTCGGCGGGGGCGTAGTAGCCGGGACGATATTCGAGCTTGATGCCGGGCCTGTCGATCTTGATGGTGAGGCGGCGGTATTTGCCGTCGCGGGTCGTGTCGCTGGAGACAAAGCCGACGGCGTAGTACTCGGAGGTGTCGTGCTGAACCTGGGCGAAGGCCGGCGCGAAGTCATTGGAGTCGAAGAAGGCCTTGCCGCCGGTGTCGCGGCTGAGCGTGTCCATGACCTCCTGCGTGGCGGCGTTCTGGTTCATGTTGTTCATCAGCGCGCCGCCGGTGAAGCCGCCGCTGCCGCGCAGGCTGCCGGTGGAGGCGTCGCCGAGCGGCCCGATGGCCTGCAGGCCGCGCGTGTCGACGCTGTAAATGGCCATGTTGGCGCGTACGGCGGCGTTGGTGGCGGCGCGCAGCGAGGCCTGGTTCTCGATGCCGTCGCGCGAGATGCCGCCGGAGAAGTAAAGCATCGACTTCTTTTCGGTGATCTTGGCCAATGACTGGGCGATGGCGCGGATGGCGAAGAGCTCGCGGTCGGTGTTGATGTCGTTGTATTCGCTCTCGTCGGCGGTGTAGCTGGTGGTGTCTTCCACCTGGTTGGAGTTGGCGTTGGCGCCCTGGGCGAAGCCCTGGCCCTCCGAGCCGTTGTAGGCGGCGACCTCGTTGATCAGGGCCTGCTTGTCGGCGGTAAAGTCCTGATCGACGTTGAGGGTGTTGCCGAGCGAGACGAGGGCCACCAGGTCGGCGGGCTGCATCCTGGTTTTGAGGAACTGTTCGGCGGCGTCGACGCAGCGGTCGAGGTCCTCGGGCTGCATGGAGGTGAGGTCGAAGAACATGACGATGAGCCGGTGGTTGCGCAACTCCTCGGGACTGGCGACGACCACGGCTTTCTGACCGCCGGGGGTGGGGCCGGCGGCGAGGCCGCTCACCGTGGCTTCCTGCAAGGGCTTGGCCATGTCGACGCTCTGGTAGTCGAAGCTGGTGATGTGCTGCTCTTTGCCGTTTTCCCAGACGCGGAAGTCGGAGGGTTTGAGGCCGTGGACGAACTGGCCGGTCTTCTGGTCGACGGCGACGACGTTGGTGAGCACCAGGTCGCCGTTCATCTTGAGGACGAAGCCGCCCTGGGGCGTATTGGTGACGGGCGTCGCGACCGACGTGGACGACTGCTGTGCGGGCGCCGGCTGTGCGCCGGGCAGTGTCAACGCCAGCACCGCCCCCCCCGCTCCAATACGCTGCAACCAGGTCGTCATCCTGCCCCTTTCGCGCCGTTCCGATGCGTGCCGAGCTCCCCCAGGGGCTAAAGCCCGCTTGGATTTTGCCGTCTCTTCGGCACGACTGAAGTCGCGCCCAGTTACATGACCCATTTTCGCTAGAACCTGAACCGCGCCATGAACGTGAACTGCCGCATCGTGCCAACCGAGGAAACCTGGCCAAAGGTCGGCGAGCCCAGCGTGGTATTCACGCCGCTGTACTGGACCGTATTGAATGCATTATTCAAAGTGGCGCGAAACTCCATGCTGCGGGTATCACCAAGCTGCATGGTTTTGGAGAGCGCCATGTTATTCGAGACGGTTCCCGGGCCCACAATCGATCCGCGCGGCGCGTTGCCGAAGTAATCGCAGTATCCCGCAGTATTACTCGGCGCCGCGAAGGCCGCGGTGTTGAACCATGCGCGCAGGTTCTGCGGTCCGGTGACGGATGCGCCGGGGACGAGATTGGGCCGAACGGCGCCCGAGGTACCGCAGGTGACGCTCAACTGCGAGGGCTCGAAAGAGGGTGAGAGAAACGTCCCGCTGGCGAAGATGAAGCTGCCCGAGATTGAAAAGCCCTCGAGGATGTGAGAACCGGCGCCGGAAGTGACCCAGTGCTTGTCCTGGCCGAAGGGAAGTTCATAGAGGTAATTGCCGATGACCTTGTGGCGGGGTACGGCGAGGGAGTTGCCCTCTTCGGCGGCGAGGTCCTGCCAGTCTTGCGCGCCGGCGCCGTTGACCGAGCCGAGGGCCCCGGCGTCGTCGATCGAATGCGAGAACTGGTAGTAGGCGCTCATGGCGATGCCGCCGCTCAGCAGCTTCATGACCCGCACCGTGCCGGCCTGGAACTTGGAGAAGGCCGCGGCCTGGTCGTAGGTGAAGACCAGATTGCTGGGGTCGGTGCCCGGGCTGTCTGGGACGGCGCGTGGAGCGCTGGTGATGTCGAGATGCTTGCCCTCGCTGCCGTTGTAACCCACGTTGACGAGCACGCCCCGGGGCAGCCTCTTCTGCACATCGAGGTTCCAGGCTTCGAGGTAGGGCATGCCGTAGTGGGGATTGACGGCGTAGTTGCCGACCGTGGCCGGCGCGGGAAATCCGGCGGTGAAGCAAGTCGAGGGAGTGGTGAGGGCACAGGCGCCGGTGACGTTGCCGCTGGTGTCTACCAGCTCGTTGGTCTGCTCGTTGGTAAACGGCGGCTGGTGGGCCATGAGGTTGGCGAAGGTGGCGTACTCGCCGACGGTATAGTTCATGCCAAAGCCGCCGCGGACCACCATCTGGCTGATCTTGGGAACGCGCCAAGCGAAGGCCACGCGCGGAGCGAAGGCGCTGTAGAAAGGATCGACCAGCGAGGCGGGCAGGCCGGGCGTTCCGGCGACGGCCTCGCTCTGGCTGGCGAAGCCATCGGCGGGACTGGTGAATACGTCGGCCAGGCGGCCGTATCTTTCCGTATAAGGCGCGTAGTACTCGTAGCGGATGCCGTAGTTCAATGTGAGGCCGTTCAGCGCGCGCCAGTCGTCGAGCGCATAGGCGTCGAAGGTGTTGTCGCGCAGGTAGCTCTTGGCGACCGAGGAGTTGATAGAGGTCGAGACGGGATAGCCGAGGAGGAAGTCGGCCAGCGGCGAACCTGCAGATGTGTAATTACCATCGTCCTGGGTAAACCAGCCGGTGAAGGTGAAGCTGCCGGTGGGGTCGGAGCCGGCCAGGAAGTCGTGGTGGACGCGGCGGTAGTCGCCGCCGAAGCGCATGTTGTGCTTTCCCTGGCGGTAGCTGACCACTTCTGAAACAGCGATCGTTTGCGAGATGGAGAAGTTTGGCTGGGTCTGGCTGAGCCCCTGCAAGCCGCTCAGCGCGATGTTGGGCAGGCCGTAGTTGAGCGGGACATCGTTGGGGACAACGATGCCGGCGCCGGAGGCGACGTCGTCTGCCGTGTTCGTAAAGAAGTTGGTCGTATGGCTGTTCGAGCGGTTCCAGTTCACGTTGGAGATGCTGAAAAAGTGGTGGTAGCCGACGGTGTAGCCGGCCTGCAGCGAGTAAGAGTCCAACGCCTGCTTGCCTCCGAGCTGCGGAAAGATGTTCACCTGGTCCGAGGCCGCGTGGCTCCAGTTGTAGTTAACGTTGATGCTCTGGCGCAGGCCCTGGTTGGTCCCGCCGCGCCGGCCGCCAAATCCCCCGAAGCGGCCGGGCAGCGAGGCATTGGGGCCCAGGCTGCGCATGTAGCGAAAGCCCAGCGCGGTGGTGTTCGATTGCTCGGTGGTCAGCAGGTGGTAGTTGTAGTTGTCGACCACATTGGCGCCCGAGAGGTTCGGCTCAGGATAGTACTTGAGCAGCGCCGCGGCCTGTGCGGCAATGCGGTTGGGCGGAATGACGTTGGACGCTCCGAGGTAGCTGAACTGCTGTCCGGTGGCGGGATCGTAGATGACCGGCAGGCCGGTGGCCGAAAAGTCGCCGGCCTTTTCGGCGTCGGTGGGCACGGTGGCGTAGTCATCGAGCGGATTGGAGCCGCGATTGCCCGATAACGTGAAGAAGACCGTGTCTTTGCCGCTGGGCTTGGTGAGGTGGGGCAGGTAGGGCTCGCTCATAAAGGTGAGGCCGAAGTGGTTCGTCCCGTTCGCCGGCTCAATCTGCTGCTGTCCGCGCAGCGAGAACGGAATCGCATTCACCGCCGAGTTAGTGCCGTCCCAGAAGATGGCGCCGTGAGGCTGGGCGGGGTTGAAGCCGCGAAAGTTGCGGCCTCCGCCACCAAAGCCGCCGCGGCCGCCAAAGCCACCGCCGCCAAATCCCCCTCCACCGAAGCCGCCGCCAAAACCGCCGCCCCCGAAGCCAGGTCCCCCGCCGAAGAGGCCGCCGGCCTGCTCGCGGCCGCCGTTCTGTGCGCGCTCCTGCTGCATCTGCTCGCGGAGCGCGTCGATATCGACGCCGGCCATGGGGCTCACCTGGCCGGAGTTGCCGCTGACGGCTACGGACTCATCGCTGAAGCTGGAGTCGCTGGCGATCGAAGGCAGCGCGGCGCCGCTCGCGCCGGCTGTGCCCGCGCCGGTGTCGGTGCCTCCGGTGAGCGTGTTCATCAGGCTCAGGCTCTCGGCGCCGCTGCCTTCCATCTGCTGCGCGGCTTGTTCGCCTTCGCCCTGGCGGCCCTGCTGGCGGGCCTCCTGCTGGGCCTCGGCGGCCGCGCGCGAGGCAAGAATCAGCTCGAAGTTGACGGTGCTGTCGCGGCCGGTGGCGTTGAGCAGCGCTTCTCCGGATGCGGAAGCGAAGGCGGCAAAGTCGGTGCGGATGACGTAGCGGCCGTCGCTGGGGATGGTCATGGACCAGACGCCGTTGATGTCGGTGGTGGTGGAGTAGCGCTTGCCGGTGAGCGTATTCTGCGCCGTGACGGTGACGCCGGGAAGGGGAATCTTGCCGCTGCGCACGACGCCGTGGAGAACTCCGCCGGGGACGGCCGGCTTAGCCGGCGCTTGCGCCGGCGCGGCCTGGGGAGCGGGGCCGGACTGCGACGGGTGTGGTGGCGAGGCTGGCAGCGAGGACTCGCCCCACGCCGCCGCGGAGAGCCCGCAGGCTACAACGATCCCCGCCGCAACTGCGCATCGCATGGCTGCTCGCCGCATTCCGTCTCCTGAGCATTTCTGTCTGTAGAGACTGACGGATCAGGCGGCGTCAAGGTTTACGGGCGGACGGCACGGCGCGGGGGGCTGCGGCGGCATACTAAAGGTGACGCCGGCTGCGGTCCGGCGCCGATTCGATCATGATGATGATTGCATCCCCACCTAAAGCGGTGGTTCTATTGAGCGGCGGGCTGGACTCGGCGACGGTGCTGGCCATGGCGCGGCGGGAGGGGTTTGCATGCTACGCGCTCTCGTTTGCCTATGGGCAGCGGCACGCGTGGGAGCTGGAGGCGGCGCGGCGGGTGGCGGCGAGCCTGGGCGCGGAAGAGCACCGCATCGCGACAATCGATCTGAGGGTCTTTGGAGGGTCGGCGCTGACGGACGATATTGAGGTGCCGAAGGGACGCGCGACCGAGGAGATGGCCGCGGGGATTCCCATCACCTACGTTCCGGCCCGCAACACAATTTTTCTGTCGTTTGCGCTGGCGTGGGCGGAGGTGCTGGGGGCGAACGACGTCTTTATCGGCGTGAATGCGCTGGATTATTCGGGCTACCCGGACTGCCGGCCGGAGTTCATCGCCGCCTACGAGACCATGGCGAACCTGGCCACAAAGGCGGGCGTGGAGGGGCGGCAGTTGCTGAAGATCCACACGCCGCTGATCGCGCTCACGAAGGCCGGGATCATCCGCGCGGGGCTGGAGCTGGGTGTGGACTATGGGCTGACCAGCAGTTGCTACGATCCGGGGCCCGAGGGCGCGCCGTGCGGAGCGTGCGACTCCTGCCTGCTGCGCCGGAAGGGGTTCCGCGAGAACGGGATCGAGGACCCGCTCAGGTATCGCGGGGCTTAAGCGAGCATTTCGCCGACGATGGAAGGCGCGGCGGCCAGCGCGGCGTCGATCTGCGAGGGGTCTTTGCCACCGGCTTCGGCGATCTCCGGCTTGCCTCCGCCGGAGCCGCCGACGACCTTGGCGACGGCGCCTACGAGCTTGCCGGCCTGGATGCGCTTGACCAGGCCCGGCGTGACGCCGGCGATGAGAGCTACTTTTCCCTCGGGCTGCGCGGAGGCGAGCACGACGACGGCCTCGCCGGCTTTCTGCTTGAGATTATCAACGAGCGTGCGCAACTGGCCGCGCTCGAGCTGGTCGGCGCGGTGCAGGATGACTTTGACGCCTTTTACTTCGACGGCGCGGGCGATGGAGTCGCCGAGGGACGAGGCGGCGGACTTCATGCGCATCTCTTCCAGCTCGCGGCGCAGGCGCTTGAGCTCGTCGTCCTGCGAGGCGAACCGGGCGCGGAGGCCTTCGGTCAGGTTGTCAACCGAAGGGACGAATTGGCCGGCCAGTTTGGCCACCTCGAAGTCGCGGCGGAAGGTATCGAGGGAGCCGAGTCCGCTGATGGCCTCAATGCGGCGCACGCCGGAGCTGACGGAGGATTCGCCGGTGAGCTTGAAGAGGCCGATCTCGCCGGTGGCGGCGGTGTGGGTGCCTCCGCACAATTCGGTCGAGAAGCCGTCGGAGAGCTTCACCACGCGGACCTTGTCGCCGTACTTCTCGCCGAAGAGGGCCATGGCGTGGTACTCGTTCACGGCCACGTCGATGGGCACATCCTCGAGGGTCTCGACGCGGGCGTTGGCGAGGACTTCGCGGTTGACGATGGTTTCGATTTCCTGCAATTCCTCGTCGGCCACCTGGGCGAAGTGGGAGAAGTCGAAGCGCAGGCGGGTGGGATCGACGAGCGAGCCGGCCTGCTTGACGTGGGTGCCGAGGACCTGGCGCAGCGCGGCGTGGAGGAGGTGGGTGCCGGTATGGTTGCGGCGAATGGCGTTGCGCCGCTCTCCATCGACGACAGTGTTGACGTGATCGCCGACGGCCAGCGGCTGCTTAAGAAGCGCTTTGTGGGCGCGGACGCCCTGGACGGGGAGCACGCAGCCAGTAATCTCGGCAACGGTCGAGTTGCCGTCCGTGGAGGTGAAAAAACCAGTGTCGCCGATCTGGCCGCCTGAGTCGCCGTAGAAGCTGGTGTGGTCGAGGACGACTTCGACCTCGTCGCCGGGGGCGGCAGCGGGCACGCCCACGCCGTTCTTGACGATGGCGAGGACTTCGCAGTTTGTGGAGTTGAGCTGGCGGTAGCCCTCGAAGACGGTTTTGGGCAGGTCGCGAAAGGCGGGGCTGGCGGTCTTCTGGCTGCCGCCCTTCCAGGAGGCGCGGGCGCGGGCCTGCTCGGTCTCCTTTGAAGCTTCGAACCCGAGCATGTCGAGGCCGATTCCCGCGTCACGCGCCGCGTCCAGCATGAAGTCAAGAGGCAGGCCATATGTTTCGTAAAGGTGGAAAGCCTTATGGCCGGGGAAGGTCGGCTTACGGAAGCCGGTTAAATCCTCGTCTTCGGGACCCAGTCCAACGTATTCCCCAAGTTTGTTCTGCCAGAGGGCACGTTTTGATTTGTATTCTTCGCTAGCTTCCTGTCCAGCGGTCAGAAGCCGTCTTAGGTCGTTGGCTAACTCGTTATTCTCCTCGTAGGCGTTCTTGGCGGCGACATACGGCGCGAATTCTCTTTCAAGATTGCGTCGACCCTCCTCCATCACTCTTGAAAACTGCTTTTCTTCGGCTTCGATGACTTTGGCGACGCGAGCGGCGGAGTCGATCAACTCGGGATAAGCGCCCTTCATTAAATCGCGGACGGCGTAGACCATCTCGAAGAGAAATGGCTGTTCCTGGCCCAGCAGGCGACCGTGGCGGATGCCGCGGCGGAGGATTTTGCGCAGGACGTAGCCGCGGCCTTCGTTCGAGGGCAGCACGCCATCGCTGATGAGAAACGTTGCAGCGCGGGCGTGGTCGGCGATGATGCGGAGGCTGGCGTTCTGAACTAGCTCCGCTGACGCCGCTAGCCCCGCTAACTCCGCTGCCCGCGCAATCAGCGGCGTGAACAAATCCGTCTCGAAGTTGCTGACTTTGCTCTGCAGCACGGCGGCGACTCGCTCGAGGCCCATGCCTGTGTCGATGGAGGGCTTGGGCAAGGGAATCAATTTGTAGGTTGTCGCCTTGGTGGCCGGATCGACGATGGCCGAGCGGTCGAACTGCATGAAGACGAGATTCCAGATTTCGACGTAGCGGGCGTCGTCGTGACCGAAGGGTTTGTCCACTCCCGGCGCCTCGGCGGCTTCGAGGCCCATGTCGTAGAAGATCTCCGAGCACGGGCCGCAGGGGCCGGTCTCGCCCATCTGCCAGAAGTTGTCTTTGAGCCCGTACGCGAAGATGCGCTCCCTGGGCACGCCGGCTTCGATCCAGAACTGCTCGGCCTCATCGTCGCGGGGAACGCCGTTCGCGGGGTCGCCCTCGAAGATGGTTACGTAGAGGCGGTCCTTGGGGATACCGAACCACTCTTCGCTGGTGACCAGCTCCCATGCGTACTGAATCGCGTCGCGCTTAAAGTAGTCGCCGAAGCTGAAGTTGCCCAGCATCTCGAAGAAGGTGTGGTGGCGGCGGGTGAAGCCGACATTTTCGAGATCGTTGTGCTTGCCGCCGGCGCGGACGCACTTTTGCGAGGTCGTGGCGCGCGTGTATTCCCGCTTCTCCGCGCCAAGAAAGAGGTCCTTGAACTGGTTCATGCCCGCGTTGGCGAACAGCAGTGTGGGGTCGTTGGCAGGCACCAGCGACGAAGAGTGCACCCTCCGGTGCCCCTTCGACTCAAAAAAGCGCAGAAACAGCTCGCGAATTTCGTTTCCTGTGCGCGATTGCATGACCTTATTAGTGTAATTGGAGGCGGGAGCCGCACGGGTGCTGGGGAAGCGCACAACAGCCTGGCCGGGCGGCGCACCCGATGGGGTGAGCTGCGCAGGCTGAGGCGATTCAGCCACCGACGATGAATTACCGGTCAAATGATCTGCGACCTCGTAACATTTTTGCGGGACGTGCATCTCAAGTGTGCAGCGCCCAAAAACCAGGAGGTTTAATGGACAGGCTTGCATTGTTTGCGATGCTGGAAGCGAGAGCCGGCAAAGAGGCGGAGGCTGAGGAGTTCCTGAAGTCGGCGCAGCCGCTGGCGGAACAGGAGCCCGGCACCAGCACCTGGTACGCATTGAAGCTGGGACCGGCAAAGTTCGGGATCTTTGACACGTTCCGGGATGAAGAGGGCCGGAACGCGCACCTGACCGGCGCGATTGCGAAGGCGCTCTTCGCCAGGGCTGACGAGCTGTTCGCAGTCCCGCCGCGGGTGGATAAGCTGGAGATCCTTGCGGTGAAAACTTCGCAGGACTAACACCGGGCCTGTGCGGATTCGTGATTTCCCAGGTCTCAAAAGCGAGACCTGGGGCACCCGGGAGCTTTGGCCAACCCCACCCTAGCCGCAAGAACAAAGACGCGGCGAGGGTGGGGCACCCGGGGTCTGTGGAGATGGGAGTATCCATGATTTCCCAGGTCTCAAAAGCGAGACCCGGGGCACTCTGGTTCAATGGTTCGATTACGAAATCACGTGGACAGGGTAAGAGTCGCCCTCTACTCTTCGCGGGGTTCGTCGGCCAGGCTGTCGAGGGCGGCGAGGGATTCGTCGGGGACGTTCCACCCGCGGAGGATCTTGTAGATGACGCCGGTGGAGAAGCCGGCGGCGACGAGGCGGCGCATGACGCGTGCCGTATCCTTTTCGTTTTCGGGCTTCTGGAGGCGCTTGTGATCGAGGTATTGGCGGGCCAGGGCTTCCTCGCTGGAGCCGGCGTAGCGGGCTTCCACGGCTTCGTCGACGAGTGCGGCGTTAACGCCCTTTTGGCGAAGGTCCTGCCGGACGCGGCGGGCGCCGACCTTCTGATTTTCTTGCCGCAGGCGGGCGTAGGTTTCGGCGAAAGACTGATCGTCGAGATAGCGTCTTTCTTTGAGCTGGGCGATGACCGCGGCGACGACCACCTCGCCGCGCGGGCCGGGCTCGGCACGCTTGAGCATGAGTCGGCGCAGCTCAGCCTCGGTGCGCATGACGCGGCCGAGGGCCTTGACGGCGTAGTCGTAGAGGCCGGCTTCGTCGAGGGGGGCCTTCGGTTTTGCGGGCTGGCGGCCAAAGGGCATGGCGTTCACTCCAACGGGATCAGCAACCGGAAGGCCCTGTTGCGCCGCCAGCGATACTGGGCGAAATCGCTGTCGAGGGTGAGGATATCGCCGGTGTCGAGCTGGTCGGCCATGTGGATCAGGCAGGCGTCGGCGAAATCGGCGGGGGTGTCGCGGTATTTGTGGAGAATCGCCTGAACGTCCCGGGCACAAGAGGAGAGCTGAAAGGGAATCTGAAATGTTCCGTTCGACACGTTGGCCAAGATGTCTCCCGCGGCGCCGTCATTTCCCTGCAGCAAATAACAGCTCTCAGCGATGACAGCTTCGCAGGTCATCAACGGCGGCTTGATGCTGGAACGGATTGCCGCGCATTTGCGGTGCCAGCGATCGCCCTTATCCAGCCAGGCGACAATGACGCTGCTGTCAAGTAGAACCGGCGTCACTTCAGCGGCCTATTCCCTGCTTGTCCCGGCTTGCGATCGAGGCGCGAATGACTCCCGAAACCTGCCATATGCTTCTTGTTTGTGGACAAGTCGGTCAGGCCTGAGTCGTATTTGCCAAGACCAATAATCTCGATTGGCCTGGCCCCTTCCGCCTCTTTGGCTACCAGGCGGATGCCCCGGCGCACGACCTCCGATGGTTTCAGGCCATGCCGCCGGACCAACTGGTCGAGGGCTACTTGCGTCTCCTCGTCCAACCGTGCCTGTATGCTCGTCTTCATGGCGTCAAGTGTACTACAAAATCTAGCTTTGTAGTACAAACTACTTCGGCCTGGTCCACTGGTCGACCCAATCGTTGACGGTTTTGTACCAGAGCTGGGAGTCCTGCGGCTTGAGCACCCAGTGGCCCTCGTTGGGGAAGTAGAGCATTTTGCTGGGGACGCCGAGGCGCTGCAGCGTGGTGAAGAGCTGCAACCCCTGGCTCAGTTCGAGGCGGTAGTCGAGCTGGCCGTGAACCACGAGGGTGGGCGTCTTGAAGTTTTTGGCGTAGAGCATGGGCGCCCATTTGCGGTAGGGGTCTTCGCTGTCGGGCTTGCCGTAGTAGTCCCAGGGCTTGCCGCGGAACTCCCACTCCATGAACCAGAGCTCGTCCGTTTCTCCATACGCGGACTCGGGGTTGAACATGCCGTCGTGGGTGACGATGCACTTGAAGCGGTCGGTGTGGCCGAGGATCCAGTTGGCCATGTAGCCGCCGTAGCTGGCGCCGAGGGCGCACTCGCGGGATTTGTCGATGAAGGAATAGCGCTGCTCGGCGTAGTCGAGGCCGGTCATGAGGTCGGTGTAGGGCTTGCCGCCCCAGTCGCCGTTGACGCCGTCGATGAAGGCCTGCCCATAGCCCGTAGACCCGCGGGGGTTGATCATGACGACTACGTAGCCGTTGGCGGCGAAGAGCTCGGGGTTCCAGCGGTAGCTCCAGGACTGGTCCCAGGCCCCCTGAGGGCCGCCGTGAATGAGGAATTTGACGGGGTACTTTTGGGAGGGGTCGAAGTTGGGAGGCTTGACGAGGAAGCCTTCGACTTTGGTGCCGTCCTTCGCGGTGAACCAGAAGGGGTCCATGGGGGAGAGATCGAGCTGGGAGAGCAGGGCATCGTTGAGGTGGGTCAACTGCAACGGCTGGTAGACCGGCAGCGTCGCTCCTCCCTCGGACGTGTCACCAGCTTTACGGAAGGTAATCTTGCGCACGTCGTCGTTCATTTTGGCGAAATCGGCAGCGACAACCTCGGGCGGGTGGTCGACAGTCATAAGACTTCCGACGACGATATCAAATCCGTGGGTGATCCGGGATGGAACATCAGGCCCCTGCCAAACGGCGTAGTGGATGTCGCTCCAGTCGCCAGTTACTTGTCCAAAGCGCCGAAGGGGCTCTCCGTTAACGTCCACCTGATAGAGTGCCGAGCCGCCCTTTTCTCCGGAGACAAATAAGATGTGCTGGGTGCCGTCCGTCCAAGTGGACTCCCAGACGAACTCATCCACCCAATCGTC
>Ga0335072_10001924_pt1 | contig 32973 bp, 24 predicted proteins | sample Lox_Sample_21_FD_206725 | JGI IMG/M metagenome (GOLD analysis project Ga0335072, IMG submission 206725) | Soil microbial communities from Loxahatchee National Wildlife Refuge, Florida, United States - Lox_Sample_2.1 | ecosystem: Environmental > Terrestrial > Soil > Wetlands | place: USA...
TTTTCAGCAACATCCCTGTAGTAATCGCCTTGCAGGCTTATCTTTCGGAGGATACGGGGGTTAGCGCGTGGGGCGGTCTGGGGCTCGTGCGGCGTTCCACAATTGCAGCCCTGTTTCGCACAGACGATGTGCATTGCGGGAGGCGCGTCGTACCGTTACCCTTTTCTGGTCATGGGGAAAGTCCTCGCCGTAGTGAATCAGAAAGGCGGGGTGGGCAAGACGACCACCGCCATCAATCTTTCGGCAGCCCTGGCCCTGGAGGGACTCGAGGTCCTTCTGGTGGATTGCGATCCCCAGGCCAACTCGAGCGGGGGCTTTGGGGTGGCGCGGGACGCGGACCGGCGATCGTCGTACGACGTGCTGATGGGGGACGCGTCGATTGCGGAAGTGGCTCTGCGTACCGAGATTGACACGCTAAGGCTGGTTCCCTCGCACAAGAATCTGACGGGCGCGAATGTCGAGCTGATCCAGATGGATCGGCGGGCGTATCGGCTGAAGGACGCTCTCGATAAGGTGCGGGACGCGTATGAGTTCATTCTTCTGGATTGTCCGCCGGCCCTGGATTTGCTGACGTTGAATGCTCTGGTTGCGGCGGATCGGCTGCTGGTCCCGATGCAGGCTGAGTATTTTGCGCTGGAGGGGTTGAGCGAGCTGATCCATACGCTGGAGCGGGTGCGGGGAGCATTCAATCCAGGGCTGGAGATCGAAGGCGTGCTGCTGACGATGTACGACGACCGGACGAACCTGGCCCAGCAGGTGACGGATAATCTCCGGGAGTTTTTCAAGGACAAGCTGCTGAAGACGGTGATTCCGAGGAATGTGCGGTTGGCAGAGGCGCCGAGTTACGGGAAGCCGGTGCTGCTGTACGATCCGAAGTCGCGGGGGTCGGAGAGCTATCGTGAGCTGGCGGACGAGCTGCTGGCGCGGAATGGGATTGAGAGTCCGGCGGCGAAACAGAGAAAGACCGCTGCGACGTATCAGGGAGAGAGTCGGGTCAAGTTCTGGCCGTACGCGTGAGGCGGCAATTCGCTGTTCGCTCTTTGAAGCTGAGAGCTGGAGAGAAGATCGTTCGGTTCAGCCAGGGGTCCATCGGTTTTGATTTGCAGTTTTGGTCCTGCGAAATGCGGGGCGTTGCTGTCGTGGTTCTCGAAGAAATGAGGTGAGGATTGATGCAGACAATGACAGAAGCTCCGAAACGAAGGGCATTAGGCAAGGGATTGGAATCGTTGCTGCCTCGGGTTCACGCTGTGGCGGAGCCGGGCATGCAGGAGGGCGGCGAGGGAAAGCCGCGGGAGATTCCCGTGGGCGAGATCGATCGCAGCCCGTATCAAACGCGCAGCCGATTCGACGAGGTCCAGCTGGCGGAGCTGGCCGCGTCGATTGTGGCGACGGGAGTGGTGCAGCCGATTGTGGTGCGGCCGCTGCCGCATGGGCGGTTCCAGCTGATTGCCGGAGAACGGCGGTGGCTGGCGTCGCAGCGTGCGGGCAAGGAGACGATTCCGGCGATCGTGCGGCAGGTGAGCGACGAGCAGGCGATGGAGATGACCATCGTCGAAAACCTGCAGCGGACGGATCTGAACCCGATGGAGCAGGCGCGGGCGTATGAGCGGCTGGCGCGGGAGTTCCAGCTGACGCAGGAGCAGATGGCGAAGCGGACCGGCAAGGATCGGGCGTCGGTGGGGAATTTCCTGCGTCTGCTCAAGCTGCCAACGGAGGTGCAAGCTCATGTGGAAGAAGGGGTTCTGAGCTTTGGGCATGCGCGGGCGCTGCTGCCGCTGGAGGATCCGCAGGGCATTCTGAAGGCGGCGCAGAAAGTGTCGGCGCTGGCGATGTCGGTGCGACAGACGGAAAGCTATGTGCAGAAGCTGCTGCACCCTGTGGTGAAAGAAGAGGGCGAACAAAAGGAGAAGATGGTGGATCCGAATGTTCGCGAAGTGCAGGAGTCGCTGCAGCGGGCGCTGGGGCTGAAGGTGCGGATCGAAGACAAGAAGGGGCGCGGGCGCGTGATTATCGAGTACGGGCAGCTGGAGGAGTTTGACCGGTTGCTGGAGCGGCTACGGCGTTAGGACGTGGGGTTGGGTTCGAGGGGGATTTGCGCGGTGAGAGCGCCGCTCGAGTGTTCCACAATGGGTCAGGCTGTCGGGAGGGCAGTACTTTTTAGGGGGGCCGCGATCCGTTTTTGCTGGCGTTTCGGGCCGTGGAGGCGTTCGCTTCTTGCTGTGGGGTGAACCTGGCCTCCTCCGAGTGGGTCCGGCCGTCGCTAAGGCAGCACTTCAGGGTTGGCCATGAGTTGGCCATGAATCTTTTTTGCTGGCGTTTCGGGCCGTGGAGGCGTTCGCTTCTTGCTGTGGGGTGAACCTGGCCTCTTGGTTCCGAATGGGTCAGCTCATTGATGAGGCAGCACCTCAGGGTTGGCCATGAGTTGGCCATGACTCTTTTTTGCTGGCATTTCGGGCCGTGGAGGGGTTCGCTTCCTGCTGTGGGGTGAACCTGGCCTCCTGGTTCCGAATCGGTCAGGCCATTGCTAAGGAAGCACTTTGGGGTTGGCCATCAGTTGGCCATGAATCTTTTTTGCTGGCGTTTTGGGCCGTGGAGGCGTTCGCTTCCTGCTGTGGGGTGAACCTGGCCTCCTCCGAGTGGGTCCGGCCGTCGCTAAGGCAGCACTTTGGGGTTGGCCATCAGTTGGCCATGACTCTTTTTTGCTGGCATTTCGGGCCGTGGAGGCGTTCGCTTCTTGCTGTGGGGTGAACCTGGCCTCCTGGTTCCGAACGGGTCCGGGGGATGAGGGGTGCGGGGGGTGGACAAATCTCGCTCTGTGCGGCCGATGATTTCCAGTCCAGCCGACGGTTCAGGCGGGGGGAGCGGATGGTTCTGGGATCCTGGGATCGTCCGCAGAAAGCTCCAGGGAGTTTCCTCAGCCGTCCGGAGACGGTTCTGAGCGCCGGTGGGCTCAGGCGGTTCGGGGAATGGAAACCGGCTTGGATGCGGGTGCCGGCGCCGATTCGGGGAACAACGCCTTCATCATCTCGGCGGCGCGCCGCATGGTGTAGCGCGAAGCGTAGCAGGGATAAGCGCGGTCGGTCATTTCACCGCGCTGGCGAGGCGAGAGGCCGAGCCATCCACGGAGGAGACGTTCGGTTCCTTCGAGGGTGTCGTCTTCGATGAGGGCGGCACCGTCCTCGAGAACCTCAGGCCAGATGTTGACCTTATTGGTGGTCAGGACTGGCCGGCCGGCGGCGAGGGATTCGGCAACGACGAGTCCGAAATTCTCCTGATGCGAAGGCAGGATGAAGGCTTCAGCGGCGCGGAGAGCGCCCCACTTGAGGTCGCCGCCGATCAAGCCAGGCCAGTGGACGCGATTCCCGATCCCACGTTCGACCGTAATGTGCTGGAGTTTTGCCTGAAAACCCTGCTGATCGGGACCAGCGACAACCAGATCGACATCAGGATATTCGGCAGCCACTCGGGAGAAGGCTTCGACCAGAAGATCGCAACCTTTCTTGACGTGGAGACGACCCATGAACAGGAGAAAGCGGCGCCCGCGCAGTTGGGGAAGCGTCTGATACAGGAGCTCGATCTGAGCGGCTGGAATTCCTTCCGGCTCGCAGATGCCCTGGGGATAGAGGACGGCGTTCCACTGATTGGGGCGGAAGCTCTCCAGAGCCAGGCCGGGCTCGAGCGAACTGGTGAAGAGAACGGCCTCCGCATCGCGGAGCACCGGATACTGGATGGGCCAGTAGATCAGCTTCTTGATGTGCTTGAGGGGATATGTGTTTTTGAACCAGGGATCGAGGGAGCCGTGGGGAAAGACGGCGTAGCGTTTTCCGGCCCGACGGGCGGCGGCGCGGGCGGCGAGGCCGGGAAAGGTCCAGAGTCCCTGGATGACAATTCCATCGAAGCGTTGGGCGTTTTGTTTCAGCCACTTCCACATGCGGGGGGAGAGGGAATATTTGCCCAGCCAGCGCTGGCCGACGGCATGGACGGGACAGGGAAAGTTCTTTAGAAACGGGGCGTTGGGATCGTCATTGCAGAGAATCTCCATCCGCGCGTCGTTTTGAGCGTAGGCGACCGCGAGTTGACGCGTGACTTCCGGGGGACCTCCATCGCGCGGCGAGAGGCTGCTGATGACGTGAAGGATACTCATTCGGGGTCGTCGAGGCCGCAGGAGGAGCTTTTCCAAGACTTACCTCATTCTATCCAGAGGGTTGGGGGGGGTACATCCCCTATCTTTTGGGCAGAGTGCGCTGAGGGATCCGTCGAGCGCGCTACTTCCACGTCACCGTTGGCATGATCTGGCTGGGATCGACGCGATCCTTGTAGCGAATGGCGAAGTGGAGCAGCGAATCGAGTAGCGAATCGGAAAGGCAATGGGGCACCAGGCCGAGTTCGCGCAGATGGGTATTCTTCGCGTTGTAGTAGTGTTCCTCCTTCTCGACGCGCGGGTTGGGGAAATGGCGAACTTCGACGTGGAGGCCGGCACCTTCGCCGACTTTCTGCACCATCATGGCCAGATCCTGGACGCTGAACTGTTCGGTGAACTGATTGAAGACGCGGAATTCGCCGGCGGCGGCGGGATTGGCGCAGGCGATTTCGATGCAGCGAACGGTGTCGCGAATATCGAGGAAGCCGCGGGTTTGGCCGCCTTTGCCGTACACGGTGAGCGGGTGTCCGATAGCGGCCTGAATACAGAAGCGATTGAGGGCGGTGCCGAAGACTTCGTCGTAATCGAGGCGGTTGACGAGGAGATCGTCGCGGCCGGTTTGTTCGGTGAGGACGCCGTAGACGACGCCCTGATTGAGGTCGGTGGCGCGCAGGCCCCAGATGCGACAGACGAACTGGATGTTGTGGCTGTCGTGGACCTTGCTGAGGTGGTAGAAGGAGCCGGGCTGCTTGGGATAGGGGAGGCGATCTTCGCGGCCGTTGTGCTGGATGTTGATGTAGCCTTCTTCGATGTCGATGTTGGGCGTGCCGTATTCGCCCATGGTGCCGAGCTTGACGAGGTGGATGTCTTTGTTGAACTCGTGGATGGCGTAGAGCAGATTGAGATTGCCGACGACGTTGTTGACCTGGGTCATGACCGCGTGTTCGCGATCGATCATGGAGAACGGGGCGGAGCGTTGTTCGCCGAAGTGGACGATGGCTTCGGGCTCGAATTCGCGCATGAACTTCTGCACGAAGGGGTAGTCGGTGATATCGCCGATGAAGAGCGGGATGCTTGTAGCGGTGAGGTCGCGCCAGCGATCGACGCGATGGCGAATGGGGGCGATGGGTGTAAGCGTATCGACGCCGAGTGAAAGGTCCCAGTGGCGGCGGACCAGGCTGTCGACAATACCAACTTCATAACCACGGTCGGACAGATAGAGGGCAGTGGCCCAGCCACAATATCCATCACCACCGATCACGAGCACCTTCACAATGACTTCTCCCGTGTGCAGGATGAATGTCCCAAAATCCCTGGGGAAGGATTCTCGGACGCAAGGGCAAAGCAGAATCCGCTGGGACCGGAGAAGCGCCGCAACCGGTGATGGGCCGGATGGCGGAGGGGAACTTAGCCGATACGCAGCTGGGTGCCGGTTAGACCGGCGGTGTACAGAGGTTTTGGTACGGAGAAAACTCCGCACCGATTTTCACGACGGGTGATTCAGGGCCGATGGTTCAGGTTCACCACAGGTTACACGAAAGGCAACACCGGCGAAAACGAGAGGGCCGGTTTTTTCGAGCGCGGCCAGTTACCACAGTGCGACTTAAGGCCTGGGTGAGGCATTCCTCCAGCAGACGGAATTTGGTTCGGAAAAGTTTCTGCCGGATTTCCAGAGAGTCAATGGCTGGGACGCCAACCGGCGCCAGATCCGAATTCGGGCAGAACCAGCTTCGCCGTCGACGCCGATACAACTGTAACCACGACAGTGACATTTGCAGGGTCGCCCGGCGGGGAGAGAGGCAGTTCGGCCAAAAGCGAGTGGTAGTATCAAAGGCCAGCCGCGGCCAATTCCTCTCCCGGTCCGGCGAAATGCTGACCAGCCACCGAGGGATCGCGCAGCTGTGGCGACGCCGGAAATCTCGCGCGGACTCAAGCCGGAGGAAGTGGTCGGGGAACGCTATGTCGTGAAGCGGCGGCTGGGCGCGGGTGGAATGGGCGAAGCCTGGCTGGCGGAAGACGGGATCCTGCACCGGAAGCTGGTGCTGAAGCAGCTGAAGGGAGCGCAGGCGGCGGGGCCGTCGGATTCGGCGCAGGCGGCGCAGAGCGGACATCTGCTGAGCGAGGCGAAGCGCGCGGCGGCGATCGACAGCCCGCACATCGCGCAGGTCTACGACGTATGCAGCCATCGCGGGGAATGGCTGGTCGCGATGGAGTACGTCGCCGGGCAGAACCTGCGCGCGGTGCTGGCCACGCCGATCACGGCGGGGACGTATTTCTCGCTGGCGATCCAGATTGCGGAGGGGATTGAGGCGGCGCACGCGGCCGGCATCCTGCACTGCGACATCAAGCCGGAAAACATCATGGTGACGGAGCAGGGCTTCGTCAAGGTGCTGGACTTCGGGCTGGCGAGGATGATGGCCACGCCGGAGGGCACGAACGAGACGGTGAGCCTGGAAGCTCCGAACCCCTTTGCGGGGACGCCGGGGTATGTCGCGCCGGAGGTGCTGCGGGAGAATCCGCCGACCGAGCGATCGGACATTTTCTCGCTGGGCGTGGTGCTGTATGAGATGGCGGGCGGGAAAGCACCGTTCAAAGGCAAGAGCCTGGCGGACAGCGTACAGATGACGCTGGCGGCGGAGCCGGGGACGCTGGATTTAAAAGCGCGGGAATTGCCGGCGGATCTGGGACGCTTGCTGCGGAAGGCGCTGATGAAGGATCCGCAGCGGCGGTATGCGACGGTACGGGACCTGCTGGTGGATCTGAGGGACTGCGGATCGGGGGACTTCGCGTCCAGGGACTCCGCGTCGGGCGGGACTGCTTCGCGGGGCCACGGGAAAATGCAGGCGGCAGCGGTCATCGCGCTGGCTTTGATTGTGGCGACCGTCGCGGGTTGGATTGGGGTGCGGCGGTATGAGCATGGAGGACGGGCGGCGAAGGCCGTACCACCCGCGGCGACGATGCGGCTGCTGGCGGTGCTTCCGTTTCAGGTGATCCCGGACGATGCGCGACTGAGCGCGTACAGCGAAGGTCTGCGGGATGCGATCACGACGACGCTGGCGCAGGCGGCGCCTTCGGCGAAGATCGAAGTGCTGGCGGCGAGCGAGGTGCGCGCGCACGGACTAACAACACCGGAGGAAGCGCACAAGGAGCTGGGCGCGGATCTGGTGATCGACGGGAGCTACGAGCAGCACGGGAATCAGGTACGCATTCGCTACGAGCTGACCGATGCGTCGGCGCGAGTAGCGGGGCAGCCGGGCGAGGTGAGGAGCACGTCGGACGATCCGTTCAAACTGGAGGACGATGTGGTGGCCGGAGTGCTGGAGATGCTGCGCGTGTCGACGGCGGGCGCGGCGGTGCCAGGGGGGACGCAACATGCGGGGACGCAGGTGCCCGCGGCGTATGAGGCGTATCTGCAGGGAGTGGGATATCTGCGGGACTTCGACATCGCGGACAACCTGACGAAAGCGGAGGCGAAGTTTACCGAGGCGACGCAGGCCGATGCGGAATTTGCATCGGCGTACGCGGGGCTGGGCGAGGCGCAATGGGCGGCGTACCAGGCCAGTTCGGATGCGGCGGAAGTGGCGCGAGCACGCGCGAGCTGCAGCAAGGCGCTGGCGCTGAACGCGCAGGTGGCGGAGGCACAAATCTGCCAGGGAACCGTGGACGACGGGACCGGCGGGGCGAAGCAGGCGCAGCAGGAGTTCGAGGAAGCACTGCGTCTGGATCCGCAGAGCGACACCGCGCTGAACGGGCTGGCGCGGACGTACGAACAGATGGAGGAGCCGGATCAGGCGCAGAAGGTGTATCAGCAGGCGATCGAGGCGCGGCCTTATTACTGGGCGAACTATTTCGCGCTGGCAAATTTCCTGATGCGACGCGCGGATTACGCGCAGGCAGCGACGACTCTGGAGCAGGCGGTGGCGAAGTTTCCGGCGAATGGATTTCTGCTGCGGCGGCTGGGGGTGGCGTATTTTCTGGAAGGGAAGCTGGATGAGGCGGCGATGACGTTTCAGAGCGCGATCGGGGCACGTCCGCATGCCGAGGCGTATATGGATCTGGGGCAGGTGTACACGCACCAGGGAAAATTTGGTCCGGCGGTGACGGCGCTGGAGTCGGCGGCGCGGCTGAAGCCGCGTTCGTTCGCGATCGAAGCGGACCTGGCGGATGCGTATGCGTGGGACGGGCAGGCGAGCCAGGCGAAGGCGCGATACCAGGATGCTCTGGATCTAAGCCGCGCGCGCCTGAAGGTGAACGCGCAGGATCTGGACGCCAGGATGGTGGAGGCCTACTGCTCCGCGGCGCTGGGGAAGCGCAGCGATGCGCTGGATGCGCTGAGCGCGGCGCTGCGACACGCTCCGGAGGATGCCGAGGTGAACTACTATGCGGCGCGGGTGTATGCGCGGCTCGGCGATGCGGGAGCGGCGCGGGACTGGGCGCAGAAGGCGATTGCCCACGGATACTCGAGGGCGGACATCGGGAGCGCTCCGGATCTGAAGGGAGTGGTGAAGCCAGGGTGAGGATCTTCCCACCCTGTCGCCAAAACCAGGCGACGAGGGTGGGCACCCGGCGGAGTTCAGGGGCTCACGCCCGAATTTGTTTTTTACGCGTTCCGGCACCCGCTGGACGCGCACCTGGCCAGGGTCGGGGCTTGCTCAGGGCGACACGGGCGGCTCTGAAATTATGTTGCGCCAGGTGCGGCGCAACGATATGGAAGCTTCGCTCCTATGGGGTGATTCCGAGGTGGGGATCGCGGCATTCGAGGCGGCGATGCTGGGGATCGTGGGTCGCTATGGGAGCGTTGGGATCGACGGTCAGAAACTGGACTTCGAGCTTGTAACGGCAGCCGATGGCTTCTGTTTTCGGCTCGGCGGTGTCGAAGTTTCCGGCGAAGTTGAAGTCTTCTTCGTGAAACTCGCGACTGAAGGGATGCGCGGGGCAGGCGCCACCGGCGCCGTTGGTCTTGTTGATGGGCACGAGGCGCCGCACGCGGAATTCACGACCGTTGCGGGAGCGGAAGACGATGTGCTCGGCCTGTTTGGCGGAGATGCACATGGGTTTGTGGTCGGACATCTCGACCGCGCCGGGCTTGTCGTACGCGCAGATATCCTTGCGGCTCATGCCTTCGACATCGAGGACGCATTTGCGGCCACGGGTTCCGGGGGGCGCGTCCCACTTGCAGAGGTTTTCGGCGTCGGTGTCGGCGGCGCAGAGCTGGACGCCACTGGAAGAGGCGGATGCAGGGGCGGGACCGGAAGCATGACTCGCGAGCGGAACAACCAGCAAAGATGCGAGAGCGAAAGCGATGGGTTTCACGAGGGTCTCCTCGAGTGCGGTTGAGAACGTGCGGGGACTATGGGGGGGAAGGGTGCAAGCATAGTGCGTTGGGGCGGGAGAAGCAAGGGGGAAGCGGGGTGGCGGCGCATCGCGGCTTTTTCTGAGGGATCCAGCCCTTGTGAAAGGTCTCGACGCGGGGAGGAGCGAACCGCAGATCCATTCGACTCGCGTCTGCACGGATGGTTGCGCCAAGGGGCGGGCGCGCACTATCCGAGGTAGCGGACGTCCATGACGGTGCAGTCGTCGTCGGCGGCGAGGGAGCCGGCGAAGCCTTCAATCCTGTTGAAGATGTCGTCGAGCGGATTGGTTTCGAACTCGGGTGCGGTGAGGCGGGTTTCGCCGTAGAACTCGCCGTCGGGGGCCGAGGCTTCTGTAACACCGTCGGTGACAATTAAGACGCGGGCGCCGGGCTGGAGCTGGAGACTTCCGGCGGAGAAGGGCGCGCCTTCGATGAGGCCGACGGGGAGGTTGGATTCGGTGAGGCGCGAGCATCCTCGGGAATAGAGGAAAGGCGGCACGTGGCCGCAGTTGATGTAGTCGAGATGGCCGCTGGGGGAGAGGCGCAGGATGGCCATGGTGGCGTACTTCTGGACATTCTTGCTGCAGATGTAGCGGTTGACGATTTCGGCGATGGTGGCGAGGGGCTGGCGGGCGACGAGCAGCGAGTAGATGAGCCCCTGGAGGGTGGCGCCGAGGATGGCGGCGGAGATGCCTTTGCCGGAGATGTCGGCGACGATGCAGGCGAGCGCTTCGCCGTCTTCGATGATGTCGAAGAAGTCGCCGCCGACTTCGCGACAGGGCACGGAACGCGCGGCAACGGCGGCCCAGGAGAGGGTGGGCGGCTGGACGGACATGAGGCCGCGCTGAATATCGGCGGCGATGTTCATCTCCTGGCGGTAGACGCGCTCGCGTTCCTCGGAGACGGCGAGCTGGGCGTTGTCGATGAGAGCGGCGGCGTCGGTGGCGATGGTACGAAGCAGATCGTTGTCGATCTGGGTCATGCTGCCGGGGCGGAGGCGGCTGTCGAGATAGAGGAGGCCGAGGAGGTCGCCTTCTTTGGCGGCGCCGGGACGGCGTTTGCGCAGGGGGATGCAGATAACGGAGCGGATGCTGTGGGCGACCATGCTGGCGGAGCGGGTCTCGGGGTCGGCGCTGAGGGTATCGGTAACGATGAATTCGTTGGCGGTATTGACGGCCTGGCGGATGGCGCCATGGGAAAGGGTGGCCTCGTCGGTGAGGGCCTCGCCTTTGTTGTCGCGGCCGAGGGCGAGCTCCATCTCGCCGGCTTCGTTGCGGAGGAAGACATAGCCGCGCTCGACCTGGGTGAGCTGGAGGGTGGTGTCGAGGAGGGCGGTGAGGATCTGGTCGACGGCGTCGGAGGTATTGAGCTTGCGCGCGGACTCGAAGAACCAGCGGAGCTTGTCGAGGGGATTGACGCTGATGCCGGGGATTTGCTCGATGATGTCGCGGAGGGTGGAGGTGTCGTTGGCGCCTTCGATGGGGCTATCGTCGGCGCCAAAGCAGAGGCTGGGGCCATCGAGGGCGCCGAAGTGGATGACGTCGGTGGCGCCAATGGCCAGGCGGGCAGGAGCAAGCTTGCCGTTGACAAAGGTGCCGTGGCGGCTGGCCTGGTCGATGACGAAGCACTGGCTGCCTTCGAGGACGAGGTCGGCATGGCGGCGCGAGACAAAGGGATGGGCGAGGACGAGGTCATTCTCGGGGAGGCGGCCGATGGTGAAGGGCGAGTGCGTGAGAGTGATGGTGCGGCGGTTGGCGCCGTCGGTGAGGAGGAAGGAGACAGGGGCCGCGTGCGAAGTGGACATGGCTGGTGGTGGGAATTATAGAAGCCCGTAGCCTGTAGCCGGCGGCCTGTAGCTGAAAAACGGCTGGCTAAGGTCCGGTCAGCTGAGAAGCGGTCCGCGAGGATGCGGTCGGCGAGATCGTGGCTAGCGGGCGGCGATGAGGCGGCGGCAGAGAAGGAGACAGGCGACGGGGATGGCGAGGGCGATCACGATCCAGGGCATGCTGCCGGTGGGGTGGGCCAGGGATGCGGCGAGGCGGCTGGCGGAAATGGCGGGTGCAATCTGGTCGGACGTGGCGGGGGAGTGCGCGACCGTGAGGATGGCCCAGAGAAGAAGCGCGGCGGCGACAACGATACCGGCGAGGCCGGGGAGGGCGCGCTTCCAGGGAAACGGAATCGGGGCCGGCGCGGACGCGTCGTGGAGAATGGCGGACATGACCTCGCCCGCGAATCCAGAGGAGGGGAGAATGCAGTCGTTCGCGGTAGCGAGGACGCGGTCGATGTCGGAGTCGGTCAGCTGCGGAGAATTCGGTTGTGCGTTCATCGGGTTCGTACCTCCTTCGTCTGCGGAGGGGTGAGATCTGCCGGCTTCGATGCGCGGCGAGGCCGGGAGAATTTTGTGCGGAGCAACTCGCGTCCGCGAAAGAGGCGCGCCTTGACGGTGCCTTGGGGGATGCGGAGGGTGCGGGCGGCGGCGGGGACATCCTGTTCATGGAAATAGAAGAGGAGGACGGCGTCGCGATATTTCGGGGGAAGGGCGAGGACGGCGCGGCGGACGGATTCGTCGCGGCTGGAGTCTTCGAAGGCTGTGCCGGTGAGGCGGGGGTCGGGTGGCTCGGCGATCTCGTCGAGCGAGAGGGGCATGGAGGGCATGCGGCGGATTTCGGTGCGGTAGAGGTTGGTGGCGAGCGCGAAGAGCCAGGTGGAGAAGGCGGAGTCGCCGCGAAACTGGGCGAGGTTGCGGAAGGCGCGGAGGAAGGCTTCCTGGGCCATCTCTTCGGCGCGGCCGCGATCGCGGCAGAAGCGCCACGCCAGGTTGACCAGAGGGGTTTGCCAGCGGCGGACGATGCCTTCGAAGGCCGCGGCGTCGCCGCCGACCACGCGCGCGACGAGAGCTGCGTCACTGGCGGCGTCGCCGGCGGAGGGGACGGCGGATTCGGGTGGGGCCAACTCGGCATTCACGCGAACAGTTCCTGACGGGTCATGCTCTGAGGGGTAGGACCTCAAACGAGGATGCGCGGTTTCATTTTTTGTGTCGAGGGCTTTTGTTGGGATTCGGGACAAAGAATTTTGAAACCGGAAGCGCGGGGGTCTGGTCGTACGAAGCAGGAAGCAGGAAGAAAGCGCGAAGAAAAAGGAGAGAGAGATGTCTGACATCAGCATGATGGGACCGGAGTCGATGGTTTTTGTTTTTTTGGCGGTGGGCGCGGTGGCGCTGTTCTCGATGATCTCTGTCGCAACGTGGTCGGGGGCGCGGCAAAAGGAGCGCGAGGCCTACTACAAGAACGACATGCTGAAGAAGCTCGCCGACTCGCAGGGGCCGGGGGCGAATTCGGCGCTGGAGCTGATGCGCGAGGAAGCGCGGATCTCGACGGTGCGGACCAAGCAGGGCCTGCAGATTGGCGGGCTGGTGACGGCGGCATCGGGGCTTGGGGTTCTGATCTTCCTGCGGTTCCTGCTGGGCAGCGAGCAGGGTGTGTATTTGTGCGGTTTGATTCCTTTGTTTGTGGGGATGGCGCTGTTCGGGAGCTCGTATCTGGTGAAGACGGCGTCGGATTAGTTCGGTGCGGCTGGGATCGACCTTTTTGAGGTTGGTCTGCGGCGGTGTCGGGGAAGGGCTTCGGGGGGAAGACGGCGTGCGCTGGGGGTTTTGGCGGAGGCGGGCGTTCCCCAATTGGGTTTCGGTGCGCGGGAGCGGTACGTTCGAGTGGTGGCTGAACGCGAATCCCTGGACAATGCCGGCGCAGGAGCTTTTGCTTCTTGCTGTGGGGTGAACCTGGCTGTTCGATATGGGGTTTTGGGGTGGTTTTTGGTTTTGCGTGCGGGGATCGTTGTGCTGGCCTCACCCGCCTCACCCACCTTACTCGTGATCGGGGGCTGTGGGGTGAAGCTGGCCGTTCGAGGCTGTTGGGGAGATTTGGGCGGAGTCGGGCGTTCCCCAATTGGGTTTCGGTGGTGGGGGAGCGGTACTGAAGAGTGGTGGACGAACACGAGTCCCTGGACAATGCCGGCGCAGGAGCTTTTGTTTCTTGCTGTGGGGTGAACCTGGCCTTTCGATATGGGGTTTTGGTTCGGCGTGGGAGTCGCGAGCGGGGATCGGTTGGCTCGCCTCATCCCGCGATCCGGGCTGTGGGCTTCACGCCGCTGGATCGTCGCCCGCGCAATTTCAATTTCGCCCCGTGAACCCAGGCCGTTCGAGGCTGTTGGGGAGATTTGGGTGGAGGCGGGCAGGCCCAAATTGGGTTTCGGTGGTGGGGGAGCGGTACGTTCGAGTGGTGGACGAACACGAATCCCTGGACAATGCCGGCGCAGGAGCTTTTGCTTCTTGCTGTGGGGTGAACCTGGCTGTTCGATATGGGGTTTTGGGGTGGTTTTTGGCTCGCCTTATGGCGCGATCGGGGGGCTCGCGCTTGTGGCGCGATCGGGGGTGGTTTTGGGGTGGTTTTGGGCTCGCCTTATGGCGCGATCGGGGGGCTCGCGCTTGTGGCGCGATCGGGGTGGTTTTGTCTGCTCTGCGCCGGGATCGGAGACCTCCTTTTAACTTGGCCGTCGCTGCGCGACGAATCGGGGCATGAGCCGCTATCCTCGGCAAGGAGACCAACCATGGCTCCGAGGAGAAGACGGCATGACGGACGGCGTGCATCCGACACGGCGGCGGTTTCTGGAGATGGGATCGGCAGCGCTGGCAGCGGGAGCGCTGCACGCCGCCAGCGGACAGACGCAGAAGGAAGCGCAGGAGGGCGAGCACAGCCACGCTGCCAGCCTGCCGCGGGGCAAGGAAAACGCGGCGATGTTCGATCAGAATCCGGATTCGGTGATGCCGCCGCCGACCGATCACGGAAGTATCCCCACCTTTAAATATCCATTTTCGCTGGCGCACAAGCGGATCCAGCCGGGCGGCTGGACGCGGCAGGTGACGGTCAACGATCTGCACGTCGCGAAGGAGATCGCGGGCGTGGAGATGCGGCTGGTGGCGGGCGGCATTCGCGAGCTGCACTGGCACAATGCCGCGGAGTGGGCGCTGATGCTGAACGGGCGGGCGCGGATCACCTGCATCGATCCGGATGGGAAAGCCTTTGTCGATGATGTGAAGGAGGGGGACATCTGGAATTTTCCCAGCGGCTATCCGCACTCGATCCAGGGACTGGAGCCGGATGGGTGCGAGTTTCTGCTGGTGTTCAACGATGGCGCGTTCGATGAGTACGAGACGGTGCTGCTGACCGACTGGGTGGCGCACACGCCGCCGGAGATTCTGGCGAAGAACTTCGGCGTGGCGGCGGGGGCGTTTCCTCCGTTGCCGGCGGAGGGGAAGTACATCTTTCCGGGAACGCTGCCGGGACCGCTGGCGGCGGATCAGAAGGCGGCACAGGGAAGCCTGGGGCCGTCGCGTTTGCCGTTTGATTTTCGCCTGATGGAGATGGCGCCGACGAAGAGCGCGCGCGGCGGCGAGGTGCGGATCGTGGACGGGGGGAACTTCAAGGCATCGCCGCAGGTGGCCGCGGCGCACGTGATCCTGCACCCGGGAGGGTTGCGCGAGATGCACTGGCATCCGAATGCCGATGAGTGGCAGTACTACGTGCAGGGCCAGGGGCGGATGACGGTTTTTGCGGCGGGATCGCGGGCGCGGACGATGGATTTTGCCGAGGGCGATGTGGGGTACGTGCAGCGGAATTTTCCGCACTACATCGAGAACACCGGCGATACGGATCTGATCTTTCTGGAACTGTTCAAGGCGGACCGGTACCAGGATGTTTCGCTGGCGAACTGGCTCACGCATCTGCCGCCGCAGCTGGTGCGGGATCACCTCGGGATCAGCGAGGAGACGCTGGCGCGGATGCCGCAGGAAGAGCGGGTTGTGATGCCGTAGGCGTTTCCGAAGTTTCCCGATCGTCCACACGCAAAAAGCAGGTCCCTCGCTGGCCTACCCCATCTGCCGGTTCGACGCGCACCTCGCCGGCTCGGAGCCTGCTCAGGGCAGGCTGGGCAGGCGGGCGCTTCGGGAGGACACGGTGAAGGAATCTCAGAAACACAATGCCCGGCGGAGCGACGGGACGGGGCGGCAGCGGGGAAGGTGCGCTGCGGTCCCGGGTGCCGGCGATAACCGGGACCGGGTTCCGGAGTGGAACTGCGGGGGTGTGCGGGTGGAGTTCGCGCTCCAGACAACATCATTTCCATCTTCGATCCGCCGATAAACGAAGCATCCGGAGCAGAGACGGCCGAGGGAAGAACCTCGGCCGCCGGAGGACTGCGCGCAGGGTGTTCGTGAGCACACAGAACGGCGAGAGTACAGGGATCGCAGCCACGATCGAGGGATCGGTGGGTGCGGAGCGGTTGCGGGCGCTGGCCCAGGATCTGCGCACGCTGCTGGCCGAATCGGAGCAGGAGATCGGAAAGCTGGGGCGGAATTTCGAGGACCTGGCGCGCGAAACGAGTGCGGTGGTGGAAACCGCTGGAGTGATCGTGAGCTGCGTGGAGAGCGATCGGGTCGCCCTGGTTCTGCCGGGAGTGGCGAAACTGGCGGAGGCGGCGCAGGGATTCATTCGCGGACGGCTGGATGCAACCGCCGACGTGGTGGAGACGGTGGGGAGGGAACAATCGCTGCTGGAACAACTGTCGCAGTTCACGCGCGGACAGAAAGCCATCGTGCGGGAGACGGGGATGCTGCGCGTGCTGACCAACATCGAGGTCGCGCGGCTGGGCGAGGTGGGCGCGGGTTTTCAATATCTGGCGCACGAGCTGGACGATTTTTCGCAGTCGGTGGCGCGCAGCACGAATGAGCTGACCGAGCATACCGACGAGCGGCGCAAAGCCATCACGGAGACGCAGCGAACGCTGAGCGCGGAACTGCCCGCCATGCGGGAGGGATTCGCGCGCATTGAGGACAGCCTGGGGAGGGCCCGGACCGAGGTCGAAGCCTTGCTGGACGAGCTGCGGCAGACGCCGAGCCGGTTTCGCGCCTGCGTGCAGGAGGTGGTCGGGCAAATTGACGGGGTGGTGGCGGCGATCCAGGCGCACGACATCACGCGCCAGCAGATCGAGCATGTGGAGGCGGCGCTGGCGACGATCGCCGAGGATCTCGCAGGCGGAGAGCCGGAGACGGAACCGGCCACCGGGCTGGCCATCCAGAGCTATCAGCTGCGCAACGTGCAGCGGACGATGGAGGGCTGGACGGCGCAGATCCGGAGCTGTCTGGAGGGGATCGGGCGCATCGCGTCTTCAGAGATCGTGGATCTGGGGCCGATGGTGGTGCGGCAGGAGAGCGCGCTGTCCGCGCAGCTGACGCGCATTGAGCAGCTGGAGGAAGAGTGCGAGGCGGGCGACGCGCGGGTGCAGGCTTCGTTTGCGGGGATTCGCGGCCTGATGCAGCTGGTGAGCGAACATCTGGAGCGGTCGAAGGCGGTGCGGGACCGGCTGCAGCTGCTGATGTTCAACTCCATCGTCGAGGCCAGCCATCTGGGCACCCAGGCGGACGGCATTCTGGAGATTTCGACGACGATCAAGCGCATTTCCGCGGCGTGGGGAGAGATCACGAGACGATCGGAAGCGGCGACCGGCGAGATTCGCGCGCTGGTGGAGGCGAGCCAGGCGACGGTCGAGGCGTTTTCCGCGACCAGCTACCTGGGATTGCGGGAGGCGCGGAGCGAGACGGAGGCCGGACTGGAGGTTCTGCGGGACGCGGCGCACTGTGCGGAGACGCGCGGGGGCGAGGTGGAGAGCGCGGTGCGCGGACTGCAGGCCCGGATTGCGGAGATTGGCGCGACGGGGGATCGTCTGGCGGCGAGCTTTCGGCGCCTGGAGACGGCGCAGGGAGGCATCGAGAGCCTGCGCGTGCAACTGGGCGAGGAGGCGGGCGTGGTTCACCGGGCGCGCGACGCGCAGGCGGTGGAGGAGCGATTTTCCAGGCACTATACGACGGAGATGGAGCGCGCCGTGCTGCGAGCGGCACTGGAGGGAGGACCGTTACCGGCGGCGCAGGAGAGCTTTGCCGGCAACACGGTGGAGCTTTTTTAGAGTGGATCCCGCAGAGGAGGCGGCCGGAGACCGGAGGGAAGAGAACGGATTTGAAACTCCGGATTCCATTCCGGGAAAACGTGGAACGAAGGACTGTCGATTCTGGAGAAAGCCCTGGTTTTCTCCGATGAGGGAGATATAGGTTCGCAATGAAGCAGGTGCTGACAGTAGACGATTCGGCGAGCGTGCGGCAGATGGTGAGCTTCACGCTGCGCAACGGGGGCTATGGCGTCACGGAAGCCATCCATGGACGCCAGGGTCTCGAGAAGGCCCAGGCGGAGAAGTTCGACCTGGTGATCACGGACCTGAACATGCCGGAGATGGACGGGATCGAGATGATCGTGGGGATGCGCAAGCTGCCTGGGTACAACTTCACGCCCATCCTGATGCTGACGACCGAGTCGCAGCCGGAGAAGAAGGATGCGGGGCGCAAGGCGGGGGCGACGGGATGGATCGTCAAACCGTTCCAGGCCGAACAGCTGATCGCGGTCGTGCAGAAGCTGGTCCGGTAGACGCGGGAGGGATGGAGAGGTGGGGGTCACGGTCGGTCGAAACGCAGTGCCGGAAGGGATGCGGCGGGAAGGGATTCGGCTGGAAGGAGTGCTCGACATTGGCGGCGCGACAGAGCTGAAGCAGGTTTTGCTGCAAGCGCTCGAGTCGCCGGGGCCGGCGCGGATCGCGCTGGAGGCCGTGACGGAGATGGACGTCACCGCGATGCAGCTGCTGTGGGCAGCCGAGCAGGAGGCGCGGCGATCGGGCAAGGCGCTGGCGCTGGAGGGTCGGGTGCCGGAGGCGCTGCGGAACCAGATGCAGGGGGCAGGATTCGAGCGCGTTCCGTTCGCAGAGGAGCCGGAAGCGAAGGACGGAGAGTGACCGTGGAAGTCGAGGGGAATATCGATCAGTTTCGCCGCGGATTTCGCGAAGAGGCTCGGGAGCTGCTGGTGGAGCTGGAGTCTGTGCTGCTGGAACTGAACGAGCAGCCTGGGGATGAGGGCCTGGTCGGGCGCGTTTTTCGTGCGCTGCATACGGTCAAGGGATCGGGCGCCATGTTCGGCTTCGACGCGCTGGCCGCGTTCGCGCACAAGCTGGAGAACGCCTTCGACGAGGTGCGCAAGGGGCACCTGACGGTCACGCCGGAGCTGGTGGATCTGACGCTCTCGGCGCTCGATCAGATTCGGGCGATGGTGGAGGAGGGCGAAGGCAGCGCGGCGGCCGATCCGGAAGCCTGCGCGGCCATTTTGGGCCGGGTACGAGCGCTGATGGGACCAGGAGAAGCCGCGCCTGGGACGACGACGGTCGCGACGGAGACGAAAACCGGAGAGGGAAAGGCCGGGTCGGGCGGGCCCGCCTCGAGCGGAGCGGCGGAGTGTACATGGCGGATTCGCTTTGCGCCGGGGCCGGAGATGATGCGTTTCGGCGCCGACCCGCTGCTGCTGCTGCGGGAACTGGGGTCGCTGGGCCGGCTCACGGTCCACGCCTCGACGGAGGGGATTCCCCCGCTGGCGGAACTGGAGCCGGAGCGCTGCTATGTGCGCTGGGAGATGACGCTCGCGACGACGGCGGGTGAGGATGCCATCCGCGATGTCTTCATCTTTGTCGAAGACAGCTGCGAACTGACGATTGAGCCGGTTGCGGCCGAGACGGAAGCGGTGGCGGAGACGGTGGCTCCCGCTGCTGCAAGGGCGACGGATGGGGCCAGGAGGGAAGACAAGGGCGGAGAGAAAAAGGCGGACGAGGCGTCCTGCGAGGGCGATCGCATCGCCCGGGGTCTGGAAGAGAAGCGCCGGTCGCCGGGGCGGCGCGCGAGCGATCAGCCGGAGACGGCGGCCAGCCTGCGGGTGCCGGCCGCACGTCTGGATCAGCTGGTGGATCTGGTGGGCGAGCTGGTGACGGTGCAGGCGCGGCTGAGCGAGATTGCGGCGCGCGGGGGAGATGGCGAGGTGGGCGCCGTCGCAGAGGAGATCGAGCGGCTCACGTCGGCGCTGCGGGAAAACTCGATGACGCTGCGCATGCTGCCGATTCGCGCGACCTTTGAGAAGTTCCGCCGGCTGGTGCACGATCTGGCGCGCGATCTGGGCAAGAGCGTCGAGCTGACGATTGAAGGCGCGGAGACCGAACTGGACAAGACGGTGATCGACCAGCTGGGCGATCCGCTGATGCACCTGATCCGGAACAGCATGGATCACGGCATCGAATCGCCGGAAGAACGGGCGGCAGCGGGGAAGAAGGCGGCGGCGACGATTCATCTGTCGGCGCGGCACTCCGGGGCCAGCGTGGTGATCGGGGTGGCGGACGACGGCGCGGGCATCGATGCCGAGGCGGTTCGTCATCGGGCGATCGAGCGCGGCCTGACCACGGCGGACGCGCCGCTGACCGACAACGAGATTTTCTCGTTCATCTTTGAGGCGGGTTTCTCGACGGCCAAACGGGTGACGGACATCTCCGGACGCGGGGTGGGCATGGACGTGGTGCGCCAGCGCGTGGAGAGTCTGCGCGGATCGATCGACGTCGCGAGCGAGCGCGGCCAGGGCACCACGGTCACGCTGCACCTGCCGCTGACGCTGGCGATCATCGACGGATTGCTGGTGCGGGTGGGCGAGGCCTTCTTCGTCCTGCCACTGGCGTCGACGCTGGAGTGCATCGAGCTGTCGCGCGAGGAGGTGGAGCAGGCGAAGGGCCGGCAGGTGGCCAATGTGCGGGGACAGATCGTTCCGTGGATTCGGCTGCGGCAGTACTTCGCGGTGCATACGGCGCCGCCGGAACGCGAACAGATCATGGTGGTCGAGTGCGAAGAAGGGCGCTGCGGCCTGGTGGTGGACGAGGTGCTGGGCGAATGCCAGACGGTGATCCGCAACCTGGGCCGGCTCTACCGGCATGTGCAGGTGGTCTCCGGGGCGACGATCCTCGGCAACGGCAGGGTGGCGCTGATTCTCGATCCGATGCGCCTGGTGCAGGAAGCGGTGCGGGCGAGGATGCAGAAGGATCGAGGGCGGGGATTGAGTCCGGTGCGCAGCCTGGACAACGGATCGCCGCCGGCAGGAATGGGTTCACGAGGCGCCGGAGCAGCAGCCGGCGCGAGTCTCTAACGAAGTTTGAACGGGAAAGAAAGGGCAGGAACGATGCCGAGCACGGGAATCATGGAAGGGCACAAGACGAACGGGCACCTGAAGGGGAATGGACACGCGGGTGCCGCGAAGGGGCGCAGCAGCGATGAGGGATTGCTGGTTTCGCAGGAGATTCTGCGGCTGGTGGAGGCTTCGAAGGAAGGCCGGCTCACCGAGCGGGGCCGCGCGGACCAGTTCACGGGGATGTACCGCGAGATGGTGGAGGGGATCAACGAGATGCTGGATGCGATCCTGCTGCCGATCGGGGAGGGCAATCGCATTCTGGCGCAGATTTCCTCGGGCAAGATCGATGAGCGGATCGCCCACACCTACAAGGGCGATCACGAGAAGATGAAGCTCGCGGTCAACAACGTCGGCACGGTGCTCCAGGCGCTGCACAGGGAACTGGATCGGCTGACCGATGCTTCGCGCGAAGGCCAGCTCTCGGAGCGCGGCAAGGCAGAGAACTTCCAGGGCGCCTACGGCGAGATCGTGCGCGGGGTGAACTCCATGCTGGATGCGATCCTGCTGCCCATCGGCGAAGGCAACCGCATTCTGGCGCAGATTTCCGTCGGCAGGATCGACGAGGTGATCACCCAGACCTACAAAGGCGACCACGAGAAGATGAAGCTGGCGGTCAACAACGTCGCCGGGGTGCTGCGGCAGCTGCAGGAGATGTTCGTGCGGCTGGTGGAGGCTGCCCACGAAGGCAAGCTGGAGGAGCGCGGACATCCGGAACGGACGCAGGGCGCCTACGCCGAGATCGTCCAGGCGGTGAACAACATCCTCGATGCGATCCTGATCCCCATCGGAGAAGGCAATCGCATTCTGGCGCAAATCTCCGCCGGCAAGATCGACGAGCTGATCACCCAGACCTACAAGGGCGACCACGAGAAGATGAAGCTCGCGGTCAACAACGTCGCCACGGTGATCCAGGCGCTGCACAAAGAGCTGGACCGGCTGACCGACGCATCGCGCGAGGGCCAGCTCTCCGAACGCGGCAAGGCGGAGCAGTTCCACGGCGCGTATGGAGAGATCGTGCGCGGGGTGAATGCCATGCTGGACGCGATCCTTCTGCCCATCGGAGAAGGCAACCGCATTCTGGCGCAGATTTCGTCGGGCAAGATCGACGAGCTGATCGCCCAGACCTACAAGGGCGATCACGAGAAGATGAAGCAGGCGGTCAACAACGTCGGCATCGTGGTGCAGGCGCTGCACAAGGAGCTGGACCGGCTGATTGAAGCCTCGCGCCAGGGCCAGTTGTCGGAGCGCGGCAAGGCGGAGAACTTCCACGGGGCCTATGCGGAGATCGTGCGCGGCGTCAACGCCATGCTGGACGCGGTCATCGGGCCGCTGAATGTGTCGGCGCGGTACGTGGACGACATCAGCAAAGGCGATATTCCGGCACGGATCACGGACAACTACAACGGCGATTTCAACACCATCAAGAACAACCTGAACACGCTGATCGACGCGATGAACCAGATCACGGCAGGAGCCGAGCAGATTGCCAACGGCGACCTCACCGTGACGCTGAAGGAGCGTTCGCCGCAGGACAAGCTGATGCAGGCTCTTTCCGCGATGGTGAGCGGCCTGACGCAGACGGTGTCAGAGATCCGCTCGATCGCGGGCGAAGTGGCGTCGGCGAGCCAGGCGATTTCGACGGCATCGGTGCAGGTATCAAAGGGCGCCAGCGCGCAGGCGGCGGCGGCTGAAGAGGCCTCGTCGTCGATGGAGGAGATGGTATCCAACATCAAGCAGAACGCCGATAACGCGCAGCAGACGGACAAGATCGCCAACAAGAGCGCGCACGACGCGCAGGAGAGCGGCAAGAGCGTGCTGGAAGCGGTGGCGGCGATGAAGGAGATTGCGAACAAGATCTCCATCATCGAGGAGATCGCGCGGCAGACGAATCTGCTGGCCCTGAATGCGGCGATCGAAGCGGCGCGCGCCGGGGAGCACGGCAAGGGGTTCGCCGTGGTGGCGGCGGAGGTGCGCAAGCTGGCGGAGCGGAGCCAGAAGGCAGCCGGGGAAATCAACCAGCTGTCTTCGACCACGCTGCGGGTTTCGGAGAAGTCGGGCGAGATGCTCGACAAACTGGTGCCGGATATTCAGCGCACGGCGGAGCTGGTGCAGGAGATCAGCGCCGCGAGCAAGGAGCAGGACACCGGAGCCGAGCAGATCAACAAGGCGCTGCAGCAGCTGGAGCAGGTGATCCAGCAGAATGCTTCGGCGGCCGAGGAGATGGCGTCGACGACCGAAGAGCTGACCGGGCAGTCGGAGCAACTGGTGGGCGCGCTGGCGTTCTTCCAGACCGGCGAGGAGGGAGAAGCGCCGCGGCGGGGCGGGAAACCGCCGCGTCCGGCTCATGCTGGGGCGGCGCATGGGGTCAAAGCGGCGGCATCGGGGAGCGGGGCGAAGGCGGCCAAAGCCGCCGGCGTCAAGCTGCGTCTCAGCGACAAACACGACGAAGCGGATGGGGAATTCGAGCGCTACTGACGGGTGCGGCGCAGGCCGCAGGGTCTGCGCCGTGCTGCGGCACGCAGAAGAGGAGAAGGAGAGATGAGTGTGAGCGAGATTACGGAGACGCGGCAGTACCTGACCTTCCGTCTCAGCAACGAGATCTTCGCCATCGACGTGGCCAAGGTGCGCGAGGTGCTCGATCTGACGACGATCACGGCGATTCCGCGGACGCCGGAGTTCATGAGCGGCGTGATCAACCTGCGGGGCAGCGTGGTGCCGGTGGTGGATCTGCGGCTGTGTTTCGAGATGACGAAGACAGAGAGCACGCGCAACACCTGCATCGTGGTCGTGGAAGTCCTGCTGGACGGGGAAGCGACGGTGATCGGGGCGCTGGCCGATTCGGTAGAAGAGGTGATCGATCTGGAGCCGGATCAGATCCAGCCGGCGCCGCGTATCGGGACGCAGATTCGGACGGACTTTATTCGCGGGATGGGCAAGCGGGACACGCAGTTCATCATGATTCTGGACATCGATCGCGTTTTCTCGGCCGATGAGCTGGCGGCAGTGCGCGGGCAGCTGGCGGAGACGGCAGCGTAGCGGGTGAGGGGCGCGCGAGCGCCCCGCCACCGCTCCAGGCCGAAGCCATGAGTGTCCATGAGGATCAGCTCTCAAGCCGCGAGTTTTCGCGGCTCACGTCCTTTGTCTACTCCGAGACCGGCATCCGTCTCGGCAGCGAGAAGAAGACCATGCTGGAGGGCCGGCTGCGGAAGCGCCTGCGGGCGCTTTCCATCGGTACTTACCGGGATTACTGCGACTACCTGTTTGGTGCGGAGGGACAGCGCGACGAGAAGGTTCTTTTCATCGATGTGATAACGACAAACAAGACGGATTTCTTCCGCGAGCCGAAGCATTTTGATTTTCTCGCTCAGCGTGGGCTGGACGAGATGACGGCACGTCTGAACGGCCAGCCTCTGCTGTTGTGGAGCGCGGGCTGTTCGTCGGGAGAGGAGCCGTACACGCTGGCCATCGTGCTGAGCGAATATGCCGAGACCCATCCGGGATTCCGCTTTCGCATTCTGGCCACGGACATTTCGACGAAGGTGCTGGCCCGGGCGGAGATGGGGATCTACACGACGGATACCGTGGAGCCGGTGCCGCCGCCGCTGCGGCACAAATACGTGATGCGGAGCCGGGAGCATCACAGCGATCGGGTGCGCATGGTGCCCGAGCTGCGGAGGCTGATTGAGTTTCGCCGGCTGAACTTCATGGATGCCGACTACGGGCTGGAGGAGAAGGCCGACGGGATCTTCTGCCGCAACGTGATCATCTACTTCGATCGACCCACGCAGGAGAGGATTCTCGGCAAGCTGACGCACTACCTGAAGCCGGGGGGGTATCTGTTTGTCGGGCACTCCGAGACGCTGCACGACATGAATCTACCGGTGGAGCCCGTGGCGCCGGCGCTGTACAGGAGGCTGCATGGCCGCGGTTGATCCGGAGTGTCTGGACGTGTACGTGCAGCCGGGGGAATCGCACCTGGTGCGGGGGCCGGCGGTCCTGCATACGGTGTTGGGATCGTGTGTGGGGGTGACGTTTCGGCACGAGGGGCTGGAGATCGGCGCACTGTGCCATCCGATGCTGCCCCATCGTCCGTGCCACGTCCGCGGCCAGCTCGATGTCGCGGCGGCACGGCGCTACGTGGACTATGCGATTCGCGATCTGGCGGCGCAGTTCGATTCGCTGGGCGCGAAGCGGGCCGAGATCGAGGTCAAGGTTTTCGGCGGCGCCGATGTGCTGCAGGTTCGCGACGATGCCTTGCGACCGACGGTGGGGCGGGCGAATCGGGAGATGGCTTTGGAGGTCCTGCGTTCCGAGGGATTCCAGGTGATGGCGCAGCAGCTGGGCGGGCCGGTTGGATTCCACATTGATTTTTATACGGCGACGGGAGAAGTGCGGCTGCGGCGGCTGAAGTAGCCGGGGACGAGAGGCGAGGCGATGGGCCCATCGAAAGTGCGCGTGCTGATCGTGGACGATTCGGCGGTGGTTCGCCAGACTTTGGCGCAGGTGCTGGGATCCGATCCGGAGATTGAGGTGATTGCGACGGCGGGCGATCCGTTTGTCGCGGCGGAGAAGATCGAAGAACAGGTGCCGGACGTGATCACGCTGGATGTGGAGATGCCGCGCATGGATGGGGTGACCTTTCTGCGGAAAATTATGGCGCAGCATCCCATCCCGGTCGTGATCTGTTCGAGTCTGGCCGAAGCCGGCACCGAGACGGCGCTGGAGGCGATCGACAATGGTGCGGTGGAGATCGTGACCAAGCCGAAGCTGGGGGTGCGGCAGTTTCTGGAAGAATCGCGCACCACGCTGTGCGATGCGGTGAAGGCAGCGGCGCGAGCGCGACTGCGGCCCGTCAGCCCGGGGCGCAGAGTGGAGCCGAAGCTGACCGCGGATGCGGTGCTGGCGCCGGCCACCAGCGCGATGTCGCGGACGACGGAGAAGGTGGTGATGATCGGCGCCTCGACGGGCGGCACGGAGGCGCTGCGCACGCTGCTGGAAGCGCTGCCCGCGGATACACCGGGCATCGTGATTGTGCAGCACATGCCGGAGCTGTTTACGCGCGCCTTCGCCAGCCGTCTGGACGGGCTGTGCGCGATCACGGTGAAGGAAGCCGAGACGGGGGACACGGTTCTGCGGGGGCGGGCGCTGATCGCGCCGGGCAATCATCATCTGCTGCTGCAGCGCAGCGGCGCGCGCTATTACGTCGAGGTGCGAGAGGGTCCGCTGGTGTGCCGGCATCGGCCTTCGGTGGACGTGTTATTCCGCTCGGCGGCGCGCTATGCGGGGCCGAATGCGGTGGGGGTGATCCTGACCGGGATGGGGGATGATGGCGCGCGGGGCATGCTGGAGATGCATCAGGCCGGGGCGACGACCATCGCGCAGGACGAGGCGACCTGCATTGTGTTCGGAATGCCGAAAGAGGCGATCAAGCTGAACGGCGTCGATAAGGTGATGCCGCTGGAAACGATTGCGGGTGCGATCGTGAACGCTGCGCGGTGACGCGCAGGCGCCAGGACGGAGAGCCGGATTCACTGTGACGAGCGGTCGCCGTCTCCGCATTTTCATTGGCGTGAGCCGGATTTTTCACGGATAATCGGAGCGCAGCTTTGCAGTTGAGCCCATATTTCCCCAGGATGCGCGTGGCTGGCCGCCAGAGTCGCTGGGCGCACCCGTCATCCGTACCGCCGGAGTCGCATGCCGCAGAAGCGCTTTCTTCTGACTCTGATCAAGCCGTCGCACTACGACGATGAGGGGTACGTCATCCAGTGGTTTCGTTCGGCGATTCCGTCGAACACGCTGGCGGTGCTGTATGGGCTCGCGCTCGACTGCCAGGAGCGGCGGGTGCTGGGCGAGGATGTGGAGATCGTCGTGCGGGCTCTGGACGAGACGAATACGCGCGTTGCGCTCGGGCACATACTCCGCCAGCACAGGAAATGCCGTGGGATGGTGGGACTGGTGGGCGTGCAGTCGAATCAATTTCCGCGCGCCATGGATCTTGCGCGACCGCTGCGCGCGGCCGGGATTCCGGTGTGCATCGGAGGGTTTCACGTCTCGGGCGTGCTCTCGATGCTGCCTGGCATCACGCCGGAGTTGCAGGAGGCGATGGACCTGGGGATTTCGCTGTTTGCCGGCGAAGCAGAGGGCCGCTTCGAGCAGGTGGTGCGCGACGCGTATCATCAGACGTTGCAGCCGCTGTACAACTACATGGACGATTTACCCTCGCTCGACGGCGTCCCGGCGCCGATTCTGCCGGCGACGCGGATCAAGCGCACGGGTGGCAGGATCACCACCTTTGACGCGGGGCGCGGCTGCCCGTTCCAGTGCTCGTTCTGCACCATCATCAATGTCCAGGGGCGCAAGTCGCGGCGGCGCACGGTCGACGACATCGAGGGCATCATCCGGCGCAATCTCGCCCAGGGCATCAACCGCTTCTTTATCACCGACGACAACTTCGCGCGCAATGGCGACTGGGAGAAGATCTTCGACCGGCTGATCCGGATGCGGGAGCAGGAGAAGTGCAACATCAAGTTCGTTCTCCAGGTGGACACGATGTGCCACCGGCTGCCGCGGTTTGTGGAGAAAGCCGGGCGGGCGGGTGTGGCACGGGTGTTCATCGGCCTCGAGAGCATCAATCCGGAAGCGCTGCTGGGTGCGCGCAAGAAGCAGAACAAGGTGACCGAATACCGCAAGATGCTGCTGGCCTGGAAGAAGGCTGGGGTCACGGTTTTTGCCGGGTACATCCTCGGCTTCCCCTCGGATACGCCAGAGTCGGTGCTGCGCGACATTGAGACGATCCAGCGGGAACTGCCCATCGATCTGCTGCAGCCACATTGCCTGACGCCGCTGCCGGGCTCCGAGGATCATCAGAAGCTTTTCAAGGCAGGCACCTGGCTTGATCCCGATCTGAACAAGTACGACCTGGAACACGTGACACGCGAGCATGAGCGGATGACCCGGGCGGAGTGGCAGAAGCTGTACCACGATGCGTGGAGGCGTTTCTATTCGCACGAGCATATCGAGACAGTGATGCGGCGATCGGTGGCGACGAACGCACAACCGGGCAACATGCCATTCCTGCTGATGTGGTTCTACTACTGCATCGTGCTGGAAGATGTAGATCCGCTGGAGGGCGGCTACCTGCGCCGGAAGTATCGGCGCGATCGGCGGCCCGGGTTTCCTGTCGAGAGCCGCACCAGCTTCTATCCGCGCTACGCCGCGGACTTGTTCAGGAAGCATTGGCTGCTGGCGCAACTGATCTGGCGCTATGGGGGTCTGCGGCGCCAGCTGAAGCGCGATCCGGAAGCACGCAACTATATGGATGAGGCGCTGACGCCGGTCGTGGAGGAAGGTGCGGAAGGAGTGCCTGTCGCCACTGCTCACGATCACCCGGCACCGGCGCTAGTGACGATCGGATCCTGAGGGCGAAGCCTCTCACTCACAGGATCAGCAGCAAGTCCGCTGCGACGACGAAATTCACAGTAACACCCGGTTGGGGGAATGCCGCGCGCGTCCGGATAAGGTACATTCTTCCCGGAAAGTTGTAGCCGGCAGCGCTGGTCTGGTGACGGCGTCCCCGCGATCCTCCGCTATAACTCAAAAGAGTGCGTGGCCCAGGGCCGGCGCAGGCTGCTGCTTCGTTCCTGGCTCGAAAACTTCTCCCCGTTTTGCTGGTCATTTGCCGTCCCCGGTTCCTGCCCTCGTGAGCAACCGCCGGGAACGGCGTTGCTGATTGTTGAAGGAGCTGCCGGGTTTGCGCCGTATCTGCCGTCCCATCGATCCGCCGCGGGCTTTTGCCGAGACGCAGGGAGAGATGCGCAGGGCCGAGGCGCCGGCGGCAACAACGGCTGGGCTGCGATGAAGGAACTTCTGTGGGGCACGAGACCGCCGGATATGGAAACGGAGGCAGCGGCGCCGCCGCCCTTCGCCTTCGGCACCTGCGATCCGTTTGCGACGCCTGAGCCCTCAGCGGCTCTCGACCTGCGCGGATTCATTCAGATTCTGACGAAAGCGCGCTACCTGACGCGGGTGCGCGAGCGAGTGAACTGGAGAGCCGGCATTGGACGGTGGACGCGGTCGCGGCATAAGCCGCTGCTCTTCGAAAACGTGAAGGACTATCCCGAGCAGCGCGTCTTCACCAACGGGCTCGCGAATGCCACCTGCATTGCGCTGGCGCTGGGATTCGATGCGGGCACGCCGATCGAGCGGGTGGTCGCCGAAGCACGACAACAGCTACGTGAGCCGGTGGCACCGAGAATGATCCCGACCGGGCCGGTGCTGGAAAATGTGGTTCCTTCGAGCATGATCGACTTTGTCCAGTTCCCGGTGCCGCAATGGCACGAACGCGACGGCGGCCGCTACCTGGGGACGTGGCATCTGAACGTCAGCCGCGATCCTGAAACCGGGCACCGGAGCGTCGGCACGTACCGGATGAAGATGATCGGCCCGAAGTTGGCAACGATCAACGCAGCACGGCGCAGCGATCTGGCGCGGCACATTGCGAAAGCTGAAGCGAAAAAGATGGAACTGCCGATGGCGGTGGCGATTGGCGCGCCCGAGGCAACAGTGATTGCCGCGCGCGCCGCATGCCCTGCGGGAATGGATGCCTTCGATCTGGCGGGAGCGTTGCAGCAAAAACCGGTGGAGCTGATTCAATGCGGTCACGCGGAGGCGCCGGCGCATGCCGAAATTGTGATCGAGGGCCTGGTTCATCCCGGGGAACGCGTGGAAGATGGACCGTTCTTCGACTATCACGGAAAGCCGAAGACGAATCCGAAGGCCTATGTTTTTGAGGCGACCCGGGTGATGCATCGCGATGAGCCGATCTTTCGCGGCAGCGCTCTGGGCAAACCCGGCGCGGAAGATTATCAGGTGCAGGCTTTTCTGGAACAACTGAAGCTGCGCCACGCGAACGGATCGCGATTCTGGCAGTTCATGCACAGCTTATTGGGTTAGGGTTGGATGCGGTCGAGCTCGGGCTCTGGGTTGGCTGACCGCCGGCGCGAAACTATCGCTGCCCCGCGAGGTGATAGAGCTTTTCGGCATTGCCTCGGAGGACGCGGCGTGCGATTGCACTGGCACGGTCGCGGCTCACTTCGCCATCGCGCAGCATACCGGTGAGTGCCAGGCCAATGGCGTCGCGCGCATTGTGGCTGGCGATCCAGGTGGATTCGGCCCAGCCCATCGCGTCGGAGTAGGGATAGCCGTCGCTGCCAAAGAGAACCTTCTCCGGTTCGAATTCGAGCCACTCGCGGAGCCAGCGGGATTCGGTACGCGGGGGGAGCAGCAGGTCCTGCCCGGAGAGATCGAGATAGACATTCGGCTTCTGGAGAAGCGATCCGATCTCGTGCACATAGGGCCAGCCGCCGTGGAGCAGAACAAAATTGGTTTTGCGCAGGCGTGGGTCGTTGAAGACCGGCTCGAGAAGGAGCGGGTTCACTCCGGCAATGGAGAAGTAGCTGCCTCCGCCGGCCATCGCGTGCAGGTGAACGGCCATGCCGAGGCGTCCGCATTCGCCGGCGATATAGCGAAAGAGAAAATCCTGGAGAAGCTTGTAGTCGCCGGGATCGGGCGCGCTGTCGTGGGGCGGGACGCTGCGGATCCAGCGGGAATAAATCCTGTCGACCTGGGCGCGCGGCGGATCGCTGAAGTCGAAGGAACGCAGGTAGGCGACCTCGAACTTCTCGGCAACGGCGCCTCCGGCTTTCTGACGCTCGAGGGTGGGCGTGACGACCTGAGCCAGATATGCGTCGAGCGTGGGCGGTGGGGCGGAGAGGCCGACCGCGCTGAGGTAGCGCTGGCGCAACTGGTCTTCGAGGGCGAAGAAGGCTTTGCGATCGGGCGAGACCGAGGCCATGCCGCTGTTGTCGAGGGGGAAGAGCAACGTGTCGATGTACGGCACCCAGAGGAAACGGGGCGGCTGGACACCGCGACCCATGGCGACGCGGTTGGCGAGCATGGTGCCGATGCGGGCCTGATCGAGGACCCATTGTGGGTATTGCTCGCCGTGCTCCTGTTTCACGCGCGCGCGGGCTTCATTGAGGCGCTGCATTCCGGCTGTGTCGAGCGGAGGCGGGGTGTCGAATCTGTAGAGCGCTTTCCAGGCTGCGCCGAGTTGCGGGAAATCGGGGCGGAGGGCTGGGGGATCGGACTGCGGCTCGAGGTTCGATACGGGGAGCGCGTCGAATTCCTTCTCGGTGGCGTCGAGCGGCGGCGCGAGGACGGGATGCGCGTGGTTGTCGATGGCCTGAATGGAAGAGAGGACCTGGGCGATGCCGGGATCGATGGCTCGACCCGGTTCGGCGGGGAGGCGGTGATGTCCGGAACAGGAAACCGCGGCCAGGAGCAGTCCCGAAACAGCAAAGCTTGCGATGCGCCGGCCGTTGTTTCGCGATCGGTCGCGACCCTGCTGCCGATGAGGCGGGGAGGAGCGAATGCGCTCCGGGCAGGTGGGCATGCTGGATTTGCGGTTGCGGTTGCTGAGCATGTTGATTGCGCCCCTGGTACCGGCACTACTGGCGGGATGCTGGAATTATGCCATCGGAAGGTTGAGCCGGAACGGAACGGAGCGCCGATGCAATGGGCCGTTCAGCGGCACGCGCTAACTTCGGCACTGCGCGGCGCAATGGACGGAGCTGTTTGGGAAACTGATCGCTGGAATTGCCAGTGTGGCCAAGTCGGCGTTTGGCGGCTGTCCTGCTGGTGCCGCGTCAGATGCGCATGGGCATGATGATGTAGCGGTATTTGTATTCGTCGGAGCCTTCTTCGGGGCGCATCTGGCCGGCGGATTGCGCGTCCTTGAACTCCAGACGAACCTCGCCTTCGTTGCCGATGGCTTTGAGAAAATCGATCAGATAAGCGGAGTTGAAACCGACGACGATGGCGTCGAAGCTGTAGGGGGTTTCGATAGTGTCCTCGGACTCGCCGGCTTCGGTAGAGGAGGAGGAGAGCTTCAGCTCGTTCTGTTCGAGGCGCATTTTGATGGCGCCGGAGCGCTCGTCGGCAAACTGCGCGACGCGCTGGATGGACGCGCCCAGATCCTGACTGCGCACGATGACGAATTTGTTGTTATCGCGCGGCATCACGGCTTCGTAGTTGGGGAACTGCCCGGTGAGTTTGCGGCTGGTGAGGACGCGATGCCCGACGCGGAAGAAGAGCGTCGAATCGTCGTCGGCAAATTCCAGGTGCTCGGCTTCGGTGTTGGCCAGCAGCGATTGCAGCTCCTGCAGAGCCTTGCGCGGGACGAGGGTTTTCTTCTCCGCGTTGATGCCGGGGAAGGTTTCGCCGGTCTTCTCGATATGGGCGAGGCGATGGCCATCGGTAGCCACCATGGCAATTGATTCGGACTTGAGGATCATCAAGGCGCCGTTCAGCGTGTAGCGCGATTCCTCGTTGGAGATGGCGAAGATGGTGCGGGCGATCAGGGTGCGCAGGGAAGCCACGGGAATCTTTGTGGCGCTGCCGCCGGGGAACTCGGGCACCTGGGGGAAGTTCGCGCGCGCCATGCCCACCATGCGGGTGTTGGAGCGGCCGGCGCGAATCTGGACCCAGTGGTTCTCCAGCAGCTTGATGGACATGTCGCCATCGCCGAGGAGGCGGATGTAGTCGTAAAGCTTGCGCGCGGGAATGGTGCAGGATCCGGGCTTCTTCACCTTCGCGGCGCAGCTGGTGCGGATGCTCTGATCCAGATCGGTGGCCGTAATGACGATGCGATCGCCGTCGGCTTCGAGCAGGAAGTTGGAGAGGATGGGGATGGTGGTTTTGCGCTCGACGACGCTTTGCGTGGCGGTCAGCTCACGCAGAAGATCCTGACGGCTGACGGTGATCTCCATAGTCGCTCCCTGAACCGCTTTTTCCTCTTCAACAGCCGGCATAATCGCTTTCCCCCGAATCGATTGGACTCACTGTACACCAGGCAGGGCGGCGGTCCGCAAGAGTACAGGATCGAAGAATCCATTCTAGAGGCGGAGGGCGCTCTTGCAGCCTCTGGAAAACGAGGAGTTTCTGTGGGACGCTCCGCGGGCTGCTTTCCGGGGTCGGGTGACGACGGCGATTCGTTTTTAGATTATTTCTCTATCTCCAGTAGCCGTAGTCGTTCTCGCTGGAAAAGTGGAAAGGAGCGCGGAAACCGTCAGGGGAGCGGTGCGGGAGTGTGGCGTGGTTTTAGAAAACGTGGGTGTGGGAAAGAGAAGAACGCGGAAATCAGGCGGAAGGATCCTCAGTGGGTCACAGGATGTCCACGGGTTTCACAGAGTCGCGGGAAAGCGGGTGTGGAAGGCGACGATCCGAAGTGGAAAGGGAGGCCGGAGGCAGGCGGGATGCGGGTTCGGTGAGAACCTGCG
>Ga0335072_10001925_pt1 | contig 32961 bp, 31 predicted proteins | sample Lox_Sample_21_FD_206725 | JGI IMG/M metagenome (GOLD analysis project Ga0335072, IMG submission 206725) | Soil microbial communities from Loxahatchee National Wildlife Refuge, Florida, United States - Lox_Sample_2.1 | ecosystem: Environmental > Terrestrial > Soil > Wetlands | place: USA...
AGTTGCTCGGGGTCTGCCCGCTGACAAATGCCTGGCCGGCCAGCGCCGCCATCGTCACTGCATTCGAGTTGTCGCCCGTCCCCTCCGTGGCGCCGGCCGCCGCAATCTGGCTCGGGTCGGTCATCACCACACTCATCGCCGCCGCCGCTCCCGCGACAACCGTGCCGCCTGAAGCTTCATTCGCCGCCAGAGTTGGCGGCGGTGAGAATATATCCAGAGTCCAGGCCCCGGTTGTAGATCCGGCAACCGCGGCGCCGGTGGCGCCATCCAGATCCGTTCCCGCGTTGTTCTGGGTATTCACTGACGTTGAAATGTCGTACGCGAGCTGATCAAGCGACCCGAGCACGCTGGGAATATCCTGGTCGCGCGCCGTCAGGTAGCCACCCAGCTCGCCGCCGCCTGAAGTCAACTGCGAGGTAACGTCCGCCCCTCCCAGAAAGAAGTCCGTCACGCCGTTCACCGTGCCGGTCGTCAACTGAAAGCTCTGCCCTTCGGAGACCAATAGCTGCCCAGAGGTCGTGGTGATCGACAGGCCGTTGTTCTCCGTCGTCACCTGGTTGATCCCGATCAACTGCGAGAGCTGGCTCAGGTCCTGCTGCCGCTGGTCCTCCAGCGTCCCCGCATCGCCATCCGGCGACGCGGACTGAATCTGCTGGTTCAACTTCGCAATCGAAGCGGTCAGCGCGTTGATCTGGCTGGCCGTGCCGCCCGCCTCCTGGTCCAGCGCCGTGCGCTGCGCATTCAGGCTTGCCGCCGTACTCGAAATATCGCTCGCCAGCGTCGAAGCCGACGAAAGCACCTCTTCGCGCAGCGAGTTGTCGGTCGGATTGGCCTCGAGGGAGGAAAATGAGTCGAAGAAGCTCGTCAGATCGCTGCCGATGTCTCCGGCGGTGGAGCTCGACGAGGAGCCCGAGTCCGGCGTAAAGAGAGCCTGGATCGAGTTCAGCGCCGACAGCCGGGTGCTCGATGCCGAAGCAAGCTGCTGCTGCTGGTCCAACCGCTCTTCTAGAATCCGGTCCCGCTGCGAGGTCGCGCCTGTCTCCGTCACGCCTGTGCCGTAGGAGACTCCATTGATGCTGATCGGCGCGTTCTCCTGCCAGTCCGGAGTCTCTTCGGTGTAGCCTGTGGTGTTGGCGTTGGCCACGTTGTTGGCCACCACGTTCAGCGCCGCCTGGTCTGCATCAAGCGCCTGCGTCATGATCCCGAATGCGGTGTTAATTGTCCCCATACCCGCGCCCCGTCCAAGTCCGCTCGCGACCGACGTACTCGATGCGGCCCATACGCAGCTCCCGGAGCCGCCGCATCACGCTCAGATTGGCCCGCGTCGCCTCCAGAACGCGCCCAAACACCGCCAGATCTCTTTGCGCTTCACACGCCTGACGCACCAGCGTCCGGCGCCGGGCAGGGCCACTCGAGGGCAGCTCGCGGTTCAGCGCCTGGCACGAGACCGCAAGCTCCTCAAGCCGGTTCGCATCCAGACGCGCCAGCGCCCGCGATGCCTCCGCCACCAGTTCTTTGAGCTCCAGCCGTTCCACGCCCGCACCCGACTCGCGCATTCCCCGCGTTCCTTTCCTCCACGCCGCTGCCACCGCCACTGCTGCGGCCGCGGAGCAGTGGAGTCATTGCGCAAACCGCGCTCCCGTCCTGCCCCGCCGCCTGTTCCCAGGTTCCTGGCGTCCTCCCGGCTATTGCGCATCTCCGAGCATCGAGTCCACCATCTTCGACGCCACGGCTGCTGCCGGCACGTTATAGGTGCCTGCAGCCAGCGCCGCCTGGATCGACTGCACCTTATCCACGCGCACGCCCGACTCTGCCGCCGCCTGCGATACCTCGCTACCGGCGCTGCTCAGCGTTGCCCGGTCGCTCGTCAAGCCGTTCGAGCTCGTCTGCGCGCTGCCCTTGGCCTCGGTGGCCGCCGGCGCAGCCGTGTTCACACCCAGAAACGACCTCAACCCCTCAAGACTGTTGCGAATATCCATGCGCAAAGCTCCTTGCCCTTTTCATCGGCGTCCTTGTTAATCACTCTAGTCATTTAAGGGCTCTTATCTCAGTATTTCCGTGCAAATCTCCGGTTACCTTCCCAGATGGGCACCGGTTACCGGATTGGGAGAAGCTCTGCACAATTTCATGAGCGATTCCCAACCCACCTCCCGCGCTGAGGGCCTGTCCCAGAGCCCCGGACGCGAAGCTGCTCAACGCGCCCCCCGATCCGGCCCCCGAGTCCGAACCGCCATCGTCGCCGCCCAGCCCGCCGTCTTCGGTCATGGGCTTGAGCAGCTCCTCGAGCATCATCCCCTCGAACTGCTGGGCCGCGTGGACGAGCTTGGGCGGGGGTGCGCTTCCGCTACCAGCCTGTTCCGTCGCCCTCCCCGCACTGATCACCCCTGCCTGCATCTTGGCGCCTGCTTCCTATTCCCTAATCCCGACTCCCTGCTCTCAGAGCACTTCCAGGTCCGCTTCGAGCGCACCCGCTGCCTTCATCGCCTGCAGGATCGAGATCACATCGCGCGCTCCTGCCCCGGTTCGTTGCAATTCCTGGACCAAATCTTCCACCGTCGCCCCTTCCTTGAGGTCGATCTCGTTGACCGGCCTGTCCTGGGCCTGCACCGCGGTCTGCCGCACTACCTGCGTAGTCCCGTTCGACAACGGTCCGGGCTGGGAGACCTCGGTCGTCGAGATCACGTTCACGCTCAGGCCCCCGTGTAGGATCGAGACCGGCCGCAGCCGCACCGTGCCCCCGATCACCACCGTACCGGTGCGCTCGTTCACAACCACCCGGGCAGGCGGATAGATCTCGATCTCGACCCCTTCCACCTTGTCGAGCAACGATGGAACATCCTCGCCGTGCTTGACGGCGATCTCGACCCGCCGGCTGTCGACCGCGTGGGCGCGATCAGGGCCCAGTTTGCGGTTAATGGCATCCGCCATCTGCTCGGCGGTGTGAAAGTCGGCGTCGTTCAAAACCACATCGACGGAACGCATCGCGTCCAGATTCAGCGGCACAGAGCGCTCGACCAGCGCCCCGCCCGGAATGCGCGCCGTGGTGGTCGAGTTCATCTGGCGGCTGTTGCCTCCGGCCGCGGCCATATATCCGCCCAGCACCAGCGCGCCCTGGGCCTGGGCGTAGATCTGGCCGTTTGGCCCATAAAGCGGCGTCATCAGCAGGATTCCTCCCTCGAGCGAGCGGGCGTCTCCGGCCGACGAGACCGTGATGTCAATCTTGTCGCCGGCCTGGCTGAAGGGCGGCAAAGTCGCCACCACAAAGACCGCCGCCATGTTCTTGACCTGCATGTTGCTGGCGCTCTGGGAGCCTGTCTGCGGAACCGTTACCCCCATCCGCTCAAGCACAGAAATGAGCGTCTGCGCCGGAAAAACCGTCTGCGAGCTGTCACCGGTGCCGTGCAGCCCTACCACCAGCCCGTATCCCACAAGCTGGTTGTCGCGGATTCCTTCGATCGAGGCGACATCCTTGATTTCGGTCAACTGCCCGGTCTGCTGCGCCGGCGCCCGCGCCACGCCCAGCGCAAGCGCCGCGCCCAGCGCCACCCGCCACCAGAAAAAGGAGCCAGTCTTCCGTATTTCGCCCCAACCGCTCAGATTTTTCGAAGACCCACCCATGCCAGCTCCCGCAAATCGCTCTCGGCTCACAGCTCTTAGGCTTCAGCTCCCAGCTTTCAGCATTCAGCTCCTGTTCCTTATTCCCTAGAGCGGTTCCACAGTACATGTAGCCGCTTTTGGAGTTCTTGAAGTTGGCTTTTTCTTGAGGAAAAAGCCACTCGGCATCGCGACTTCGGGTTACAGCAACTGTGGAACCGCTGTAGTCCCTCTGTCTCCTGTCAGACCCCTGACCACTGACCACTGACCACTGTCAAAACACCAGCAGCCTCTCGAGGAGCCGCACGATCGGGCTCTGGCGATAGGTCGAGTCCGTCACGATGCCCTTGCCCGCCACTTCCAGTTCGAGATCGGTCATGGCTGTCGACAGAACCTGATTCTGCGCGTTCACGTCCTCGGGCCGAACCAGCCCGCGCAGCCGGATCAGCTGCGTCTGCTGGGAAAATGTCAGCTGCTTGGTCGCCTGCACCACCAGCATCCCGTTGGGCAGGACGTCGACAACCTCGGCTCCGAAGGTCGTGGCCAGGCTGGAGTTGGTCGTGCTCTGGCCCTGCGCCGTCAAGCCGGAGGCCGCAGACATTCCCAGCAGATTCTGCAAGTTGTTCGAGGTTTTGAGCGCGCCGAACAGCCCCGTCAGCCCCGAGTTCGCGTTCGATGCCCGGGAGTTCTTCACCTGTCCGTCGGTCGAGGCCGCCAGGCTCTCTGTTACCACGATCGAGATCACGTCGTGCAGTCGCACGCCCTTGACGTCGGTGCCCAGCCGCACCAGTTGGCCGTCCGGGCTCCAGAGCGAGCCAGATGTTGGCACCTCCGCCGCCTGGTGGGCCCGCACCTCGGCGATATAGGCGTTCAGGGCTGTCTCCGGAGGGGTGAGCTTCTGGACCTCTACGGGCTTTTTCTTCCCGGCCATCGCCTGCCGGCCCAGAGCCAGGACCAGCGCGGCGCATAGACCCGCCAAGATAGCCCTCCGTAAGGTTAGTTTCATGGCTGCCCTCCCAGATCGCCGGCGAACGCCGCCCGGCCCGGTCCTAATGCGACCGCACGCACCGCCCGGCCGCCAATCTCGAGCCGCGCGTTGAATTCCGCTCCCACCGCCGCTGGCCCGAGTGCTATAGCCTCCAACCGCGCGTCCACCACCGCCGTCCTCTGCTCGACGACCAGCCGGTCGCCGGCCCGGATCACCGGCGTCAGCTTCGCCAGGGCTACGGGCAGGCCCGGCTCTGCTTTCTTGCTCTCCGCGCCGGCCGCCCCAGCGCCGCGTGGGACCAGGACCAGCCGTCCCGGTCCTCCCGGATACCGGGGATCGCGCTCCAGCAGCCAGCACTGTCCCGTCGCCGGGTCGTCGATTGCGCGCACCACTCCGGTCCAGGCCGCATACGCGTTGCTATCTGCCGCTCCCGAAGACCGGATTACCAAGGGCGTATCACGGGCCGGCGCGGCGTCCTGCCCATGCCCGGGTAGCGCCACCAGTAAAGCCAGTACTCCCGCTGCCCATCCGGTTCCCAATCCCGCTCTCACCGTCATCGCCCACTCTTTAACCGATACTTGCGCTTTAGCGCGTCATATTGTTGACTTCCGAATACATATCATCGGCTGCCTTCACCACCTTCGAGTTCGACTCGTAGGCCCGCTGCGCCAGCACCATCTGCACAAACTCGGTGACAACGTCCACATTCGAGTTCTCTAGGTAACCCTGCTGCAGGGTGCCCAGCCCCTCGGTCCCGCCCGGGTTGCCCAGCACCGGGTCCCCCGAACTGAGCGTGGACTGCAATAGATTGCTGCCCATGCTCTCCAGGCCGCCGGGGTTGGGAAAGGTCGCAAGCTGAATCTGGCCGAGCTGCGAGGGGTTCTGCTGGCCGGGGAGAGTGGCGTTGACGACACCGTACTGCGTGATCGTGACCGCCGTCGCATTAGGAGGTATGGTAATCGTCGGAATCAGCGGATCACCGTCAGTCGTGACAATCGTTCCCTGGTTGTTCAGGTGAAACTGTCCGGCCCGCGTGTAGGCAATGATTCCGTCCGGCCGCTGCACCTGGAAGAACCCCGTGCCCTCGATGGCCACGTCGAGCGGGTTATCGGTCTCGTTCAGCGACCCCTGCGTGTTGATCACCTCGGTGGCCGCAGATTTGGTGCCGAGGCCGATCTGCAGCCCCGCTGAGACCGTCGACTGGCTTTGCGCCGCGCCCGGCGTGATCAGGTTCTGGTAGACCATATCCTGGAATTGCAACCGCAGCTGCCGGAACCCAGTGGTCGACGAGTTGGCCAGGTTGTTGGCGATCGTATCCAGGTTCATCTGCTGCGCGCTCATCCCGCTGGCGGCCGTGTACAGCGCTCGAATCATGACTTCTCCTTCTTGAGTGGTCAGTGGTCAGTGTCGGCGGCCTGCGGCTGGATTTGGTCCGTGCCTTGCACTCCCCATCTCCAACCTGCGCCTAAAACTCTCGATGCCCTCGAGGTGTTCTTTCTGTTCCCTGTTCCCTCGTTTTGCCCTCTGGTCGCTGACCACTGATCACTGTCCGCTGGTTTTTCACACCTTCGGCAGATCCTCGGCGGCAAACTTGTTGAACTCGGTATGAAACACCGTCAGGGCCTTCTGCATCATCTCGGCCTGGCGCTGCATGACGATCAGGTCAAGGGTTCCCTCGACGACGTTCTCGTTTGCGGCCTCGATCGCGCCCTGATGCACCGTCGCTGTCTTCGAGACCACCGGCTTGGCGGCGGCAGGAGCTGCATAGCGATTCGCTCCTTCCGGCGCAAGCTGCGTCCCCTGGGCAAATGTGAAGACCCCAACTGTGGCCACCGCGCCGCCCGCTACCGACACCGTCCCATCGGCGCCGATGGTTACCGCACCCGGAGGAATGGGAATGGGCTTTCCGTCGGCCCCAAGCACCGGCTCGCCGGCTCCGGTCACCAACTGCCCGTTGCGCGCGCGGTGAAAGGTACCGTCACGCGTGTAGCGCGTGCCATTCGGAATCTGGATGGCAAAGAAGCCCTGCCCCTCAATGGCGAGATCGAGGGGGTTGCCGGTCTGCTCGAGTGAACCCTGGGCCATGCTGACCTGATCTCCGCCCACGATTCCGTAATCGTTCACGGTCTCGCCGAGTTGGGAGTCATAGGCATCCGGCCCGAGCAGGACACTGCGAAAGTACTCCCGCTCAGCCCGGTATCCCGGCGTCTGGGCGTTGGCCAGGTTTGAAGCCGCCGTATCCAGTGCGTCGGTTCGCGCCGCGAAGCCGGCCATCGCCGCATAGTATCCGCTGTCCATCGCCTCTCGCTCCTCCCGCGATGGAGGAACGAGCAGATGGATTGCCGGAAGCGGGGAGAAAAAATTAGAGGAAGATCAGAGAACAGCGGGAAGCGGAACAATTCTGGGCCGTTCCGCACGGGGTCCAGTCACCCCCTCGGCCACCAGCCTCATCGTGAGAGCCTCAACCGGAACCTTCCGGGCATCACTCGATCGCGCCTCATTGCACTGACCTTCCATCATCAACCCGGTCGCCGACCCACGTCTCTGCCGGCCATCGCTCGTCCCGCGGCGCCGCGTCCCCGGTTGCCGCCCATGTCGCTAGCCCCAGGTTTGTGTTGGACTCAGATGTTCCCTACTGCAGACCGTCGCAGACGATGGTGACGGCGAAGCTCAGGCCATCAAAGGTGTAGATGTGGCGCAACTGAAACTCCGGCGCCTGCACATGGAGGTTGTAATCACGTCCGGTGATTACGGCCGGAACCGAGAGCCCGCAGTTGGCAGCCAGCTCCGGCACCTTGCCCTTCCAGGAGCCGGCCAGCATGTTGCAGATCTCGCCAATGCCGTCCTTGACTGTATCGTCAAGCTCTGCGAACTCCGTACCCGTCATTTGAGCTGCAATCACCAGCGCGGCCCTCGAGCCGCAGGAGAAGACGCAGGCACCGCTCAGAGCCCCGCCGAAGCCAACTACTGCCGTCACCGACTCAGGCTCATGCGTGCGTGGTCCCGCATCGCGCCTGCAGTCGACGCCCAGCATCATCTGAAAGACCTCTTCCACACTCGCGTCCAGGTTCCGCGGATCGCTTACCATCTCGACAGACTCGCGCAACGACACTGTCATCTTCTGCTCCCCTTCGTTGGTGCCGGCATCCCGCGCTCCCGCGATTGCGGCCCTGCGTACCCCGGTCAGTAACATTGCGTCACTCCTCGCATCTGCGCCCCTGACTCGTGACTGTGCCCAGACTCGCGCCTCTTCGCCCCGATTCCCCGCTGCCGTCAGGCGGCCTCGAGCAGCGGCAACACCCGCTCTTTCACCTGCTCGGCTGTAAACGGCTTGCGGATATAGCCCCGCGCCCCGGCCTGTATCGCCTGTTTCACGTGCTCCTCACTCGACTCCGTGGTGATCATCACGACGGGCACGCCGGGAGCCAGGTTCTGCGCCCGGATCTGGCGCAGAAACTCGAGACCGTCCATGGACGGCATATTGATATCGGAAAGGATCAGGTCCACCTGCCTGGACTTCAGCACATCCAGCCCCTCGGTACCGCTGCCGGCCTCGTGCACCACCAGCGGGCTCAAACCCGCCTGGCGCAACGCCCGCTCCACGATCTTGCGCATTACCGAGGAATCATCGACAATCAGGGTTCTTACTTCGCTCATGCCAAGGGCTCCTCTGCTGCTATGCCTATCGGCGCATCCGACCAATCCTTGAGCGGACGCGACGATCCGACGTAAGCCCGCCTCAGTGCACCCCAATCGAACCAATCAGGTCGCCTACGAATCCAATCTCGGCCAGCGGCCCCGTCTGTGGGCGCAGCCACATGCGCAGCCACAGGCAGTCGTGCACCCGCACCAGCCGCGAAGCCACCGGCCTGGCTCGCTCTACGGCGCGCACAAGGGCCTGCGCCAGAGCCTGCTCGGAGACCGCTTCGATCAGCTCTACAGCTGGGAACCTGGCTGCCAGCATCCGTTCATGTGCCGCCCGGAACTGGCTGCCACACACCATCCCGCTCTCGACACGCAGCCCCGTCATCCGCTCCAGGGCCAGCGCCAGAGCCGGGTCGAGCCGGTCCTCGAAGCCAAGATAGAGGATGCACCCCGCCGCCAGACGCAGCGGCAGAGCGCCAAAGGCGTCCACAAACAGCCGCGGCATCACCACCGTCAGCCCGTCGTGTGCGTGCGCGTCCAGTCCCAGGACCGGACAGCTCCACTGCAACCCCAGAGCCCTGGTCACCGTCTGCTCGCTCACCACCTGCTGTCTGACTAGCCAGTCTCCCAGCCGGCCCCGCCGCCCAGCCTTCTGTGCTTCAAGGGCCTGGCGCAACTGGGCCTGGGTGATCCAACCCTGCTCCAGCATGAGCAGGCCGAGAGGGACGCGATGGCCACGGACCACCGGCACCCCGGCGCGTCCGTCCATCTCACGGCGTACCGCGGCCTCGATCCGCGCCCGCGTGCACTCGGCCGAACAGCACCACCCACCCTCGAAGACAGGTGCCGAGCGTCGCCGCCACAGGTGCAGCCAGCCTGACCGGCAGGCCGGGTTGGCGCAGCTCTCGAAGAGTCCTCGTTGTACAGCCTCCGTACTCCAGTCCGCCTGCGGATGGCTGTCTTCCCCGCGTCTCTCCACGGTGGCCGACGCCACCTCCCATGGGTCGATCCTTGCGGCGGCAGCTGCCGCCCTCTGCTGCCGCATCAGAAGAGGCATCGGATGCTCTCCAGCCGCTTCCGGGGAGCGGCCACCTCGGTGACACGCAGGCCGAAGTTGCCGTTGACCAGCACTACCTCGCCCTGGGCCACGATCTTGTCTCCAACAATCAGGTCCACCGGGTCGGCCACGTGACGGTCAAGCTGCACCACGTCACCTGGCCCCAACTCAAGAATCTCTCCGAGCGGCATCTCCCGCGACCCGAAGCGCAGTGAGACCTCAAGCTCTACATCGAGAAGGATCTCCATGCCCGGCGTGATCGCCGGCGCCGCGGCCGACGGCGGCCCGGCTCTGAACTTGCCCCCTGGCTCAGGCAGGGGCTCGGTCGGTAGCGCAGCAGCCGGGCGTGGGGTCCGCACCTCGTCCCGCACCAGGATGGTCCAGGCTCGATCACCCGACTTCAACTGAAAGGCGGCCGAGACCGCACTCTCCCCTTGAGTCTCCTCGAACCTCTCGACACGGCACTTCTTACCCGTCTTGGCCAACAGTTCCCCTGCGGCCGCATCCGCCACCTCCCTCAGCACCTCGGCCCAGCCGGGCCTCTGGTCCATCCCCTCGCCAAATAACGGCGCCTCCAGGATCGAGCTATCGAGCACTACGGCGAAGCGGCCCTCCACATCGCCCGCGACCGTGGCTGTATAGCCGAACGAGCCCTGGCTCAGAGGCTTAGGCAGCGCCTCGATCAGCTCGGGTTCGCCAGCCAGAGCCTGTGAAAACAGCGCCGCGGCCGCGCCCATCCAGCACTCCAGGTACGTCTTCATCGCCCATCCTTCCCGAGCTTCTGCCTGAAACTGTGTGCCAGGGCCATGTCGATGCGCGCGGCCCGGTGAGATCCATGTCGGATGGCCTGTGCCTGCCCCAGCGTCTGGTTGCCTACCTTCCACACCGGCAGTGCATTTGCTGGCACATCGAGCCGCAGCATCGAGCCAGACGCCAGATTCTCGACAGCACTCGCCGCCAGACGAACAGAGGGAAGCTGCAACGACGCCCCGAAGCGAACCTGCCGGACCAGGGATTCCATCCGCGCCCGCGTCTCGCCCGCGTGGCGCCGGCGCCTGCCCCAGTCGGTCGTCAGCCGCCGCAGGATTGTGTTCGCCACCACGGCGGGAAAAGCCAGGTTCAGCAAACCCGAGCTGTGGGGCATCCGGATCTCGAAGCTCAGACACAGGGTCTTCTCGGTTACCGAGATCAAGCGCGCAATCTGTGTCTGCATCTGGCGGCGCTCGAAGTTGAAGCTCAGCCCCACCGGCTGCCAAGCCACGGTAAGCTCCCGGCAGACGATCTCGACCACGCTGGCCAGGATCGACTCCTCGATGTCGGTCAGCTCGCGCAGAGGTCCGTCCTTGCCGTCCCCGCCCAGCAGGAGGTCGATCACCGGAGGCGCCAAGCCCAAGTCGAGCTGCAGCACCGAGATCGCGCCCAGCGGTTCGAGGCGTACCGACGCCACGTAGCTGATCTCCGGAATGCGCAGCAGGAACTCATTGAACTGAATCTGCTCGGCGGAGACCAGGTTCACCTGGAACCGGGTCCGCAGCCACGCCGCCAGATTATGGGTCAGGTTGCGGGCGAACAGATCGTTTAACATGCTGATGGCCCTGAGCTGGTCGGTTGAGATCTGGCCAGCCGAAGAGAAGTTGTAAGGCACCACCCTGGCCCGCACCTCCGGGTGTGCTGTCTCGGATGTCTGGTTGCGCGCCGCCTCGAAGAGCGCGTCGATCTCGTCCTGCTTGAGTGTCTTTTCGATCAAGCTTCCATTCCTCCCCCATATCGCCCCATTACCGCCGCTCTGCTCTCATGAATCGGCCCTGATGGATCTGCTCTGTCAGATCGGCGCTCCCGATTCGGCCCCTCGGATCGATCCCTTGCCAAGACTGCTCCGGTTCCAGGGCGATTCACGTCCCGTGGCCGCTCTTTGGAGCCATCGGCGAGACCTGTTGCCGGGCGGCGCGCTTGCGCCCGCCGGCCCGGTCGAAAGCCCCCCTCACGGCCAGATCTCGGAGCGAGCTCCTCAAATGCGTCACCGCCGAAGCGTGTACCTGCGAGACCCGCGACTCGACCACCCCCAGCGCCAGCCCAATCTCGCGCATCGTCATCTCCTCGTAGTAATAGAGGGTCATCACCAGCCGCTCCCGCTCGGGCAAACCTTGGATGGCCTCGGCCAGCCGGTCTTCGAGCTCGCCCCTGAGGCACCTGAAGAGAGGATCTTCCTCGGGACGGCCGGGCACGTAAGCCAGCTCCTCTTCGCCTGAGTCCTCATTGCGCTCGATGTGCAGCGTGCCGATCTCGAGGCCCTTCAGGTCGCCGAGCAGCTGCTGGTACTCCTCGAGCTCGATGCCCAGCTCGGCCGCGATCTCGGCCTCGCCCGGAGCGTGGCCCATCCGCGCCGTGAGCACGCGGATGGCCTCCTCGATGGCCCGGCCCTTGCGGCGCAGCTCGCGGGGGCTCCAGTCGAGGGTCCGCAGGCTGTCGAGGATGGCTCCGCGGATGCGGAACTGGGCATAGCTGCGGAACTGTACCTTCTTGGCCGGATCGAACTTCTGAAACGCGTCCATCAGCCCCACCACGCCCGCCGATACCAGGTCTTCAATGTCCACATGCTGGGGCAGCCGCTCGTGGATGCGGCGGGCCAGAAAGCGGACGATAGGCAAGTGCTCGAGCAGCACCCGCTCCTCTTCGCTGTTCAACACGGGGACCGCAGTCGCGCCTGGCGGGTATGCGCCGGTCGCCGTCTGTCTCAGACGCACCATCTTCTGGTTCCCTACCGTGGCTACAGCCTCTGTTCCCATCGGAGTTCCCTTCGCCCAACTCGAATCTCTTCGCTGCTGGCGCCTGCCTGAAGCGCGCTTTCTACCGCACCGTGCCCACTGGCCGTAACCGGATTTCGGGCGGAATCTCACTCGCCGCTATCACTGCCAGGCGCGGCAGCACCGACTCCAGCCAGCGCTTCACGTGGTAGCGGGCGCTACCGGGGCAAAGAAGCACGGGCGGTGCCGCAGCGGAGGCCGAGCCGATGAGTTGTCTCACAGAATCGGCCAGCCGCCGGACCACGGGCGCACCATGCCCCCCTCCGGCAGCGAGCAGCCGCTGGGCGGTCTCCGGAGCCAGCGTAGCCAGAATCTCTTCTTCAAGCCCAGGGTCGAGCAGCAGCACCGGCAGTTGGCCGTCCCCATCGAGCAGTGGCCTCACCAGCCGCCGCGCGATCGCCTGGCGGGCCGCCTCGACTAGGGCGACCGGACTCTTGTTGACCGGCGCCATTTCCACCAGCGCCTCGAGAATTGCTCCCAGGTCGCGGATCGAGACCCGCTCCCGCAACAGCTGCTCGAGCACCCGCTGGACCTCGCCCAGCGTCAAGAGCTTCGGCACCAGTTCCTCGACCAGCTTGGGGTGGCTCTCGTTCAGGGAATCGAGCAGCCGCTTGGACTCAGCCCGGCCCATCAGCTCCCAGGCGTGCTGGCGGACGAGTTCGCCCAGGTGGGTCGTGACGACCGTCACTGCATCGACCACCGAGTAGCCTGCGGCGATCGCCTGCTCCTCGAGGTTAGGCGCGATCCAGGTTGCCGGAACCCCGAATGCTGGCTCGTGCGTCTCCTTGCCAGCCAGCGGCCGCCGCCCCGGATCGCCCGAGACAGCCAGCAACTGCGTTCCCTCTGTCTGCCAGCGGCCTATCTCGATTCCGCGCAAGGAGAAGACATACTCGCGAGGCTTCAATCGCAGATTGTCCGAGATGTGCACCGGCGGCACCAGGAACCCCATCTCCGCGGAGAGGTGCCGCCGCAGGGTACGCACCCGGCCCAGCAATTGGCCTCCCTGCTTCTCATCCACCAACGGGATCAGCTGGAAGCCGATCTCGAGCGTCAGGTCCTCGAGCCGCAACAAGGCAGCCAGCTCGGAAGCCCCACCGGCCTGCTCGGCCTTCTTCTTCTCTGCCGGAGCCGCTTCGGTCGCTGTTGCCGCCTGGGCCTGGGCCGAGAGCTTCCGCCCGCCCCAGAACAGGGCCCCGGCAACAACCAAAAAGGCCAGCTTGGGCAGCCCTGGAATCAGGCACATGCCGGCGCAAACCAGGCTTGCGATATAAAGCGTCGCCGGCCGTGCGAAGAGCTGTTGCCGAATCTCGCCGCCCAGCATTCCGGCCGAGTTAGCCCGCGTCAGGGTAATGCCCCCCGCCACCGAGACCAGCAGCGAAGGAATCAGCGTCACCAGGCCGTCTCCGACCGTCAGGACCGTATAAGTCCGCGCTGCCTCGCCCAGCGCCACTCCCTGCTGCAAGGTTCCGATCAGCAAGCCGGCGATGATGTTGATTGCGGTGATCAGGATGGTGGCCAGCGAGTCGCGCTGGTTGAACCGCGCCGCGCCGTCCATGGCCCCGTAGAACTCGGCCTCGCGGGCGATGGCCTGCCGCCGCCGCCGGGCTTCGGCCTCGTCGATCAGCCCCGCGTTCATATCGGCGTCGATGGCCATCTGCTTGCCGGGCAGCGCGTCCAGGGTGAACCGGGCCGTCACCTCGGCCGTGCGCACCGCACCGTGAGAAACTACTAAGAATTGAATGGCCACCAGGGCCAGGAAGAGCACGAATCCAACGACGTAGTTACCGCCGACCACAAACTGGCCGAAGGCTTCGATGACCTTGCCGGCCGCTGCCGTGCCCTCCTGGCCGTGCAGCAGGATGCGCCGGCTCGAGGCGATGTTCAGCGAGAGACGGAAGAGCGTCAAAAGCAGCAGCAGCGTGGGGAAGACCGACAGCTCGACCGCCCGCCGGATCTGGATCGCCGACAGAAAAACGATGATCGAGGCGGCCATCGACAGAGCCAGCAGAAAGTCGAGCCCGGCGGCCGGAATCGGCACCAGCATCACGAAGATCACGCTGATGGCAGCCAGGGGCAGCACGTACTCGCGCAAGTGACGAAGTAAGGAACGGCCCGGAATCGAGGCGGCCGGCAACGCGGCTGTGCTCATGGTGTGCCTCCCGACGCGGGCGGACGGTCAGGTGATTGGTTTGGCATTTGGCTTGAAGGCGGCTCAGCTGCCACGCGTCCCGCCCAGGCCGCCCGACTGGCCTGCGCAGCTGTCCGCGCCGCCGCCTCGCGGGCGCGCCGCTCGCGCAGCTCGGCTTCTACCCGTTGCCTGTAGAGATAAGCCAGAATCGCGGCCACGGCCGCGTAGAGATCGGCCGGAATCGCCTGGCCCACCTCGACCGAGCGGTAGAGCGACCGGGCCAGCGGCGGGTTCTCGACGATGGGCACGCCGGCCCAGCGAGCCTCGGCCTTGATCTCCTCGGCCAGCAGGTTCCGGCCCTTGGCCAGTACCTTCGGCGCCTCCATGGTCGTGAAGTCAAAGCCCAGGGCCACGGCGTAGTGGGTAGGATTGGTGAGCACCACGGCGGCCTTGGCCACATCGGCCTTTACGCGCCGCCGGCGCATCTGCCGCTGCAGGCCCCGGATGCGGCTGCGGATTTGGGGGCTGCCCTCGGTCTCTTTGTACTCCTCGCGCAGGTCGTCGCGGCTCATCCTCAGGCGCGACTCCCGGCTCTGCCACTCCACCAGATAGTCGATCAGCGACCACCCGAAGAGCAGCCAGGCCGCCGTCACCAGCAACCCGTAGATGTCTGAACCGAGCAGCTCGAGCCGGACCGTCGAAAAAGGCGGAATCCGCATCTCGCGGGCGATCCGCTGCACGGCGAAGACGCCCAGAATCACGGCCGGGATCAGCGATTTGCCCAGCCGGGCCGCTCCGCGCAGCGAGAATAAATTCTTGAGGTTCGAGGCCGGATTGATGCGCTCGAGTTTGAAGCCCACCGCCCCGGCATAGACATTCAGTCCGCCGGTCTGCAGAACGCCCGCGGCCAGCGCCGCGGCGACAGCCGCCGCCATGGCGAGCGCCGGCGGTGTGAGCACTCCCAGTGCCAGCCGGCGCATGGCGTAAAGGGTTGGCTGGATCTGGGACGGCTCCCAGTGCGCCGGCGTCCCCAGTTCCAGGAACGCCGCGTAGCTGCCGCGCCAGGCCTCCATCGCCCGGCCTCCGACCAGCCCCAGCGCGACCACGCCTGCCAGGGTGCCGGCCGCGCCCGTCAACTCCCGGCTGTGCAGAATGTCGCCCTCGCGCCGGGCCTTTTCGCGCCGGTGCTGCGTGGCCTGTTCGGTGCGCTCGCCCGGCATCGGCTATCTCCCCGCTCCGTGCACAGTGATCAGCCGCTCGGCCATATCGAGCAGGCCCGCGAAGCGCCCCTCGACAAACCGGGGCCAGAGGGCGAGCGACCCGATCAGCACCGCGAAGCCGGTCAGCGTCTTCGCCGGCACGCTCAGCGACATGACGGGAAGCTGCGGGCTGAGCTTGCCCATCAGCGCAATCGCGATCTCGACCAGCATGGTCGCGGCCAGCACTGGCGCGGCCAGCTCCAGGGCCGCCAGGAAGATGCCGCTTGCTGCCTGCACGATGGCCACGGCCGAGGCGGGCGCAAGTGCGAACTCCCCCAGCGGCACGGCCCGGAAGCTGCGAATCATGGAAGCCAGCATGATCCGGTCGAGGCCGGCGGTGATGATCACCAGCACCCCCATCAGTTGGAAGAGCTCGCCCAGGAGCGGCGTCTGGATCGAGGAGCCGGGGTCGAGCAGGTTGACCAGCGAGAAGCTGAACTGCAGGCCCGCAATCTGGCCGGCAAAGATCAGCATCTCGCTCAGGAGCGTCAACGACAGTCCGTAGACCAGGCCCACGGCTAGCTCGCCCAAGAGCCCTACAAGGCTCAGCTCCGGGTGCACATTGGGCAGTCCAGCCACCAGCGGCGCCACCAGGAAGGCCACCGCGCCCACAAACGCTGCCTTAACCCGCATCGGCAGTGCGTCGGAGGAAAAGAACGGAGCAAAGATTGCCATCCCGCTCACCCGCACGAGGGCCAGCGTCATTGCGCTCAAAAAGGTGGTCCAGCCCGTCATGCGCTCTCCCTCCTTTGCAGCGGAGTTAGCGGCGTTGGCGGAGTGAGCGGAGCTAGGGCGTCACTTGCCGGCCAGCAAGAAATCATCGGACTAACACCGCTAACCCCGCTAACTCCGCTATCCCAGATACCTGTGCAGATCCGTCAAAAGCCGCACCGTGTAGTCGGCCATGCGGCCAAGAAACCACGGCATTCCCCCCAGCAGAATCCCGGCCACCGCCGCCAGCCGCGGCACCGTGGTCAGCGACTGGTCCTGCAAGCTGGTCAGCGTCTGCACCAGACTCAGGAAAAAGCTCAGTGTCGCCGCCGCGATCAGCACTGGCGCGGCCAGGATCATCGACTCCTTCATCAGCTGGCGCAGCAGCTCGGCAACCATGTCGGCGGTCATCTTGAATCTCCTCAAAAGCTCTTCAGCAGCGAGGCGGCCAGCAGGTGCCAGCCGTCCACCATCACGAACAGCAGAATCTTCAGTGGAGTCGAGACCACCACCGGCGGAAGCTGGAACATGCCGATCGAGGTCGTGATCGCCGCCGTGACGATGTCGATCAACAGAAACGGCAGAAAAAGCACGGCCCCGATGGCAAAACCGGCCTTCAGCTCCGACAGAATGTAGGCGGGGATCACCACCCGCATGGGCACGTTGTCGGGCGTGTTGGGCCGGGGAATCTGGCCGGCCGCGGTGAACAGCGCCAGGTCCTTCTCGCGGGCGTATTTGAGCATGAAGTGCTTCACCGGCTGGGCCCCTGCATCGATCGCCTGCCAGCCCGTGATCTGTCCCGCCCGGTAGGGCTCCACGGCCCGCTGGTCAACCTGGGTGAGCACGGGCGTCATCAGGAACCAGGTCATCATCAGCGCCAGTCCCATCAGCGTCGGGTTCGAGGGCGCGGTCTGCGTGCCCAGAGCCTGGCGCAGAAAGTGAAAGACCACCAGCAGGCGCACCAGCGGCGTCATCGCCATCAGGATCGCGGGCAGCAGCGTGATCAGTGTCAGGACGAGCAGGATCGTCCAGGGCGTCGAATCCGAAGGGTGGAGTTTAGAGCTCAAATCAGGAAGAAATGGAACCCCGGCCGGAGCCGCTGCGGCCAGCAGAGCTACCATGAAATTCTCCTCATCTGCCGCCGTACCACGTCCTCGCCGCTCCGCAGCGCCAGAAACGCCGGCGCCCCGTCGACCGAAGTCGCTATAAGGAACCTGCGCCCGTCGGCCTCCACCAGCGACAGCATCTGCCGGGGCGCCAGGGTGATCCGCTCCAACAGTTCGAGCCGCGCCCGCGGCTTTTGCGCCGCCCGCCAGCGTTTCCACATCCAGCCTGCCCAGCCGCCGATCGTCGGCGCTCCCTGCTTCTCCCGATTGCTCAACACCCGGTTCTCCTTAATTGCAGCGTCTACACCCCGTAATGGCACCCGCGCTCGTCTCTTGCTCCCCGCCGGCTCTCACTCTTCTTCCCAGCGCATGTCTCTCACCCGCCGCCTCATTGCATCCGTTTCCATCGTTCGTCCGCCCTCATGCCAGCCGCGTGATCCGCACCGCTAGTTCTGTATCGACAACTTCAAACTCGCTCCAGGCCAGCTGTACATCGCCGGCCGAGATCGGCAGGTCGTCTCCATTGGCCCATTGCGACTCGATCAGCGTGCCCGATGCCAGCGTCAGCAAGTCACGTACCCTGAAGTTCCTCACCGGGATCATCACGTCGAGTTCAACCGGCAGACGCGCCGCGGGACCTTGAAACTCCGTGCGTAGTTCATCCGCTTCTTGGTGCACGCTCTCGGCAGAGGGCGCGACCGGTTCGATCGCGCCAGGATTCGCAGCCACCGCCGGCTCCGGCAGTCTCGCTGCCATCGGCGCTGGCGACTTAGCCGGACCCTGCGATGGCCGTGTCACTGGAGGCGCGGGAGTTGAATGGAGCGTTGCCATGCGCTCCCCACACTGCAGAAACGTGCCCAGATTCGGTTCAGTCGGGTTGGATATCTCTCATGAAGCAGTCCTCACCACCCAGGGCAAGCGCATCTAATTTTGTTTTTGACTGTGAGGCTCGTTGACGAACTGTTTTGTCAGGCACAACCGATCCGAAACGTGTCGCAGATGCGCCGATTTCCTCTCGAAGGGATCTCTGCGATACGGCTTCAGGCCCAGATGGCGTTGAATCAGCTTGCCAAACTCGCCGAAATGGATCAAAGAGGTAATCTTTGTCCGCAGAAAATTAAGATACGTTTGCCCTGCCTCACCACCGCTCCGTCGCCCCTATGCATCGGGTTCGCTGCTACACTAAGGGGAAGAGCCGCAGCTCCAGCAGTTCACACCTGCACCCGATGCGGGCTGTGAACAGCTTTCAGCCATGCATCCTGGGTGCACCGGTTCGGAGTGGCCCCGCGGGCTGAAAGCTGGAGGCTGAGAGCTGGCAACTTAGAGCGAGGTCAACAACCATGGCCAACGAAAACGGAAACCGGAGTTTTGCCGCAGCCGGCCTGCGCCTTAAAGTAGGGCTGGCCGAGATGCTCAAGGGCGGCGTCATTATGGACGTGATGAACGTTGAGCAGGCGCGCATCGCCGAGGAGGCCGGCGCCGCCTCCGTCATGGCCCTCGAGCGCGTCCCCGCCATGATCCGCGCCGAGGGCGGCGTGGCCCGCATGGCCAAGCCTGCGCTCATCAAGCAGATCATGCAGGCCGTCTCGATTCCGGTCATGGCCAAGGCCCGCATCGGCCACTTCGCCGAGGCCCAGATCCTGCAGGAGATCGGCGTCGACTTCATCGACGAGAGCGAGGTCCTCACGCCCGCCGACGAGGTCCACCACATCGATAAACATGCCTTCACGACCCCGTTCGTCTGCGGCGCCCGCAACCTGGGCGAGGCTCTGCGCCGCATCGCCGAGGGCGCGGCCATGATCCGGACCAAGGGAGAAGCCGGCACCGGCGACGTGGTCCACGCCGTCCAGCACATGCGTCAGATCGTGAAAGAGATGAAGGCGCTCACCGTGCTCACCGAGCAGGAGCTTTACGCCGCCGCCAAGGAGCACCAGGCCCCCTACGAGCTCATCCGCATGGTCGCCCAGGCCGGCAAGCTGCCCGTACCCAACTTTTCGGCGGGCGGCATCGCCACGCCGGCCGACGCGGCCCTCATGATGCAGCTAGGCGCCGAGGCCATCTTTGTCGGTTCGGGAATCTTCATGAAAGAGCGCGCCACCCCGCTCAACGTCGAGAGCGATCCCAAGGAGCGCGAAGAGGCCGTCAGCCGGGCCAAGGCCATCGTGGTCGCCACCACCCACTACAACGACCCCAAGGTCCTCGCAGAGGTCAGTGAGCAGGTCACCGGCACCATGAAGGGCTTGGCAGCCGCCGCCATTGAGGAAGCGCATTTGCTGCAGACGAGGGGCTGGTAGGAGTCGTCGGACGCGGGATGGAACAACCTAGGAGCGGAAGTTGACAGCAGCCAACTTGGGGCCCCGTATCGGCATCCTCGCCCTTCAGGGTGACTACGACGCCCACGCCGCCGCACTTACCGAGGCTGGCGCCATGCCATCACTGGTCAAAACCGCCGAAGACCTCGGCCTCGACGACCCGGCCCCTGGTAATCAATCCCCTGACGCTACGTCTCTCGACGGTCTCATCCTCCCTGGTGGCGAATCCACCACCATGCTCAAGTTTCTCGAAAGCCGAGGGCTCTTTCACGCCTTGAAAGATTTCTGTGGCAGCAAGCCCGTCTTTGGCACCTGCGCCGGTGCCATTCTGCTCGCCCGCGAAGTGCGCCACCCCCACCAGCGCAGCCTTGGAGTTCTCGATGCTGTCGTCGAGCGCAACGCCTACGGCCGCCAGATCGACTCCACTATCCTCGCCGCCGAGACTTCCCTTCCCGGCGGCCCGCTGGAGATGGTCTTTATCCGCGCACCTCGGTTCGCTGCCATCGGCCCTGGGGTTGAAGCGCTCGCTTTCCGTGACGGCGCCCCCACCCTGGTGCGCCAGGGAAAGGTCATGGCTGCCACCTTTCATCCCGAGCTCAGCCAGGACCGCCGTGTCCATCGCCTGTTTGTGGAACTCGTTGCGGCCGAACCCCCTGCCTGACCGCGCCCGCCCCCTGCAGCCGCCGACGTCCTTTCACAAGATGAAATATTTCGTAGTTTTCCCGGCCCCTCCCTTGCGATTCTGGGTGCGTCCAACCAAAAGTGGGAGTAACCTGTTCCCACCAGAGGTTGCGATGCCCTCCATCTTCACGCCCGCGCCACCAGAAACGGAACGTAAGTCGCCAGGTACCGGCGGCAAGCCGCCCGTGGACCGCCGACCCACCGGCGGCGGCGGCGGTGGAGGCGATGACGACTGGCGACAGCCCAATCGCAGCCCTCGCGAAGCCCTCTATCGCACGCGCGCCTTCGTCTTCTGCGCCCTGGCCGGCGATATGATGTTCTTCGTCACCCTCGTGGCCATGTTCTACGCCCGCCAGGCGGGCACGCACATGGACCCGGCCACCCTCCAGCAGATCGGTGACTGGCACCCTATCCTGCTGCCGCCCATCCTCTTTCTCAACACCGCCGTCCTTCTGCTCAGCAGCCTTACCGTCGAGCTCGCCCGCCGTCACATCTTCCGTGAGATCGACGTCATGGAGGAGTGGCTGGGCCTCGGCCAGCCGGCCCTCCGCCGCACCCTCCCCTGGCTCGGCGCCACTCTCGTTCTCGGCCTCCTCTTTCTCTGGGGCCAGTGGACGGCCTGGCAGCAGCTTACGGCGCAGGGCTTCGCCTTCAATCGCTGGTCCACCCCGGCCAGCTACTTCTTCTATGTCATCACCGGCCTCCACGCCGCCCACCTCGTCCTCGGCGTCCTCGCGCTCGTAGCCTGTCTCTGCTGTCTCGGCCGCCTCCGCCACATGCAGCAGCGTCAGATCGCCGTCGACGCCGCCGCCTGGTTCTGGCATGCGATGGGTCTGGCCTGGATAGTTCTCTTCGCCGTCCTTCGCTTCGGCCAGTAGCTGCGCGCTCGCTGCCGCTGCCCGACATCTCGTCTCTCGGAGGATGCTGGGCGGGTCTGTCCCGTCTCTTTCGCCCAAAACAAACTCAGGATCGGTGCATCCCTGAGCTGCATCGATTGAGTTGCCGCGACCAACCAGGATCCTCAGCGGCAGGTCTTCGTCGCTGACGTGAGACCACCAGGAAGCGACGATCTTGGGATACCCCGCGACCTGCGCACTGGAATCGGTCACACCATCTTGACCAAATGAATGTTGCGGCTGGATGAAGAGCCGCCAGAGTGGATGCCACCACGCATCTCGCTTTCCTTCACCGCCTCGTCCACGGAAAACTCTCCCCACGCCTCCGGTTAAATTGGAGAGATGGATCGCAGCCCTGCCAAATGGAAGCTCGAGTTGCGCGCCATGGTCGACCTCGCCGTCCCCGTCGTCCTCAGCGAACTCGGCTGGATGCTCCAGGGCGTCGTCGACACCATCATGGTCGGCAAGCTCGGCCCGGCCGCCATCGGCGCTGTCGCCCTCGGCAACGCCGTCTGCTACACACCTTCCCTCTTTGGTGTCGGACTCCTGCTCGGCCTCGACACCCTCGTCGCCCAGTCTTACGGTCGCCGCGATCACGACGAGTGCCACCGGTGGCTCGCCCAAGGCGTCTATCTCGCCGTCATCGCCACCCTCCCCGTCATGGCGCTGCTCTTCGCGGCCAGCTTTGCCTTCACGCATTTCGGCATCGCCCTCGCCGTTGCGGCGCCCTCCGGCGGATACCTCCGGCTCCTTCTCTGGGGCACGCTGCCGCTGCTCCTGTACTCGGCCGCGCGCCGTTATCTCCAGGCCGTCGGTCAGGTCCGCGCCGTGACCGTCACTTATATTCTCGCGAACCTCACCAACTGGTTCGGCAACTGGGTCTTCATCTACGGCAAGCTGGGCGCGCCTGCCATGGGCGTCCGCGGATCGGCTCTCTCCACCGTCGCCTCGCGCATTCTTATGGCCGCCATGCTCCTCGCCTTTGCCTGGCGTTACGAGCGCCGTCGCGGCCATCCGCTCTTCCGGCACTGGGCCGGCCCCAGCTTCGAGCGCCTCCGCGGCCTCATCCGTCTCGGCGGTCCCGCCGGTGGCCAGATCCTCCTCGAAGTCAGCGCCTGGAATCTCGCCACCGTCTCCGCTGGATGGCTCACGCCCGTCGCCCTGGCCACCCACTCCATCGCCCTCAACTACGCCAGCATGTCCTACATGGTGCCCCTCGGCATCTCATCGGCCGCCGCCATCGCCGTCGGCCACGCCGTCGGCGCCCTGGACCCTGCCCGAGCCCGCCGCGCCGGATGGCTCGCCCTCGGTCTCGGCGTCAGCTTCATGCTTGTCGCCGCCTGCGTCTTCCTCCTCGCGCCTCGCCCGCTCATCGCCCTCTACACCACCGACCCGCACGTCATGGCCATCGGCCCCGGCCTGCTCGCCATCGCCTCCGCCTTCCAGATCTTCGACGGCATCCAGACCGTCTCCACCGGGGCCCTCCGCGGCCTCGGTGAAACCCGCATCCCCATGTTCGCCAACCTGGTCGGTTACTGGTGTCTCGGCCTGCCCCTCGGCCTCAGCCTCTGCTTTGTCTTTCACTACGGCATTTACGGCCTCTGGATCGGCCTTACCCTGGCTCTCATCGTCATCGCCTCCATCCTCATCTTCCGCTGGCGCCGCGACTCCGCCCGCATCGCCGTCCCCGCTTGAATCGCTACCCGATGGGTTAGCGACAACCTTCCTGGGGCCGATTTGCGCCAGAGGGGTGGCGGCATGTCGGCCGCTCTCGACGCTCCTCGCTCCTGAAGCTTGGACAATTTGACCCTCAGCCCCCCGCCCTGATAACGTGAACGGGCTCGATTCTCTTCGAGTTGCCGCCGATACTCCCCTCGAGATTCAGCTTGCATTCCGTATAGCCTTCGAAGGTATCTTCGGAATGACCGCGACCGATCGTCTCGTACCTCCAACATCGACGAGGTCGCAGTACATGATTCCGGCTCCCTATGAAAACACTGATCGCCATCTTCCTGATGCTCGCATAGGCCCAGGGCGACCCAACGACCATCCTTGCCGATGGGATTCTTCAGTCAATCCAGAATGCCAACGTCGCTCTCGCCGGAGAAATTCTTCAAGTCACCCCCCGGGACGCCGCCATCCCGGTTAAGTTCGTCTTTGTCAACTGCCAAGGCATCGGCGTTCAATACCAGGGCAATCGGTGGTGGGTTCTTCCCATCAGCGCAACCGGCGCGCAGATCGAAGCGAATATCGCTCTGTGGGTTCTACCACTCGACGCTGCCTCGAAGAATCACTCCTGGCTTCTGGTGCTGCATGGCGGCAGCCTCAGCGCTGAATTGACAGGGGCGGGCCGCACGGTCACAGTCAACGCCCAGAGCGCCACGCTCACGCCGGCGGAGGCTCGCCCGCACAGTGATCCCATGGGTCACCGATTCTCGCTTCAGATTGCCGGTGGAACCGAATTGGAAGACGCCTTGGCCGCCTTCTACTGGGGCACCATGCTGCCGTCTGTCGTGGAGAAGACCATGGCGGCGACCTTCCCTTACAGCAGCGGCTATGTTCTCAGCACGCTGAATGTGGGCTCTTACGCGGGCTCCTACCCCGCTGTCGATCACGAATTCCAGATCCGGGGTCGCCTGGCGATGGGCTCGGAGATCGACCTCGACGTTGTGAAGCGGATGATTGAGCTTGATTTCAGGCTGATGAACTATGACCCGGAGCGTCTCTACCGTGTCCCCACATCGGTGCAGCTGGATGGGAGACGTAAATACCACGTGCGCAGAGACAGCCTGGACCGCCGTCAAAACGCGGCCATGTTTCCCGTCACCGGAAATATCGAACTCCTCGAGGAAGCCTGGGGCTATTACGAAGCTCGAAAGGATGCAGTCTGGCTGAGATCGAACATCGAGAATATCGAGCAAGCCGCTGGCTGGGTGCTCGCCAACACCGACCAGTATGGCCGCCTCTGGTCGGACGTCTATTACGAAGACCAGGTGATCAAGGACGGGCGCGTGACGCAGGCTCAGGCATTTGCTGCTCACGCCTTCGCCCTTCTGGCAGACATGGAGAGCCTCCTGGCCCGACCGGTCGCGTCGGCACAATTTGCCGCGGCTTCCAGCCGAATGGCCCGCGCGCTGATCGCGCCTCTTCCCCTGGGGTACTGGGACCCAAAGAATCAGCGCTTCGTCGACTGGGTTGACCGCAACGGCGCGGCTCACGAACACATCCATCTTCTCGCCAATGAGTTGCCCGTAACCTTCGGCTACGCGACGGCGGAGCAGGCCGCCGCCGTGCGGCGCTTAATCGACGCAGATGCCGCGCAGTTTGAGCGCTTCCCCAGCTTTGTCGCGGCCAACATTGCCGCATACGATCGATCCGAAATCGGCATCGCCGGGCCCTACGATCTCTGCGCCGCCGGCAGGTACTGGTACTGGGATGCGGCATTTCGTCAGTCGCAGAAACAAAATGCCATCCTGTTCGACCAGCTCAGGAGAGTAGCCGCGGAAGGCGCCAAGAGCGGTTATTTCATGGGCGAACGCTACGACATGGACTATGTCTATTACATCGATGGCAAAGACGCGCACGGAGCTCAAAAATACTACGAGTATCCGAATGTCTTCGCGGCCGTCCTCATCGCCAACTATCTGGGGCTCTCCGTTCCCGCGGATGCGGACGTATCCGTTGCGCCGCATCTCACCGGCGATGGCAGCGTGGAGTTCGCTGTCCCCGAATACGACCTGACTTACAGCTATAGCGAGAGCGGATTTGTGCTCAAGAATCTCTCCTCGAGAACCCGCCGCTTCAAAGTGGATCTGTCGGGCCTCGGCTTCGCCGCCGCACATTGCCAACTGGCCAGCACGTCTAGGAACGCGCTCGTCGGCCCGCATTCCACAGTGATCCTGTCGGCCCACGAAGATGCGCGCTGGACTCCACAGCGATGAGAGATGCCTGACGGGCGGCTGCCGCCCTGCCGCCCAGCCACAACGAGTTTGCCAATTCAACTCACCCCAGCTTGAGAGATGGCGGCGCCTGTTCCGGATCGGCGCCAAATGAGGTATTCGGATGCGGCCCCATCTTCACCACCATGTGCCCGCCTTCGGCGATCTCTGCATGGTGGAACCATGCCCGCTCCTGCAGCTGCCCGTTGAGCGTGAACGACTGCACGTACGCGTCCGCCGGATCGCTGCGCTTGACCTCGATCTCAAGTTGCCTGCCGCCCTGGAGCTCTACCACCGCATGATCCACCAGCGGCGAGCCAAGAATGTAAGTGCCGCTCACGGGATCGACCGCGTAGAAGCCGAGCGCCGACAGAACGTACCAGGCGGACATCTGGCCAACGTCCTCATTGCCCGCGATGCCGTCCGGCTTGTCGAAGTACATCGTGTCCATCAGCGAGCGCACCCGCGCCTGTGTCTTCCACGGTGCGCCGGCATACACGTACAGATAGGCGATGTGGTGCGACGGCTCGTTGCCATGCGCGTATTGGCCGACCATGCCGGCAATATCAGGAGGCGCGTTGGGCGGCAGCGTCGAAGGAACCGTGAAAAGCGCATCGAGTTTGGCAAGAAACGGCTCGCGCCCTCCAAAGAGTGCGATCGTTCCCGCCTCGTCGTGCATCGTCCCGAAGGTCGTCTGCCACGCGTTCGATTCCGTATAGTCGCGCCACCGGTCGCTATGGCCCAGGTCGATGGGATCAAAGGGGAGCGCCCACTCGCCATTTTCGAGCTTCGGCTGCATAAACCCGTTCGCCGGGTTGAAGTACCGCCGGTAGTTGGCCGAGCGGGTCCGCAGCATCGCCGCATCGTCATGCCGCCCCAGCTTTTCGGCCACATGCGAGATCGCCCAGTCGTTGTAGCCGTATTCAAAGGTCTTCGATACCGACTCCGGCTCGCGGTCGGCCGGGATGTAGCCGATGCGCCGGTAGTAGCCTAGCCCCTCGTAGTTCTCCCCAACTGCGCGGTGCATCATCAGCTGGTAAGCCTTTTCGGCGTCGATCCCCGTGAAGCCTTTGGCAATGGCTTCGCTGATCACGCTCGCCGAGTGATACCCCGTCATCGTGCCCGTCTCCGTTCCCTGTAGCGGCCAGACCGGCATTCCCGCGGGGCTCTGCTCCGCCATCCGGATCAGGCTGTTCACAAAGTCCGGTACGCGCTCGCTTTGGATCAGCGTGTAAGCCGGATGCGCGGCGCGGAACGTGTCCCACAGCGAAAACGTGGTGTGATTGTGTTCGTTCGCCGCCAGTTGGTGAATCTGACGGTCCATGCCCCGATACTGACCGTCCACGTCATCGAACAACTGCGGCCCCAGAGACATGTGATAAAGCGACGTATAAAAAATCCGCTTCTGCACAGGCGTAGCGAACTCCGCCTGAATGCGCGAAAGCTGCTCCCGCCACTTGCTCTGCGCTGCCGCACGCGTCTTCTCAAAATCCCAGTCCGGCTGCTCGGCGCGCAGGTTCTTCGCCGCGCCCTCCGCGCTCACACCGGAGATTCCCGTCCGCACATAGATCGCTTCGCCGGCCTGCGTCTTAAAGTGGAGGACGGCTTTCAGATCGTCGCCCTGCAGCTGGCCCGCGGTGCTCACCGGCTTTTCATAGGAGTAGAACTCGATGCTGGTTGGCTGTTTGGACACCTGCAATGTGAAATAACACTCACGGCCAAACCCCCACGCCCGCGTCACATGCCCGCCGGCCAGCGTGTCCGGCGCCACCTGTCGCAGCTCGGCCGAGTACACCGACGATCTGCCGTTGGTGAGATAGCTGTGGGCGAGATCGACGATCAGCCACGCATCCTCGCTCTCCGGGAACGTGTACTTGTGCAGTCCCGTACGTTCCGTCGACGTCAGCTCGGCGCGCACCTTGGGGTCCTTGAGCAAAACCGAATAGTAGCCGGGCTCGGCAATCTCATCATCGTGAGAAAAGCGCGAACGATAGCCTTGCTCGGGGTTCGAACGTGGACCCGGAACCAGCTTCGCGGGACCGACGCCGGGCATCACCAGAAAATCGAGGAGATCGCCGCAGCCGGTGCCGCTCAGATGCGTATGGCTGAAACCCATGATCGACGTATCGGAGATGTGATAGCCCGAGCACCAGTCCCACCCATCGTTGAATGTATCCGGACTGAGCTGCACTGCCGCGAAGGGAACACTCGTTCCCGGGAAGCAGTGCCCATGCCCTCCTGTCCCGATGCGCAGATCGACCCAGCGCAAAGGGTCGGCTGCATCTGCGCCCTGCGGCGCGGCAAAGGCGGCAAGCGGCAGAGCTGTGGAAGCGCACAGGGCGCCGGTGGATTGCAGAAAACGGCGGCGTGAAATGGGTAGCATGATTTTTCCCCAGGAATCGTTTTGAATTTATCTGCGACAATCGATCTATCATGCATTCTAAATTCATGGGAACGATAACAGATCCGGTCGGCCCCAAAATGCAGAGTCCAGCTCAGGGGATTCTGCCTGGCGGTTTGTCGCGTAGACAACTGCTGCAGCGCGGAGGTGCGGCCATGCTCGCGCCACTGCTGTCCGCCGCGGCGGCGACTGCAACCAGCGCCGCGCCTCCGGTGAAAGGCGAGCGTCCCCAACCCGCAGACCGGCACTTTCGCTCCGCAGTCGTCGAGCAATATCTGGTCAAGATCCGCGCGCGCATCGCCGATCCGGAACTGGCCCGCCTCTTTGTCAACTGTTTTCCCAACACTCTCGACACTACGGTCGAACCCGGGACCTTCGAGGGTAAGCCGGATACCGTCGTAATTACGGGCGATATTCCCGCGATGTGGCAGCGCGACTCCTCGGCTCAGGTCTGGCCCTACCTGCCGCTCGCAGCAAAAGACGAACGGCTGCGATCGCTGATTGAAGGCGTCATCCGCCGCCAGACCCGCCAGATCCTCATCGATCCATACGCCAACGCCTTCATGGCGGACCTCAGCGCCCCCCCGCTCGAATGGGCCCGCCACGACCAGACCGAGATGAAGCCGGGGGTGGGCGAGCGCAAATACGAGCTCGATTCGCTCTGCTACCCCGTTCGCCTTGCGCATGGACACTGGCAACAAACCGGTGGAACGCAACCCTTCGACGCGCAATGGCGCGATGCCATGCGTCTCGTCGTCCGCACCATGCGCCAGCAGCAGCGAAAAGACGGCCTCGGCCCCTATCGCTTCCAGCGCCTCGCGCTCACGCCCACAGAGACTCTGGACGAAAAGGGCTTCGGAAATCCCGTCAACCCGGTCGGCCTCATTGCCTCCGGTTTCCGCCCCTCGGACGACGCCTGCATCTTTCCGTTCCTTGTCCCGTCCAACCTGTTCGCCGTCACCTCGCTGCGCCAGTTGGCAGAGATGGCTAACGCAATCCTTCATGACGCCGCGCTCGCCCAGGACGCGTCGTCGCTGGCCGGTGAAGTGGAAGCCGCGCTCCAGCAGCACGCCGTTGCCGCCACGCCGGACGGCACAATCTGGGCCTACGAAGTCGATGGCTTCGGCAGCAATGTCCTGATGGACGACGCTAACGTGCCCAGCCTTCTCGGACTGCCGTACCTGGACAGCTCGCCCGACCCGGCCCTGTACGCCAGCACGCGAGCCTTTGTGTGGAGCGATCGCAATCCCTGGTTCTTCCGCGGCAGCGCCGGCGAGGGCATCGGGGGGCCGCATGAAGGCGCGGGCATGATCTGGCCCATGTCCCAGATGATCTATGCCTTCACAAGCACATCCGCCAGCGAAATTCGTAATGCGCTCCGGGTGCTCAAGATCGGCTCCGCCGGCACCGGGTTCATGCACGAAAGCTACTTCAAGAACGATCCGAAAATCTTTACCCGTGCCTGGTTTGCCTGGGCCAACACTCTCTTTGGAGAGTTGATCGCGCACCTGGCGGAAACGCAGCCCGATTTACTCAGCGTTTGAGCGCTTGTCTGCTGCGCGCCCTCTCACAGCTCCTTGATCATGATGTTCCGGAACCAGATCTTCACTCCCGGGTCGCCTTTCGGCTCAGTGCCCTGCAGCGAAATATGCCCGGTGTGATACTTGCTGAATCCGGGCATCCGCGCAAACTTGGTTCCCGCGATGAGGTCGTTCCAGTTCTTGTCCCACAACTGTGTGTCGATCACCTTGTGCCCGTTCTGGAACAGTTGCAGGTGGCCATGGTCGGCGATGATCTCAAACTGGTTCCACTCCCCCGCAGGGTTCACCCACTCGACCGGGTCCGAGATCATGTCGAAGACATCGCCCGACCGCTCCTTCAGAACCCGGCTGTCGGGTACCGTGCAGGCCAAATCTGCGATCTGCATCTCGATGCCCGTGTCATAGGTGTTGCGGTACTCGGGGCTCTCGTGCACGTAGAACATCACCCCGCTGTCGATGCAGGGCCGCGCCTTCCATTCGAGCCTGAGATCGAAATTGGTATACTCGGCGTTCGTAACGATATCCGCAAAGTCACCCGGTGGATCCTGGTTCGTTTTCTTCAACTGGATCGCGCCGTCAACGACCGACCAGTCACTTCCGGTTCCTTTTTCCAGGTACGAGTGCCAGCCCTTCAGGTCATGGCCGTCGAAGAGAAGCTGCCATCCGTCCTGCGCCTCCTGCGGTGTCAGCGTGTTCGGCGCCTGCGCCACGGCTGTCAGTGCCGACAAAAGACAGACGGCAACTCCAATGAAGGTCCTTTTCATGATCATCGTTACCACTCCCGGCATCATGAACACCTTAGCAGACGGGGCCCTGCCGGGCTCGGGATGATCCATAGCGCCGGTAGAGTTGGGGAATGGATTCAACTCCCTGCCGTCCGCTTAAGCTGCCCGCACGCCGCGTAGATGTCGCGCCCCCGCGGCCGCCGCAAATACGCAGGCACCCCGGCGGCATTCACAATCCTCCGGAACTCCTCAACCCGCCCACCGTCCGGCGTCGCGTATCCAATCCCCGGCCCCGGGTTCCATGCGATCAGGTTCACCTTGGCCGGCAGTCCCGTCCGCCGTACCAGCCGCGCCAACTCCCGCGCATGTTCCGCCCGGTCGGTGACCCCTCCCAACAGCACATACTCGAAGGTCATCCGTTCCCGCGGCCGCAGCTTCACCTTGCGCACCGCTTCCATCACTGCTTCAATCGGCCACTTCCGGTTGATCGGCATCACCTCTTCGCGAATCCTGTCATTCGGCGCGTTCAGGCTGATCGCCAGCTTCGGCCGCACCTCCGCCGGCTCCTCGGCAAACCGCTCGATCCCCGGCACAATCCCCGAGCTCGACACCGTCATCCGCTGCGGGCTCAGGCCAACCTCCTGCACCAGAAGCCGCACCGCTCCCATAAAGTTGTCATAGTTGAGCAGAGGTTCGCCCATCCCCATAAAGACCAGGTTCACGCGGTCGCGGCCCAGCTCTACGCCGTGCCGCTCCAGCACCGTCACCACCTGCCCCGCAATCTCGCCCGCCGTCAGATTCCGCTCCAGGCCCAGCTTCGCTGTCAGGCAAAACTGGCAGTTCACCGCGCAGCCCACCTGGCTCGAGACGCAGATCGTTGCCCGGCTCCATGCCTTCGCGTCGTCTTCGCTACCATCCCCGTCTTCGCCACCGTCTCCCTCGGGCATCCAGACAGTCTCAACCGTCTGCGCGCCGCCCACCGCGATCAGGTACCGTTCCGTCCCATCCGTCGACCGGAATGCCTGCGCAATCCCAGGCCGCCCCACTTCCCAGCCATCGACCGCCAACCTCCGCCGCAATGCTTTTGTTAAAGTTGTAATTCCAGAAAGCATTGCAACTCGTTGTATATATATGGCCTTTGCAATTTGTCGCCCGCGCCACCCCGGCTCCCCCATCGGCCCCAGAACCCCAGCGAGCCCCGCTGCATCTAATCCAAACAGAGGTCGCAGGCTCCCGCTCGCAGCCCTCCCTGACTCGAATTGGACGAGTCTGGTTGAGTCAGAGGTCAACTTTGCAGTCACGGCTGCGCCCAGAATAGACGATTATCCGCGCCGGCGCAGCCAAAAGAGTGTTGCTGCATTTTCTGACTTCGAGTGCCGTTTCTCCGGGCCCGGTACACCGAAAATCCCCACTGGCCTAAAATTAGGATTGACTGGAAAACGAGTGAACACCGAACGCAATCTTCGCCGCACCGTACTTCGCAACGGCCTCATCGTACTCACCGAACGCATGGACCACCTCCGCTCCGTTGCCATGGGCGTCTGGATCAAGTCCGGCTCCCGCTGCGAGCCCGCCGAAACCAACGGCATCTCCCACTTCGTCGAACACATGCTATTCAAGGGCACCCGTTCCCGCTCCGCTCAGCTCATCGCCCGCGAGATGGATTCGATCGGCGGCAACCTCGACGCCTTCACCGGCAAAGAGACCATCTGTTTCAACGTCAAGTCCCTCGCCGACCACGTCCCCATCGCCCTCGACATTCTCTCCGACCTCGTCCTCAACCCCGTCTTCGCCTCGCCCGACATCGAGCGCGAGCGCGGCGTCATACTCGAGGAGATCAAGATCGACGAAGACAATCCTGACGTCCTGGTCCACGAACTCTTCACGCAAAGCTTCTGGAAAGGCCACCCCCTCGGCAAGCCCATCCTCGGCACTACGGAAACTGTCGGCCGACTTGCCCAGAACCATCTCTTCGACTACCATGCGGGGCGCTTCCACGCCGGTAACATGATCTTCTCGGCGGCCGGCAATCTCGACCACGATCACTTCGTAGACGCCGTATCCGGCAAGTTCTCCGCACTCGCTGGCGGCGAGGCCCCCGCCGAGCTCCCAGCTCCTGCCGCCAGCGCCCGTATCATCCTGCGCAACAAGAAGGCCCTCGAGCAAGTTCAGATCTGCCTTGGGGTCCCCGCGCCTCCCATCACCGACGAAAATCGCTACGTTGCCCTCGTCCTCAACACCGTGCTCGGCGGCGGCATGAGCTCCCGTCTCTTCCAGACCATCCGCGAGGAGCGCGGCATGGCTTACTCGATCTACTCTGACCTGAGCCCCTACCGCGACACCGGTACCCTCTGCGTCTACGCCGGCACCGCCGCCTCCAAGGCCCTCGAAGTAGTCGACCTCATCCTCGCCGAGTTCCGCAACCTCAAAGAGGTCGAGCTCCCTGAAGATGAGCTCACCCGCGCCAAGGACCAGCTCAAGGGCAACATCCTCCTCGGACTCGAGAGCTCCAACTCCCGCATGGCCAACCTCGCGCGGCAGGAGATGTACTTCCGCCAGTTCTTTACCGTCGACGAAGTGATCGCCCGCATCGATCAGGTCGACGCGGCCCAGGTCCAGGCCATGGCCTACCGCCTCTTCGACCCCGCCCGCATCGCTGTCACCCTCCTCGGCCGCCTCGATGGCGTCAAGCTCAACCGCACCCGGCTGGAGTGCTGAAGGACAGCTTTCAGCCTTCTACTCATCGCTGCTGCGCCATCGTCTTTGGCAAATCGTAGGCGGACTCGCTCATGCTGTCGCGTAGCTACCACAGCCTCGCGCACGCGCCAAGTTAGCCTCCGCCCGATCGATGCAATCGGATGCGCCGGGGCAGAGCCGAAGGAAATGGGGCATCCTCCGCTCGTTCGCAACCCCGTATCACCCATCTCACCGATAGTCCCCGGATCAACTTCCGAACCCACTTCGTTGGCAATGACAAATGCAGTTCCCGTACCCGCCAGCGCTACTCAGCCGCAGTCACCCGAGTGAGGCGGCGCAAGCCGGAAAAGCCTAGAGCAGGATCAAGATAGCTATACCCAGTGGCGATTCTATGAGTAATTCTGTATTTCTCTGGTGAAGTGACCGCGATAACGAGGATGGGACGAGCCTATTCGGACGATCTGCGGGTGAGGATATT
>Ga0335072_10001926_pt1 | contig 32928 bp, 18 predicted proteins | sample Lox_Sample_21_FD_206725 | JGI IMG/M metagenome (GOLD analysis project Ga0335072, IMG submission 206725) | Soil microbial communities from Loxahatchee National Wildlife Refuge, Florida, United States - Lox_Sample_2.1 | ecosystem: Environmental > Terrestrial > Soil > Wetlands | place: USA...
GAGTCACAAGTCCAATTTGTCCGGTTTCAAGGTTCGTGCTGATACTGGCAGCGGCAGGCTTTACTGAGAGAGTAAGCGGGCCAGACGACCCACCGCCACAACTCAACACAAGCGAACTGGTGGCAATTAACGCCACAATTGCCAATAAGGAACGCTTCATGGTAAGAAACCTAGCACTCTACTCCTGCCCGGTCAATCCCCCTAGCACTCGTTGCCACCTTCGGAGGGGGATGAGTGGTCCATCAACAGCTCGTGGCGATGCACATGTAGGAGATGCCTGTGGCCAGGATCGCCAAGCACTGCCAGCGGTCAAAGTAAAATACCGTTCACCTCGCTACTTTCTTGAGCATGCTGGTGTGGGTGGCAACGCACAGCCATTTGCCCATTCGCATAGACCCATGTGTCGGTGAATCGCCCATAATGATCGAACGGCTTACCTTTGTATGAACCTCTTGCGTGGTAAATTCCCAAAACGTCAGCGATGCAGAGCTTTCTTTGGAAAGTCCCGCCCAAGGCTGATTCGTGGTTGCCGGCGTATGCAGTATTCGGTGAGGGATTGTTTTTCGAACTGAAGCCGGACTTTCTAAGTTCTTGGAGGAACGGCAGGGTAAATACCAGGATTGCAAGACTGCAAACCAGTCACAACCGTGCTCAACAGCACCGTAAGGCGGAACCGGAAAAAATCTCCCCGGTCCTAGTCCTGTTGCACACGCTAGCGCATGTGCTTATGAACCGATTGACCTTCGAATGTGGATACAGTTCGGCAGCATTGCGTGAACGGCTTTACGTGTCGGATGACCCCGGATCACCAATGGCGGGGGCTTCTTATTTATACGGCTGTAGGAGACGCAGAAGGAACCCTTGGTGGCTTGGTAAGGGTCGGGGCAGCAGGACTGCTGGAGCCTATCCTTCAGAGAGCTCTTGAAGCCGCGCAATGGTGTTCCGCTGATCCCGTCTGTATGGAGATGGGACTTCGCGGAGGACAAGGTCCGGATTCATGCAACTTGGCGGCTTGTCACAACTGTGCACTGGTTCCTGAGACGGCATGCGAGAAGTTCAATCGCTTCCTAGACAGGGCGATGCTTGTTGGGGAACCAACGAATCCGGAACTTGGGTATTTCAGCCTCGGATAGTGCCTCCGGCCGCCGATTCCTATGAACTCACAGCACGCCCTAGATTTCGCGCCCGCGCGGAAAACCTACAAATCGGGCGCACAGGAAACTTGGATTTTCCACTCCTCATATAGCTTGTCTCGACCGCCAAGACAGGTAGATCGATTCGATTGCCGTATTTCTGAGGTCTATCAATATCCGGCCAGGTTGCCTTTTTCGACCTAGGCTTTAGACTCTCCCCCGAGGTCGAATGCTTGCCATGCTTCGATGGGTGATTTCAGGAAAACTCGCCGGTGCACACAGACCTAGGGCGGCGAACAAAATGCTGCAGCAAGTCCCGAAACGTGCCGTGGACACTTGGGTCAGAGTAGCCAAGCGGCGTTTCAGAATTAAATCGATCATGTGCCTGCTCCACCACCGGGAGCTTCGGCGATACGAGAACCTGTCGGGTGGTTTGCTGGCTTACTATCGGGCGAATGGATTCGAGGTGAAGCACATCCCTTCGAAGAACTATCAGAAGCCGAGCCTGTCAAAGCGAAAATTGCGGAAGGTGTGGAAGGCTTACAAGAAATTGCCCAAACCTGTGCTGATCCATTGCAGCGCTGGCATCAGTCGAACCGGTGCCGCAGTGCGCTACATCAAGCGACGCGAAAACCGCTGAAGAGCTGCCCCAGTTTGCCCAACTAACGCGCTTCAGCCTCTTTTCTCCCCGCAAATCTGCATCCAGTCCGCGTAGGTCCTTGTATATCTTTAGGTTATACATAATTTCGCATTAGTCGCCGTCTGGCAGGGCTTTTTGGAGCGCCCGACCAAAACCCCGACGTGCCCTCCAAAACCCTCTAGAATCGCCCCTAATCAGTAGCAATGAGCATCTTATAGGTCGGCCAGAAGCCGATTTCAGGCCCCAGCTCATGCCCTTGCCCTAGCACTTAATCCCTAGATCGAGCAGAATGGAGCTTCCTTCCAATAACTCTGAGCATTTACGAGGGTCGCAAATTGCAGGCTTTCGCGATGACGAAATCGCTGCAAGCGCCGGGGTTTGATGTTACTAACCGTCCTGTCCACGGTCAGCCAAAATCAGCGATGCAGCGCAGAAAGCGAGAATTGCAGCGAACAGATAGGTGATTCGACGCGATCCTATGGCAGGAATGAGCCAGAACGTTGTAAATAGGGTGCCGAATACGTTGCCTATTGTTGAGACTCCGTAGACTTTTCCGGCCACTCTGCCCGTTTCGTTTGTTGAGCGAGTCAGGAGCCGTACGGCGAAAGGTGAGAGTGTTCCAAGTAGCGACAGAGGAAACAAGAGCAGCGCCGCCGATGCTAGAAGCACGCCCGAAGGTCCCTCAGCCGATGCTGAAACTCCTTTGTGTCCTTATCTCCGTAACCGCGATCGTTTCCGGCCAGGGCGTAGCTCTCAGCTCGCCCCCTCTTCTTCGGCATTACACAGAGGGGCAAAAACTGACATACCACATGAATGGGATCAACGAGAACTGGCACTACGAAATCCAGGCTGACGGAATCGTAGAACGAGATTCTGACGGGACTTACTTTGAGGACTATGGCTGGTCTCACTTCATTTCAAACGGCCAGCCGGTCACACTTTCTCCCGCCAGCTTAAATCTTCGCCAGCAGCTCACGCTTGACCCCAACCACAAGCCGAGCCTTCCAAACTTATCCCAAGTTGATCCTCGGCTCATCGGCCCTATAACCGATCTCCTTACGTTTTACGTCGATGTCTGGCTGGCGGTGCGGATTGGGAAACTAACGCAGCCGGGAGATCACTACTATTTCAAGCAAGGAACACCCCACGCGTGGGCGGATGGCAATCATGTTCTGCTGGGCCAAAGCTCAATTGATTTCGATTTCACGCTCAAGGACGTCAACCGCGCGAGCAGCACGGTCACCCTGATTGCGCGGCACGTTCCGCCCGCAGAAACACAGGTCAAGCTTCCCGCTGAATGGATGCGTAAACCGGTAGCGGACGCCCCCAACAATTGGGTCACCGTGCAAAGGATGAAGGATGGAAAATTCCTGGGAGCCGTAGGCAAAGAGACATTCAATGACGAGATCGTTCTGAGCCTGTCTGACGGCAGGATTGTCTCGGCCACCATGGACAATCGAGTCCAAACCGTTGAGCGCGAATGCGCGGACTCCAACGTGACCGAATGCGGTAAGCCCAGGCCCCATTTCATCAGGAGGCAGATCGAAATATCCTTGGAGCGCTGACGCCTGCACATAACGAACTGGAAATACGTATTCACGGACCTAGCGTACTCCGCGCGATTTCGGGAACTCGTACAAAGTGTTGGTATCCACTTCTACTATCCGACATCGCGGGCCGCTAGCCACTTAGGTTTCCCCATCTTTACTCTGTGAGGATTTTGATGAAGCCCTTGCTCTGTGTTCTCTCTGTTGTGTTTGCGTTTGGCGGTCTGAGCGCGCAGAAGCCTGTATGGCAGCCATCGCCCGGACATACGCAAGTGCCGATATGGCCGGGGAGAGTGCCTGATTCCCAGCCGGTTGCCGGGCCGGAGTTCGCTGAGACGACGGCGAAGCCGTGGATGGATACCGGCAGGCCGGCGACTGGGGTGAGCAACGTCACACGGCCTACGATGACGGTCTATCCGCCACAAGGAAAGAATACGGGCGCAGCGGTCGTCGTCTTCCCTGGCGGGGGCTATCAGGGTCTGGCCATCGATCTTGAAGGCACGGAGGTCTGTGATTGGCTGACGCTCAAGGGGATCACGTGTGTGCTGTTAAAGTACCGCGTGACGGATGTGGGGCCGTATCCGAAATCAGGGCCGTACCCGGAATCACCGATGGCGTTGGAAGATGCGCAGAGGACGGTGGGGTTGGTGCGCTTTCACGCGGCGGAGTGGCATATTGATCCGCACAAGATTGGTGTGCTTGGGTTTTCGTCGGGCGGTCATCTGGTGGCAGCGATGAGTACGCATTTTGCGAAGCGTTTGTATCCGGCTGTCGATGCTGCCGACAAAGAGAGCTGCCGCCCCGATTTTGCGGTGGCTGTTTATCCGGGCCATCTGTCGCTGTCCGCGGCGAAATGGGACGCAAAGCAAGGCACCAAGAAGTTTGTGATTCATTATCCGGCGACTGCCGATAAACATTTGGGGTTGAATCCTGATATTCCTGTCACCCATGAGACTCCGCCTACGTTTTTGCTGCAGGCAGAGGATGACCACGTGGACAATGTAAACGACTCGCTGGCTTACTACATTGCGCTGAAGAACGCTGGGGTCCCGGTGGAGATGCATCTGTATGCCCAGGGAGGCCATGCGTTCGGGCTGCGGCGCACGAAGTTTCCGATAACCGGATGGCCTCAGTTGGTGGAGACGTGGCTGAGGACGATTGGGATGATTTCGGAGTAAGTTACTCTGGGATCGCCTACCACGAAGCGGGTCTGGATGCAGTTTCATGAATGCCTGAGCAAGATGTGAAGCCAGGCGAGTTGAACAAAGCCGAGGAAGTTCTCGATGTGGTACTGACCTGATCCCGTCTTTCGGAGCAAAGCTGAGTATGATTTTTGCGAAAGAAAGGGGAAAGGTACCTATTTATGACACGTATGTCGTAATGGAAGAGGATACGGTGCGGAGCGGACAGGGTTTGGCGACCCCCTAAATACTATTGCAATGAATTCACACCCGTAACTTCGGATCCAAGAGTAGCGCGTGATGGCTGCAGTCCGTAATGGGCGTTTAGGTTTTGTCATTTTTGCAGTTTTGCAAGTTTGACCCGACCTATTCGCGAATTGCGCTCGTCACCGCTAGTCGTGATAAAGGATGAAATCTCTTTCCGTCGGCGTGGTTTTACTGCTGATCGTAGCTTCATTCGCGGGGACCGCACGGATTCTTGGTCAGTCGACCGATGATGCCGATGTTCGGCAGCTTCAGCGCCTCGAAACCGTCTGGAACGAAGCTCACGAGCGTGGGGACGCTGACGCCTTGGAAAAGTTGTGGTCAGACGACATGGAAGTTGCCGTTCCGAAGATGCCTGTAATGACCAAAGCTGACGTACTGAAATTTGCGCGCTCCGGTCGGATGAAGTTCCTGAGCTATAAGACTTCAGAAGTTCGCTTTCGAGTGTATGACAATGCTGCTGTTGTCACTGGACTTTTGCGGCGAACCCAATCAATGAATGGACAAGAAATATCTGATGACTGGCGTTTCACGAAGACCTATGTCCGCGAGGCAGGTCAGTGGCGTGTAGTCTCATTTCATGCTTCGGAAGCAGCGCAACCTTAACGACTGACAATGCTGACGGACTATGGGCTGCTGGTTAGCCTACTATCGCAGCCGATGCCCTCTCGGTTGATGGCTTTGCTGGATCCATTGGGACCTGCACAACACCGATAATTGTTAACACAACCACCCTGCGAGTTCTCGGCGCCGAGTGTGATATAGATGCTCATTATCATCGCCACCTCAGATTCCCGCGAGAAAAACGTCGTGAGGGGAACAACTCCCGCTGTAAACAACAATCCCACCGCTACCAAACCGATCTTGAGCGTCCGTTCTCGATTCATGCCCTCCGTGTCACGGTCGCAATTAGGTCATCATAGTGCGAGTGGCTATTGCGATGCTTCCCGTCGGCAGCCAGTTTCGATAATGCCTGAGATTACTAACAAAGAGACTGCCATCCGTTCCCCAACTCAAAGAACTCTAGTCGTCAAATTCATTTGCTTCCGAGACCAGCGCTCGATCTTCACCGAAACTCGCGTCCTGCCCGTTGGCGCCATGAGCGGAAATAGAAAGATTTCGGTAGTCGTTCGTGTCACGAGTGATCGGCTCGATCTCCTCGCGTGCGGTGCGCAGGAACCCGATTTGCCCTCTCAGCCGATCTGCCCGTGTTGGTGCGGTCAACGAGTGCCTTGGTTCACATCATTGCAGCTTCGCAAACTCGGCTTTGGCTTGCTTCAGGATAGGGACGTCGGGATCGGCGTCTTTCCAGAGGGTGAGGAAGCCTTGGTAAGCAGCTTTCGCTCGGGCTCTGTCACCAGACATCGCGTAAGCGCGACCGAGTTGAAGACGGGCGAGGGCACCGATCGGTGAGTTCCAGACAATTCCACGATGGTCAAGGATTTTATGAAACTCAGCGACAGCAGCGCTGCCTTGATGAGCAGCCAGATATGCCTCTCCCCGAACGAAAGCGGGATACAAGCCATTCCAGGCGTACTCGCCGCTAAAGGTAGTCGTTCCCAATTCATACGGCACGGCGGTTCGAAGAATCTCCAATGCCTCCGAAGAATTTCTTCTATTGAGAGCGAGCTTGGCGCGAACGGTTGGCAGGTAATTCAACTGCACGGTCGTGGCTTCGGGGAAGCGCTTGTTCAAGTCCTTGATCAAAGCCTCTGCCCGTCCATTGTCACCGGCATATGCCGAAGCGAGCGCGGAGGCATACTGCACATCGATGCCACTCGAACGTGTCAGAGCGAGCGAGGCACGTTGTCGGGCTTCCTTCGCGTTACCAAACAGGGCTTCCCTTAGCCCAGACGTGGCGGAATAGTTGGCAGATATTTCGTTTTCCTCAGAGCGTTCGGCTGATTCCGTCGCCCTTCGAGTCAGTTCTTCGGAGTCCCGAAGCCGACCGTAATAAGCCGCTGTGTCAGCCTCGTATATGAGTAACGTACTTTCTACCCCAAATTGGCCTGCTGCCACTGTGACCTGCTGTTTCATCGCCCCTTCATCGTTCTGTAGAAAGGCAAGGCGGTACAGAAAAGCAGGATAGGAATGGTGATATAGTTTGCGTTCGAGGGCTTGCCTATATGCCGAATTCGCTTCATCAAAGCGATTCAAAGCTATATCGCCATCCATGAGGAAGACGTAGGGAACAGGGTAGTTCGGTTTTAGACGAATTGCCTCTTTGGCTTCGGCAATCACTCCATCATAGCGACCGATCGCCGGATAAATTGCGCCTGACAAGTACGTATGCGGCATCTCGGCACGCGGATAAGCCTGCATCCAAAGCTTGCAGCTTTGTTCGGCTTTTTCGAGGTTACCCAGAACCTCTTTGTAGTAGATAGCCGATACGAAATACCTCTCAGGCTCACTTGCATGTTCGCGCAGTTCGTATGCCTTTTGGGTGTATCCGGCTGCAATGGTGGGTTCTCCAATAGAGGTATGCCAGATGCCCAACCACGCATAGGCGACCGCGAAATTTGGGTCGAGTTCGACAGCCTGCTTGTAAAAGGTAATCGCTACTGGAGGGGAGGTTGCCCGCTTGCCCGAGCTAAATGCCTTCAGGGCTTCGAGCGAGGGCGTAGTCGCTGCTTCAAGAGGGGTATCGAACTTTTGCACCGTGCTCAGTGACTCGCCTAGCTTTTTGCGCATCTCCGATGCCATCTTCCCAAGCGCATCGAGCACATGATTTTTGTCGCTCGCCTGCGCTTCCGTGCTCGCCAGAGTTGCTCCGTCTGAGCAGTTGACTGCTTTCACGGTTAGAAGATATGGAGTGCCAATTTGACTTATCGAGCCATCGAGAACAGCGGCGCTCGCCGTCCGCTGGCAAAGCTCCCCCGCAATCTCTGACGTCAGCTTAGCGTCTGGCTTCTGACCCATCATCTTGAGGGTCTGCTGCACCTGCTGCTCAGAAATAATGCTCAGAAAGGGTGACTGCTCTAGCTGTACCGAGAGTCCCTGCCGGAGCGTGCCATCAAACACTGGGTCGCCTGTCGTGTTGGTGAAGTCGGCGAGCACAATCGTGTCCTTGTCGGTGAGCTTGGGCGTGCGTTGAATATAGAAGTAACCTGCGACGCACAGCGCCATTGCAACCACCGTGGCAGGAACAAATACACCCGCGAGCCTTCGGATACCCGTGGCTGCTTCCCTCGCAGCGATCGGCAATCGCGCCGTATCAGCGTCTCGCTTAAGCCGTTGCAGATCAGTTCGAATCTCAGAGGCATGCTGGTAACGGAGGCTTCGATCCTTCTCAAGACACTTGCAGATGATTCGTTCCAACTCGGCAGGCAGACTGGGATTCAGACGTCCGACTGCGACGGGTGTGCCATTCAAGATTGACTCGAAGATAGTTCCGGTCGTTTCACCTGGAAAGGGTAGCTTTCCCGTCACCATTTCATACAGCACGGTGCCGAAAGAAAACAGATCCGTGCGAGCGTCTAACTCTTTGCCGCGAACCTGCTCCGGTGACATATAGGAAATGGTGCCAACTGCCGCACCGGTGCTGGTCAGGTTCTCTTGGAGGGTCGTCGTCGCCTCCGAAGTGGCTTCAGGACGTGCGTTTCGTTCGATTGTGGGCAGCACCTTTGCCAAACCGAAGTCCAGAACCTTGGCATGCCCAAGTTGCGTCACGAAAATGTTCGCGGGCTTGATGTCTCGGTGGATGATTCCCTTGGCGTGGGCTGCATCCAGAGCGTTTGTGATATCGATTCCCAGCGACAGGATCAACTCGGTGTCCAGCGGACGCCCGGCGATCCGATGCTTCAGTGTCATACCCTCCACGAACTCCATGACGATGAAGGGCTGCCCGTCTTGCTGACCGATCTCGTGGACGGTGCAAATGTTGGGATGGTTCAGAGCAGAAGCTGCTTGTGCCTCTCGTCGAAGCCTCGCCAGCGCTTGAGGTTGTGTCGCGGTGTCATCCGTCAGAAACTTCAGCGCAACAAATCTGTGCAGAATGAGGTCTTCAGCCTTGTAGACTACGCCCATCCCCCCGCCGCCAAGTTTTTCAAGGACGCGATAATGAGACAAAGTCTGCCCGACCAAGGAGCGAGTATTCCCAGAACCATCTCTGTCCTCGTCCAAAACGAGGTTCCGCGCGGCTATCTCCGCAGCCGGACTTTCCAGGAAGTCCTGAGCATCTCGGTGCGCAGTCAGGAGCGACCGCACTTCCCGCTCCAGTACCGAATCCCCGCCACATGCGCATTGCAAGAAACTATCGCGTTCTTCAGGCGGGTGTTCCAGCACCGACTGCAGCAGGCTATCGACTTGTTTCCAGCGTCCGGCGTCCATCATCTGAAATCTGACCTACCTGTCAGTTCGCGGTAAAGCCACGCCTTCGCTGTACTCCAGTCACGCATAACGGTTACGGGCGACACTTTGAGCACTTCCGCGGTTTCTTCCACGCTGAGTCCACCGAAGAAGCGCAACTCGACGACCTGAACTTTCCGAGGATCAAGCCGTGCGAGCGTGATCATCGCATCATCGAGTGCCATTAAATCCGTATCAAGTTCGCCGTCCACTATGGCAGTTTCTTCGAGGGAGACATGCTGCACGCCGCCGCCGCGTTTCAGATTGCGCCGTCGTGCATGTTCCACCAGAATACGGCGCATTAGCTGCGCCGAGACCGCAAAGAAGTGGGCGCGATTCTGCCATTTCATGCTCTTATAATCTACGAGGCGAATGTACGCCTCATTCACCAAAGCGGTCGTTTGAAGGCTGTTTCCGGTGCGCTCGCGGCGCATGTAGCGCCGTGCAAGGCGGCGGAGTTCGTGATAAACAATCGGGATCAGCTTGTCGAGCGCGTCCCGGTCTCCGTCACTCCAAGCTAGGAGCAAACCGCTCACCTGCACACACGGAGCCGCCTTAGCATGATCGTCCTGCGGTTGTGCTGGTTTTCGCATAGCCCCACATTTTGAAAATCTTAGTCCCTTAGCGCTGCCCCTTCAAGAAAAGTTATCGCCGCATGATAGTTCTGCGCCGCCTTTTGCGCCTACTTAGATGAGGGGCATCGAAAGACGCCCGCAAGGTTCGCAAACAATCCAACGGAGGACACGAACGTGAAATCCAATCAATCAATGTGGTTCGCCTCGATGATCTTACTCAGTGTATTGCTTACTGCAGCAATGCCTCTTCCGGTTGCAGCGGAGGACAAGGCACAACCGGCAGCCCAGCTTCATTACAAGGTGATTGATCTCGGCACTCTGCCGGGCGGCAACTTCAGCCAGCCATTCGTCATAACCAACAATGGCGTAGTGAGTGGGTCGTCGAACCTGCCCGACAACTCGCAACACGCTGTTCTCTGGTATCGCGGACGGACGACGGACCTGGGGACGCTTGGCGGATCGAACAGCATCGCATTCGGGGTGAATGCATACGGGCAGGTTGCGGGTGAAGCGGAAACTCCAGCCTCAGATCCCAACGGAGAGGACTTTTGCGGATTCGGTACGCACCTTGTTTGTTTGCCGACTCTCTGGCTGGGCGGAAAACCGAATGCACTTCCGACTCCCGGAGGCAATAATGGAGTAGTCAATCGCAACAACAACTGGGGCCTCGCGGTTGGTTGGGCTGAAACTTCCACGGAAGATCCGGCTTGCCCGGCTCCACAAAAGCTTCATTTCAAACCTGTCGCTTGGACGCATGGCTTCCCCATCGAGCTTCCCACCAAAAATGGAGACCCGGACGGAATTGCTCTTGGGATCAACGATGACGGCGACATCGTCGGATCGTCCGGAATCTGTTCCACCTTCAATCCTAATCTGTTGTTCAGTCTCCAAGGTGTGCATGCCTTGTTGTGGCAAAACGGCACGGTCGTTGATCTTGGAAACCTCGGCGGCACGACCGGGCAAGCTTTTGGTAACCTCGCTTTTGCAATCAACAATCGAGGGCAAGTGGTTGGTGGTTCTGATCTTTCCGGCGACACCAGCTTCCACGGGTTCTTGTGGACTAAGACTACGCACATGCAAGACCTCGGCACACTTTCCGGCGATGTTGACAGCACCGCCATCGCCATCAACGAACATGGCGTGGTGGTTGGGCTTTCGATCTCTGCCAGCGGCAACACCCGAGCCTTTGTCTGGCAAAACGGAGTGATGATAGATCTCAACACGCTGGCTCAATCCAACGCGCCGCTTTATTTATTGACCGGATGCAGCATCAATTCCCAGGGCGATATAACAGGTTTGGGAGCAACCAGCACCGGAGAAATTCACACTTATCTCGCTGTCCTCACACACTAGCTAGCAGGTTGCGAAAAAAGTCGCGACAACTGTGAATAGCCGTGAGTCGGACTTCAAAGGGCCGTGGATCAACCTGATCGAGTGGCTTCAGGATTGGAGTCAATGGGAACGTTCCGTCTGTCGCTGAATTTCTCTGTCCAGGGCTGAACCACCCGCTCGCTGTGAGACGATACGCGCCCGCAACTTGGCATTGGCTACCAGTTGCGAGTTCAGAATTTTGACTGTGACGGTGCGACGAGAGAATTTCGTAAGGCCCGAGTTTGGTGCCAGACGTCAGCACCATCAATGTGTGTGCGTCATTATAGTGCAGTACTCGCCGCGTTTCACGTCACTCTGAGGGGCGCGTCAACGCAGACTTAGGAAACTGATGCGGCTGGCAATGGTGGCCTTGCAGGATAGAGGCGGTCAAACTCCGGTTCGTCGTGAAGAAGGATAAGATCCGGATCGCGGCGAGCCCACTCCGCGTCCTTAAAACCAGCCTCCCAAGACTTGCGCAGCGTGTCGAGGGCTTCCGCCTTCTTCTTGAGTTTGCAATAGAGACACGCGGCGTTGTAGAGAATCGAGGCTTCGTTCGCCCGCAGGGTGACCGCCAGGTTGAGTTCGCGCAGTGCATCGTCCGCACGGTCCAGAGATGCATAGTCGGAGCCGAGCAGAATTCGAGCCCGCGCGTCCTCAGGCACCTGCTTCAAGTGGTTTTCCAGGGCTGCCATTTTTCGTTGACGCATGTTGCGGGCCGCTTCCTGTTTTCCCAGAGCGCCAAGACAGTTCAGGATAGGCACATAAACGTTGTAGTCCTCGCCACTGGCTTCAATGGCAGCTTCTGCAATGTCCACAACCTCCTGGTAGCGTCCCGTAGCGAACAAGGCACGGCAAAGCAGGTAATGAGCGCCTTCGCAGTCGCGCTTGCGTTCGATCGCCTTTTTCAACATGCGCACAGCTTCGTCATGCAGTGAGGCTGCGTACAAAACCCAGGCCTGGCTGACTTGTACTTCGGGCAAGTCCCACCGCAGGGCCACAGCCTTACCCGAAGCTTCGCGCGCCCGTTCCACCCACGTTTGATCGCGGCTGAAGGTCCAATAGAACATGGCGCATGCGTTGGCGCTGGCAGCGTAAGCCAGGGCGAAGCTGGGATCAATAGCGACTGCATTTTCGAACATCTGGAGGGCGAACTCGAGGTCCTGGCGGGTCTGGCGGCGCGCGTAACGCTTGCCGCGCAGGTAGAGATCGTAGGCCTGGAGATTCTCCGTTGGTTTTATCGACAAGGCCTCAAGCTCTTCAGGAGAAAGCGTCACGCGGAGTGCTTCGGCAATTCTGCGAGCCATTTCGTCCTGAACTTCAAACACGTCTTTCATCTCGCGATCGAAGCGATCCGACCAGAGAGGAAAATCTGTGTGCGTATCCACCAACTGCGCGTTAATCCGCAGGCGGTTGCCGGCGCGGCGCAAAGTGCCAGTCAGCACGTAGGCAGCTCCCAGCTGTTGTCCAATCTGTGCCGGCGTCACTTGCTTGTCGCGAAAGGCAAGCACGGTAGGCCGAGAAAAGATATTCAAACCTCGAATCTTGGAAAGCTCGGTGATCACATCTTCGGTAATGCCGTCGCGCAGGTATTCGTCTTCCTTGGCCCCGCTGATGTTCTCAAAATAGAGAACGGCGACGGATTTTCTCGTTGACTTTTGCGTGCCGGGATCAGAATCGGTCCTCTCTTTCACGCGTCGCACACTGGATTCCAGGTCACGTTTGAGGCGGTTGAGATCGGTTTTGAGTTCCGTAGCTGTCTGGCAGCGGAGGTTGCGGTCCTTTTCCAGCGTCTTGTCTAGGATGCGCACAAATTCAGCAGGCAGGAGGGGATTCAACTCACCTGCCGGTCGCGGATTGCGATTCAGGATGGCATCGAAGATTAAAGCGGAAGTTTCTCCTTGAAACGGGAGTGTTCCGGTAGCCATCTGGTAGAGCACCGTACCGGTAGAAAACAGATCAGTCCGCGCGTCGACCAGTTGGCCGCGAGCCTGTTCCGGAGACATATAAGAAACGGTACCTACCGCAGAGCCGGGCGAAGTCAATTCCGGATTGACGAGGGTGGCTGACTGCTCGATCGAGATTTCGTCACGGTTAATTTTAGCCAAGCCAAAATCCAGAATCTTTACATGTCCGCGCTCGGTAAGAAAAATATTTGCCGGTTTGATGTCTCGGTGCACTATCCCCTTGGCGTGCGCTGATTCCAGCGCATCTGCGATCTCTATCCCAAGGGCCAGTAGGGTGTCGATCGTCATGGGCTGCCGATTCATCTTCTGGCCCAGAGTCTCGCCTTCCAGCAACTCCATGACAATGAAGTGCCGCCGCTCGTGTTGCTCAATCGAGTGGATGGTGCAGATGTTCGGGTGATTTAGGGAAGAAGCGGCCCGCGCCTCACGCTGGAAACGCTCGAGCAGTTGGGTGTCCTGCGCCATTTCCGGGGGCAGGAATTTAAGCGCCACTCTGCGGCCAAGCTGGGAATCCTGCGCCTCGTATACCACGCCCATGCCCCCCGACCCGAGTTTACGTAAAACCTTGTAATGGGACAGGGACTGACCGATCAAGGCATCGGTTTCCATAATGATGCGTTGAATGGTATCCACTGATGAGCGCGCCGTCAAGGAAGCCGCTATTGCAGAGCTATGGTTGAGTCCGCCAAGGCTGGGCATAACACTGCCGGCACAGCGCCAGAAATCTCCGGCGACTCCCCTCCAAAAGCACGGATTTCTACACTGTTCTGATAGGGCATGGGTATTGCGACACCAAGGAATCGAGGGTTAGAAGAGTCACGCCCGGCTGGAATGAAAACCCTCCTGGAAATCTATGAAGGCAAGCGCAACTCCAGTTCAAACATGATCCAGAAGCGCAATCGCCAAACGACTGACCAGTTTCATTCGGTTCCTTCAGGTCTTATGTTTGTGGTCAGCCGTGGCGTGGGGCACGTCCCGGTGCCCGGCGTTGGAACGGAGACGGAGTGTTCTCCATAATGAAGAATCTCATTACGTCCTTGGTGATTGCTTCAGCAAGACGACGCCAAGCCGTCGAATTGATCCATTCGTCGCAGAAAAACCGCCATCTGTTTTGGATCGGAAGCATGAGTTGACAGGCTGGTAGATAGCTCTTGCCGACTGGTGCGGTACTTGGATCGGAACTTCACCATATCAACGCGAGATCTCGGTGTAACTCGGGACAGAGTCGACAGAAGCGCCAAAATGCGCCATCCAAGTTACGGTTCGGAAAGAGCAGCTTATCGACTAACTTCCGTCTCTGCTTTTCTCAGACTTAGCGTCGCGTTTGCGATAAGCGGCCTTGCCCAGAAGCCAACGCTCAGCACGCAGGCAAAGGTTAAATAAAGGAAGGAAACTCCAGAGCGCAATCCGAAGTGGTCACCGATACGGCCAATGATGACCGGCACTACGGCTCCGCCCATGATACCGGTGCTGAGTATGCCAGCAAATGGGCCATGATGCTCTGCCGCAGAATTCAAACCCAATGAAACCAGGATCGGCCACATGACGGATGCAAAAAGGCCGATGGCTGGAAACGCGATGAGAGAAACCCTGGCTGGTCCGAACAGGGCTGCGGTTAGGCAGAGCAGCGCACCTACGCTGGTGCCGATCAGAACCTTCCTGCTGTCGAAGAGCTTCAGCAAGCCCATGCCGACGAAGCAACCGGCGGTCAGCAGCCCCCAGAACCAGGAAACCGCGCTGGCTCCCGTCGTATGCGGGTCATAGCCGTGATAGACAGACAAGAACTTCGAAATCCAATTGGCCGTGCCCTGCTCGCATCCGACGTAAGCGAACACGGCGAGAAAAAATGCCCACACCATAGGGCGGCGCAGGAGACTTGTATACATCTGTAGCGAGCCCGCAGATTCGTCGGCGGTGCGTTCGACTTTCGGGAATTGTAGGAAGGCGAGAAGCACAACCATAAGCGCCGTCGAAACCACGAAAATCCAGTAGATCGAGGCCCAGGGCAGTGCAGCTGGCGTCAACCTGCCCAAGATGGCGAGCAGTGGATTGGTTTGTGATCCCGGGCGATTGAGGTTTTCAACGAGATAAGAGTAGATATGAGGGCTGATAAACGACGCACTGCCAAAAATCAACTGTGCGAACGCGGAGTTGAAGGCGAAATGCTCCTCGCCGCCAGCCACTCGAAGAAGTGGGTTGATGGCTACCTGAAGAGTCGCCATCCCAGTTCCGATAACAAAGAACGAAGGCAAGGCTGCAGAGTAACTCGGGTGAAGGGCAAAACTCAGTGCGCCCGCTGTTGCGGCAACAAACGCGACGATCATCACCGGTTTTTCCGTGAAGCGCTCGACCCAAAAACCCGCAGGAATCGACATCACGCCGTAGGCGATGAAGAAGGCAAAATTCAGAAATGCCGCAGCTGCCAGTGTGACGCTGTAGCTGCTGATAATGTCGGGGATGAGTGAGTTCAGAATATTGGTAACGAGCGACATCACGAAAAAAGTAAGAAAAACCACCCCGACCATGCTTCGGCTTCTTGCCATGCTGTTTGCTACTCCGTAGTCGTTACCTTGGTTGCCAATTCGAATCGGCCCGGTTCGCGTAAGGCCAGTGCAGCGAGCGCCAGCGTGATCATCTGAATCGGCAGAATCTGAAGAACGGGACGAACGCTACTTCCATGATCGGCCAATCGGAAAGAGTCCAGCGACGAAGTCTCTCCCACCAGTTCGGCGTGGCCGCCCGCTTGCCGGACGTCAGCCAGGAGACGATGGTTGAGCTCCCTGGTCTTATCGTCGCCAGAAAAAACGACGACGAACATCTCCTCGCTCAGCATCTCCAGAGGCCCGTGCCGGAAAGCCGCACTGCTCATGCCCTCGGCATGAAAGTGGTCGGATTCTTTCACGATCAGAGCTCCCGTGCCGACCGCAGCGAGGGAAGCACCCCGTCCTACGAGAAACAAATGCCGTATGCGAGCCAGTTTCTGTGCAAGAGAGATGACGTAGGATTTCCAATCGGCCAGGTAAGCAGCTACTGCGGGTGCTGCACTTTCCAGTTCGCGGCGGCTTTGCTTTGCTTCACGCAGACACAGCGCATCGCCGAGCCATTTCAAAGCCACCAGCGCTGCTACGTACGTCTTGCAGGACACGGAGAACTCGCGGCCGGCTTGGGTAAACAACGCAGCGGTGGCGTTCTCGACCAATGGGCTTTGCGGAGTGTTCGTCACTGCGATTACGGCCGAGCGGTTACGGTTGACCTCGGCCAAGCGAATCATTTCAGCGCTCTGTCCCGATTGTGAAACGGCGATGATGAGAGTTTTCGGATCGAAAAACCTCGATTTGTAATGAATCAACTCCGAGGTCTCCACCATTATGGCGGTGAACCCATGGCTGATCAGTTGCAGATTGAGCGGGTGCAGGGCGTGAAACGAAGAACCCATCCCGGTCAGGACAAGACGTTGAAATTTCCCGCGATTGAGTCGCTGGGCCAGTTCCAGTAACTCCTTTGACCTCTCTAAGGCGTGCAGCGTTTGTTCGAGGGCGCGTGGCTGTTCCAGGAGATCGCGTAGGTATTCGCCCTCAATGACTTTCAGATCAGCTGGCATGGTGGAGTCCTACATATGCAAACCGATGATGCCAAACTCGCGCCGCGCCGATGAGGTTGGCATCTTCTCCCAACGAGGCGAGGGTTAGGTCAGTTTTGTCGAACGGAACCAATCGGCAGCTCTCATGAATAATCCTTCGGACGCCATCAAGAAACAAACCAGCGCTCTTCATAACGCTGCCGCCCAAAACAATTGCATCGGGAGTAAACATGGTTACTAGGTTGGCGAGGCCGAGGCCCAAGTAAAGGGTTTCGCGAGCGACAGCACGATGCGCCCACTCGTCTCCATTGAGCGCTAGCTCGCAGATTCTTTTGGCAGAGAGATTGTCGCGATGTTCATAGTGCGACGGGGCTTCCTTCTCGAGCCATGCCGTCATCGCTGGGCCAGCCGCGAGCGATTCCCAACATCCACGAAAACCGCATGCGCACAGCGGACCGGAAGGATCAATCACATGGTGGCCGATTTCAGGATGCGACGAATCGACTCCTCGATATAGCTGCCCATCCATGATGAAACCTGTGCCGATTCCGGTTCCCACGGTTACGTAGATCAGTCTTTTCCTGTCCCTGCCAGCGCCCCAGCCTGCTTCTCCGAGGGCGGCTGCATCGGCATCATTCTCCATCGCAACGCTCACCCGAAAAACTTCCATTAGATCCTTGACTGGATTCTCGCCTTTCCAATTGGGAAAGAAGTTCACTTCGCCAAATTCTCCTGTTAATGGGAAGACCGGCCCGGTAGATCCAATGCCGATGCCTGAGAGTGTTGCGTTCGCGTCACGAGCGGTCGCCACAAGCATCTCGCGAATGTTCGTCAGTGCGTGCGCGTATGCGCGATCGGGATTAGTCGGGCATTGCAGACGAGCCAACACTCTCCCTGCGTCATCGATCATGCCAACAGCGATTTTCGTGCCACCGATGTCAACCGCTCCGATCAATCGGGTCTCCTTTTTCAGGCGGCCGCGCTATTTCCACGCGAACACAGCGCCCGCATAGCCTGCTAGGTCGGCCTTGAAACTTGAACCGGACACAGTTACGTCGGTTGCTCCCCGGGCGGTGATCCGGGTGACGGAATGAAGCGGAATCGAAGCTGTGACCGTGACGTCTTCGTGGGCCGCACCGTGATTTGTAACCACCGCGTAACCGCCAGCCTTTCCGCTCAATGCCGCCACTTCTACCGACGGCATATCCGTGTGAAACAGCGGCTTCACACCACTCCACTCGCGAAATGCTTGATATATGCGGTGAGTGTCCTCGGGTTTGTCGAAAACCGCGGGCATGTTGGCGAGGTAGTATTCCACTGGATACGCGCACAACAATGTCTTTCCTGATCCAAGCGTGTTTGCGACCAGGGCGGGGTTATTGTCCTGGTCTACGGCGATGACAGTTCCACCTTTCACAGATAGGAGTGAACCCCAAGAACGCAAGCTTGGACCGGGGCTTGTGAAATGGAATGTATCTCCGACCTTCAGGCTGGCGAATGGTGCTATCACTTTCAGCGTCACTTCGTCTTTGGGATTCGCATCCACCAGCCTTGCTCCGAACAACGAATCCATCTCCGGGATGGCGGCGTCTGCCGCGACAGAGGCGTACAGCGCTCCCCCTTGAGTCACATATTGCTTTGCTTTTTCCCAGAAGTCCGAATGCACGTGTACCAGGAAGCTATCGGTGCTCGTCAAAGGTGAAGGCAACAGTAGCAGCGGACGCTTCTGCCAATCATCGTATTCGCGCGGAAAATCTGCTTTCATGCCCGCGCGCCGCGCCAAGATATACGAAGAGAGCCAAGCCCCGGTGATCCAGGCATTGTCTTCGCTGAAATTCGGCTGCGATTCTCCGCTGACATTGGCGCCTTCGTCGGTCGAGACATAGGGAACAACTTCCGGTCCGGTCAGTCCAAAATGCGAAAAATCGCCGTGCGGCTTCGACCATTCGTTCGGAACAAGGATCGCTGCTTCGGCAGGAGCAGGCTCAATCCCGGTCAAATCAAGCTTGGCGACGACTTGTTCGAAATCTTCGAGCATGCTTGCCGATGGTCGTTTTTTCCCCTCCCAGGTCGTAAGACCAAACTGTGTTTCATGGGGAGAGCGCATCACGGGAACTTTGTGGAATTGCTCCGGCGCCGCATCCGTAAAGTCCCAGATCAGAAATCCATTGGCGCCTGCACCCAAGCCGGAATAAAGGCTTGCGCGCAGGAATTTCGCGATCTGATCGGGATCGTATTGCGCGGAAGATGCGCCGATCTCCTGAACCATGACCGGGCGCCCCACACTGCCCGACAACGCGGTCTCAAAGGCGGATCCGTACGTACCGCGCTCCGACAGCATGGGGTCAGGAAACAGCCGGGGAGCATAAATCGAGTACGGATGAACGCTCAGGAAATCGGTATCTTTCCAGATATTGTCGGGGCGAAACGGGCCGCGCTCGATGTCCTGGGTGCTGACACCCGCCACGATGGGATGCATGGTGTCATACCGCCGGATGGACCACGTCAGCAGACGCGTCCAGTTGATCGCCATTGCATCGGTGGTGGTATCGGCGGCGATCCAGAACGGAGGCTCGTCGGTCAAATCCCAACCGAGGAAGGCAGGCTCTTTTCCATAGTGTCGGGCTATTTCGGCCACGTGATCAGTCTCGATGCGCAGCATGTCTGGATCGGAGTGCGGTTGCCGGCCTTGGCGATACGGAACATCCCAGTAGGCTTCGCCCCATTCGCCGCCCACCAGAAGGCAAGGATGCAGATAGATGTGATACTTGTGGGCCAGTGAAACAAGGAAATCGATCTGCCGGAACGCCTCCGGGTTGTAGTCGCCCGGGCGAGGCTCGATCCAGGCCCACACGAAATCCAACCGTATGGTGTTGAAGCCAAGTTCGTGCATGCGCGCGAAATCGGCTTCGATCGCCTGAGGATCCCAGTGTGCGCCCCACAGCACGCCGGTCTTTGCCGGAACCCAGTTGGCACCTACGGGAATGAAGCGATGGCCATCATGAGAAAAGTAATTACCATCGAGGTGAACAACGGAAAGCTTATTCGCTTCAGCCGGGGCCGGAACTTGTGCATGGTTTGCGGAGACAGACTGTTGAGCCGCAACGCAAACGCTTATACACGCCCCAAGGAGGATCTGCAGCAACACTCGAAGGTGGTCGGAGATGTCGCGTCCCTGTTTCTTTCTCATTTCTCCGTCTCCATATTCAAAGGAGGGCTGTGTCTTTCTAGAAAGACAGTTTTAGTGCAAGTTGCAATTCGCGCGAGGCGTGCACCGTACTAGTGATGGAACCGGAAAGGCTCGGAACCAGCGCCGATGTGGAGGTTGCGGGTGAACCGGTCTGATCCACTGCCTGGTACGGAATTCCAAGCTCGGCAGTGTTGAACAAATTAAAAGCCTCCACGCGGAATTGCAGTTTCCAATTTTCGGTGAAGGTGAAGTTCTTGAATAATGACGCGTCGACGTTGTAGATCGCTGGACCCCGAAGGGAACCGCGGCGAGCGTCTCCGTAATCGTGAGCGAATGACTGCCCCGGAGCAAGTGGTGGAATGGCAAACGCCGATGGATTGTACCAGCATGCTACCGTCTGTTGGTTGGAGGGGCATCCCACGCTCATAGCATTCGAGAAATTGTAAGGATCGCCAACCAGGTCGGGGCGCGGAGCGCCCGAATCCGTGTTGGTATAGTCGGTGGAGAGTAGTGGAGTGAAGGCTTCTCCAGAGTGCATGGCGACGATCCCGTTCAGTTGCCACCCTTCAGTTGCCCAGTGCGCCGGTCCACTGCCATTCCAGAATCTCTGTCTCGGACCAATGGGGAGAAAGTACGACCAAGCCGAAGAAAACTGATGGCGATAGTCAGGCGCATTGTCGCCACGCTCTGCCTTCAAGTCGTACGTATCTTGCGGCTCAAGATATTCGTTTTCCTCGGTCTGCCCCATGGTGTGTTGCCAAGTGTAGGAATTCAACATGCTCCAGTTCGCGGAAAATCTTTTCTCCAACTTGATTTGGAGTCCATGCGAGATCGACCAAGCCCCGTCGGCCAAGGTACGGATCTCACCGATATTGGGCACTGTGTTGTAGTAGAAACGCCCATACTGGGTTGGTGCGCCGGTCAAGCACGAAGGATCGGTCGGCGTGGGACAGGATTCAAAGTTCGTGTCCAAGGCGGCCGGCGGCTGATTGCGATTGCTCAGGAAGGCCAGCTTGACTCCGCGAGTTCCAACGTAGGCGATCTGCAGCGCCATCGTTTGGGAAAGAGCTCGCTCGATGTTCAGGTTCCATTCTTCAATGTAAGTAGTGCGGTTGTTGAACAAAGCTGCACTGGCACGCCCTGCCGGGCTTGAGATTGTCGGATAGACGGGAGTTGGGTATCCAGTGGAGATGCGCAAGCTCGGAATTGCATTGGCCGCCGGGTTATACGGCTGGCTGAAGATCAGGCCGGTGGGATTGTAGGCCAGTTCCGCGTCGTTCTGATCGGCCTGAACATCGTAGAAAATGCCAAATGCTGCGCGCACCGCCGTTTTGTCGTTCCAGGGAGTCCAGGCAAGCCCAATGCGCGGCGCAAAGTTGTTCCAATCGGTTTTTACGTCGCCGGATGCGCTCACACCGGGCATTTGCGGCGAGACGAACAATCCGGTTGCGAAATCAAAATTCGCCAGACGGTTTTTCTGTTCCACTGGAGGGGTGAACAGATCGTAGCGCACTCCCAGATTCAAAGTTAATTTGTTATTCACCTTAAGATCATCCATCAGGTAGGCGCTGAATTCGGTCCAGCGCATGCCAAACGAACCTTTTTGCCCGTCGCGGTATGCATTATCCGGATAGCCCATGAGGAACTCCGCCAGTGGGCTGCCACCGGTTCCGGTAAAAAGATCGCTGGTAAACAATCCGTTGAAGGTCATGTCACCGCGGGCGTTCTGCGTCTGGAAGAAGCCATGCAAACGGCGCCGCACGTCAGCTCCCATCTTGAACGAGTGGCGTCCACGTGTGTAGGTGAACGCATCCATGTATTGGTAGTTGTTCTCGTTCAGAAATTCCGGGAACCAGTCTGTGGTTCCCAAAGCGCTGAGATTCGCGAACTGCATGAACGGAAGTCCACCGGTGGCGGTTGCGTTGTTGGAATTGAAGATCCCGGGGATTCCATATTGATCGGCAAGATCCTGGCCGACAAAATTCTGCAGTGCGCGCACTACGTACCGCGAATATCCGATCTTGAATTCGTTGATCTTGTTCGAGCTGAAAGTGTGAACTTCACTGATTCCCGCTGATCTGGCGAGGTTAGTGATGTGGCCGCTGAACGTGCCACCTCCAGCATTTCCAGGAAAAGGATCGGGTGCGAACGCCTGCACGTTGTTGAAGCTAAAAGTCAACGAGAGGCTGTCGTTATCGCTGACCTGATGATCTCCGCGAACATCGAATGAATCCTGATTGTTCTGAGCGACCGGATTCGAAAGATAATTGCCGGCAGCCAGAGAACGATTGGGTGCGGGAAAGAGATTCACCAATTGCGCAGCCGCTGGATCCAGGCAACCTCCACCGGTAGCGCTCTTTCCCGTCACTCCCACGCACGGGGGAATCACATTCGTCTGCCCGTTGTACTGGATCGGATTGCGTAGCTGAATCTGCGTCTGGTTCGCACACGTGTAGGTGTAAGTGGTGAGCGGATCGAACACCGTTCCTGTATCGAAGGAAGGCCCGGAACCGTCGGGGCAGGGCGTGAAAGGCTGTCCGGTCAGCAAGTCCGTAAAATCGCCAACCCGTTCGCCGGAATTTGCCGACAGAGCTGAGGGCACAACCGAGATATCGGTCTGCGCCTGCCGAATACGCGTACCCTGATAATCGACGAAAAAGAAGGTTCTGTTTTTGAGGATAGGGCCGCCAAGCGTTCCCCCAAATTGATTTTGTTTGAACGGCGCAATCGGCAAGTCAGGACTATCGAAGTAGTTCCGGGCATCGAACGCGGAATTGCGCAAAAATTCGAAGAGACTGCCGTGAAACCGGTTGGTTCCGGACTTGAGCACAACATTTACCACCGCTCCACCGCGTCCAATGTCAGCGCCAAAGTCGTTGGTCTGGACTTTGAACTCCTGGATCGCGTCTATCGAGGGCTGGATCACCTCGATCCCGATCTGCTGCTCGTTATTGTCAAAACCATTCAACAGGAAGTTGTTGTTGGTAGCGGTCAGTCCGTTCACCTGAATTGAGGCATTGCCGCGCTGATCTTCCGGAATTCCGCCCTGCTGCACAGTGTATCCGGCATTTGGTCCGGAATTCACACCCGGAGTTAGATAGGCCAGCTCTACGAAATCGCGCCCGTCGAGCGGCAGATCGCTGACACGGCTTTGTTCAATCACTTGTCCGAGAGAAGAGCTTTCCGATTCCACCAGAGGTTCCGCCGCGGTCACCATTACTTCTTCATTTACCGCACCGACATCCAGGGTGAAATCGACCCGGACCGCCTGATTGACGTCCAGCTTGAATTCGCTTTGTGTGGCGCGCTTAAATCCAGCTTGTTCGACCGTTACTGTGTAACGGCCGGACTTCAATGGCGTGACGACGTAGTCGCCTTGGCTATCGCTCTTGGTCTTTCTCTCAATGTTCGTTTCTGTTTCCCGCACCGTGACTGTCGCGCCAGAAACCACCGCTCCAGTGTGATCTTTGATCGAGCCGACGATTTTCCCCGTTTCGACCTGAGCAAGAACAGCCATGGGGACGCAGAACAGAATGAAGATGAGAATCTTGGCCGTCTGGCCGACTGGTAGAGAGCGAACTCGAACATCGTTCTCCCGGTTTTCAACTTGAACTGAGGTTTGTGGATGCATACCTGGTTCTCCAGACAAGAACATCGGTAAAGCGTATATGAACCTCGTATGCTTAGATGATGTCAAGATATTTAATTGCCGAAACGAAAGCGATAAGGGAGATGAGTGAGCGTTGATATCTAACCTATTTATATGCAAATAAATAGGCCATACTTCAGCCGCGAATAGAACATAGAAAAATGGGAATGCTGTCATCGCATGTATACGTTGTATACTACCTTTCTGCAGGTGAACTATGTTACGACCCAACGTCCCATCCGACATCGCCACAGCAGAAAAGCTCGGCTTGGTGATCGACAACGACAGCTACACTCCTTATTACATGCAGATCGTTGATCAAGTCCGCGAACTCATCAAAAAGAACCTGTTGAATCAAGGCCAGCTGTTTTGCTCGGAAGGGGAAATTGCCCGCGCCCTCCGCATCAGCAAAATGCCAGTTCGTCAGGCGTTTCAGAAACTGCGCTCCGAAGGACTGTTGGTCATCGCCAAAGGAAAGCGCCCGGTTGTGGGTACGGGCCGCGTTCCGTGGAACTTCCAGCAGCTTCGTGGTTTTAGCGAAGAGATGCGCAGGCGGGGTTTAATTCCCTCGGCGCAGTTATTGAGTATCAACCTCGAGGAACCCGATCTTGAAGCAGCACAGGCGCTGAAGCTGACGCTCGGCGAAAAAGTCTATTGCGCGCGGCGTCTGCGATCCGTCAATGGTGAGCCCGTAGCTGTCGTCACCAGTTACCTTCCTGCTCGGCTCTTTACCGGTATCGAGAAACAAGATCTGGAACACCAATCCTTGTATGCCATTTTCGAACACACCTACAAGCGCAAGCTCCAGTGGGCGGAAGAAATCATTGGCGCCATGATCGCTGGCGAGGAAGAGGCGGCCGCACTGCAAACTTCTCCCGGCAGCGCCCTTCTGGTGATCCGCGAAACGACCTACGACATGCAAAATATAGCAATCGAATACAGTCTTTCCATGTTGCGCGGCGACCGCTACACCGCGTCGGTAATTTCGGTGCGCAAGAACTGAATATTCGAAGCTGTGAAAACGGTCCTGACAACGCCGGCCCTGGCGCCACAGCAGCGTTTCGCCACTACGGCTGGCTTTGCATATCAGTGTTGATCAAACTCCAAAAGGTTTTTACCTCGACGGCATCATCGATGAACTCCCAATACATAGCCCCGCTTACCCAATTGCTGGAAAACGGCATGGAAGTCGGATCTAGACTGTAGCCTTCGTTGATGATGCTCGTTTTCTTCGACTTCGACGGAGGACCTGAAGAATATCCCCACTCGCCGAATCCAATCTGTGCGTTGGGAAACATGTTCTGCACGGCGGTAAAGAAATTTCCCCAGGTGGCGACCGTCGGATCTTTTCCGCTGGGGCAATCGGTGTGGTAGTAGCTGATCCAGACGTAGTCCATGCCATTCAGCATATTGGCAGGAACATTCGCCTTGACCCAAGTGATGGGTTCGAATGGGTCGGGACTGCCATTTCCGCACACAGATTCCTGGCCCGGGTAGTAAAGAGTCAACTCAGCAAGGCGTCCATTGGCGCGAACGATGTTGTATGCGTCAGTCATCTTCTGCACCACGGTCGCGTCCGTCGTTTTCGGAGGAGTCCAGGGACAACTCTGGGATGCATCGGCGCTGTCAAGCCAGTTGCCATTGATTTCGTTGCCGACTTCCCAGGCATCGACATAATTTCCCAGAGTGCTGATGTACTGATTCCAGCGCGCGTCGTGATCGTCTAATGAGAAGCAGCCTTCGTAAGAAGAATCGAGCACCTGCCCCAAGATATAGGGCGGCCTCGATACCGACTTCAACGTTTGCAGGGCATTCACGTAATCGCTGGCGGCATACCCTTCTGTACCATCACTTCCGACGCCTCCACTACTAACTTGCGCCACGCTGAACATCACGCGAACCGTCGGCGTCTCGGCGAGGTTATCTAAGGCAGCCTGCACTGGGCCCAGCCAGCTCGTGTGTGCAATGTCTACAAAGTTGCCGGCGAAGTCGTAGTCCTCCGAGGTCACTCCGTGGACAGGCACGGGGAGCATCGCCGCCGTGGTAACTGCAACCGTGATCGAGGATGACACGGCACTATTGGCTTGAGATACAGCCGTCACTGTTACCGTTCCACCGCGCGGAACCGAGTTCGGAGCCGTGTAAACTCCCGAAGGCCGGATAGTGCCTACGGTGAAGTTGCCGCCAACAATTCCATTCACCAGCCAATTTACATTCTTGTTGGAACTGCCTGATACGATTGCTAAAAAGCTTCGGGCATGGCCGATCTGTACGGTTGCTCCAGTCGGCGAGATCCAGACATTTAAAGCGCCATTCGTGACCATGATCCGGACCGATGCGGACTTGGTCATGTCGGCCTTGGAAATTGCTGTAATGGTGATCGCAGCCGGGGTGGGGACGCCGCCGGGAGCGTTGTACGTTACTGAGGAAGATGATTGATTCGTCAAGGTTCCGCAGGTTGTGCTGGTTGTGACTCTTATGTAGTCGTCATTTTTCGAAGTGGTGCAGGTCGGATTGCTGTAACTCCAAACGACGCCTTGTCCTGAAGAATCGTTCTGAACGCTGGCCGTAACCGATAAAGTGCCATTGGTCGCAACCGAGGCAACAACAGGCGAAACCGATACGCTAATAGGATCAGCGGCCGACTCGACGCGATCTGCCAGGGGAACCCACTTGTGGTGACGTTGATCCTGCGCTACACAAATCCCCGTGAGGACAATAGTCAACACAAAGGCCAACCACAACGAGATCTTTGCCGTGGCAATCCGGGAACTTTGCAGAGTATGCTTCATGCCTCTTGCCTCCTTCTTCTTTGTCTGGCACGGCGAATGTAGAAAGGCCATCGCAGCATGACAAAGCATTTCCTGTGCAGCGCCTCTATGCTCGATGGGGAAGTGGTGTCAAGAATAATTTTGGGAGCGGCGGATGTCGCTACTGCTCGTGATGCATGACGCTCCGCCAATCTGCATGATCGAGAAGAACTTACTGTATCTGGAAAAGAAGTCGAGGAATTTGCTTGCTGCTGGTGTCCTTGTCAGAGTAGGTGGATTGCATACAGGGTAGAGAGGTTTGCGCTTCGAACTTTGCAGATCATATGGCCGAGAGACCCATGACAACCTAGAGCTGACCAGGCATGAAAACATTGCATGCAGACATGACAGGCACCGGGCGACGATGCTGTAAGCGCATTCGATACAGCAGCGGGAACGATCTGTCATGTGCATGAAGCGGAACCGTTTACCTCTGATTGCGACCCGCGTGAAGCTCGCTCCTCAGTCCTCGTTACAGAAAAACCTCTTGACACCATAGCAACTGCGAGGTTTACAAACTGCTCGTCTATCCACGACTGTGGAAACGTGCGTGGCTTGGGCGCATGCTTCTCGTGCTTCTGAATACCACGCTGCGATTCCTCTGAAGCGACGAGGAGTGTCTAACAGTGACGGCATCGAAATCCCTGTACGCATTATTTTTCGCAATTATGTTTCTTATCGCCGGCCCCGCGGGCACGCAGACTGCTGAAAAATCTGACAAAGGGCCTGCGCTTTCCTATCTTAACCTAACTGCTCCCCGCCGGATTCTGCCGGATGCGCAGAAGTGGGAAGGCGACGAATTTCCGCACACCTTATGCGTCCTTGAACTCAACCGCGGGGGCTATCGCTATTGGGGATGGTACGGCCTGAACGAAGGGAGAGGAATCGGTTTGGTTCGCAGTAATGACTTACTGAACTGGACCAAGTACGCAGAAAACCCGCTCTGGAGCAACGCGCGTTGGCCGTCTGTGCTTGAGGGCGCCGATCCGCTGCACAAAGACAGACTTTATTTTGCCATTACACGCGACTATGACACGCCCAGCAGTCACATTGTCCTGGCATGGTCGGATGATGGCATTCATCTGCAGCAAGAGAAAGTGCTCGTCGTGGGGGTGCCCGAGCAACGCAACCAGAATCCCAACTTATTCCGCGATCCACGCTCCGGCCGCTTTTATCTCAGCTTCTATCGTGGCAATGATCGCGATCATTTTGAAATCATCAGCAAGAGCGCAGAAGGCATTCAGGATCTCGATAAGGGGCCGGAAAAGGTCCTGCTTCGATCGACTGAGACGGTGGCAGCACCAACCTTGCTCTACGTGAAAAACGCAGGCGGTAAAGACACGAACACGGGAATTTATTATCTGGCAACGGAAATTTATCCGCATCGTTACACCGACAATCCTGAAGGCGAGTGGCAAGTCAAAGTGTTTTCCGCTGATTCTCCCGACGGCGATTTTCAACCGGTACGAGGGAATCCTGTGCTGAGCGGACAACGGGCCTGTTTGTTTCAGCACGTGTTCAACAACCGCTTCTATGGATTTGATTGCCATCTCGTGGACCCCGAGCACTGGGTATTGGAGGAAACTGAAGCTCCGCTGCCCTAATTTGCCGCGGGAACTCGTTGAATCGGCGCTTTGTTGAAGCCCAGCAAATCTTGCAACAGGAGATAATCCGATGGGCAACTATTCAGATTTAAGGCGGCTTTTGCCGTGGATCATCATGTCGGCAATCTTAATGATCGGTAGCTTTGTGTTTTCCCAAGCCGTTAATACATCGACCGTGCTCGGCACAGTGACGGACGCGACAGGAGCAGTTGCTCCGGAAACCTCGATCGAGTTGCGCAATGTGGAGAATGGCGAGAACTACCGCGCACAATCGGATGGATCAGGAGAATTTCGTTTTCTGAGTATCCCGGTCGGACGATACGAATTAATCGCAGAGAAGACCGGTTTCAAGAAAGTTGTTCGTCCGGCATTCGAGTTGCATGCAGCTGAGCCAGTGCGAATTGATGTCGTTCTCAAGGTGGGGTCTGTGTCGGAGGAAGTGACGGTGACCGCGGGGAACCCTCCCGTCGTGAACACCGTGACTGCCAATGAAGGCAATACGATTACCGGCGAACAGGTAAACGATCTGCCGCTCACGAATCGCGTTTTCACTCAGTTGATGTCACTGGAGCCTGGGGTTTCCATGCCAGTAGTGGTCGATCCCGGCTTCGGATCAAATTCGTCAGTCAACTTTTCTGTGAATGGGGTGAGGGACGACGAAAACAATCTGCTGATTGACGGCGTGCGCAACGCGGATACTTTCGGCGGCAACGCATTTGTGACTCCGAATCTGTTCGCTGTTTCGGAAGTACGCGTGGAGAATAGCGACTACACGGCGACGGCCGGACGTTCCGCGGGAGCGCAAGTCAACCTGGTCACCCGTTCGGGCACGAACAAGTTTCATGGCGATGTTTTCGAGTTCTTCCGTAACAACGTGTTCAATGCCGAGAACTATTTCTCCACGAGTTCCCCCGAAGACCGGCACAACGATTTTGGCTATGACATCGGAGGTCCGATTAAGAAGGATCGGCTTTTCTTCTTCTGGTCGCAGGAATGGAGACGAATCGTCGTGAACTCCGGACCGGCGATTACTGTGACGCCCACTGATCTGGAACGTAAAGGTAACTTCAGCCAGAGCCTGATACAGCCAATCGATCCTACGACGGGGCAGCCGTTTCCGAATAATACAATTCCGCCAGGAGAGATCGATCAGAACGCGTCGCTGTTACTGTCCACATATTATCCCGAGCCGACGCCGAATTACCTCCTCGACGGCCTGTATAACTACATTTCACAGGCGCCCAATTACACGCGTTGGCGCGAGGAGATGGCGCGCATTGATTTCAAAGTAAGCGAGAAATGGAGCCTCTACGGGCGCTATACGCAGGACACAAATTTGCTCGACAACCCCTACGGATTATTCGGGGAGAATTCTTTTCCTTACGTCGGCGGTTCAGCCCAGAACTTCCCCATGTACAACTGGGCCGTGCATGCGACCTATGTTGCGCGCCCGACGCTCTTCACTGAACTTTCCGCTGGCATGTATTTTGCAAACGATAAATCACTCGAGAACAGCCCGCTGTCCAGCATGAGCCGCGCACCGGGACTCACGTTACAGCAAGTATTTCCGCTCGACGAACTGGACCGGATTCCAACGATGTACTTCAACTATCCCTACGCGGGAATTGTGGAGATGTGGTACTTCCATAACGACGCGTTCAGCATTCCATTCGAGAGTAATACGACCTGGGTTCACGGCAACCACACGATTCGCTTCGGAGCAGTGTTCACTCCCGAAGGCAAGAGTGAACTAGCTAACCCCTCGGATAACAATACGAACGGCTCCTATACGTTCTTGGGGAACTTTACCAATAATCCTCTCGCCGATTTCATGCTGGGTCTGGCGTCGAACTACACAGAAACCGCACTGGATCCGTTCGGTAAATATCGTTGGTACGACCTTGAGCCATATTTGGAAGATCAGGTCAAGGTGCGGAAGAATCTCACGTTGACAGCCGCCCTGCGTTATGAGTACTACCAGCCGGAACATGAACTGCATAACATGTTGGGCGGCTTTGACCCAGCTCTCTACAGTCCCGCCCAAGCCCCGACCGTCGATCAGTCCGGCACAATTACGAGCAACAACAACCTACTTGACGGAATCATTGTGGCTGGTTCGGCCAGCGCCTATCCCGGAGCGAACAGTTCGCCCTATGGGCGTGCTTTGTTTCCCAGCCACAAGCGTGCGTTTGCTCCGCGCGTAGGAATCTCGTGGGATCCTTTTTCCGATGGCAAGACGGCGATCCGCGCCGGCTATGGCATCTTCTATGACCGCTGGGGATCGTACAGCCAGTTTGGCGCATACAATCCGCCATTCAATCAGTCGGTCAACATCTTCAATACATCGCTGGATAATCCCGGCGGAACTACAGGAACCGTTTTTCCGGCTGGTCTGAACACTGCGCTGGCTCCATGGAAGTATCCGGGCGTACAGAAATGGTCGTTGAATGTTCAACGTCAGGTTCTGCCGGATACAAGTCTCTCGGTTGGATATGTGGGCACGAAGGGATCACATCTGCTCGGCTTTTATGACATGAACCAGGGCCAGCCCAATGTGAACGTGGCCAACGGAAATATCGCGCCCGATTACGTTCGACCGTACGAGGGTTTCGATCAGATTTCTGCTTATGCCACCATGTTCGATTCCAACTACAACTCTTTGCAGGCGTCACTGATCCACCGCCTCAAGAACGGCCTATCGTTTCAAGTTTCGTACACGTACTCGAAAGTACTGACGGATAATCCCGGGCCAAATGGAACCTCGTACGCCTCCACATGGCCGCAAGACAGCTACGACATTCGCGGCGAATACGGTCCCGCAGACTTCGATCGCACGCATCTGCTCAGCTTCAATTATTCGTGGGAGTTGCCATTCTTCCGGCATGCCAACCCACTCACCAAAGCATTCCTTGCCGGCTGGCAGGTCTCAGGCATAACTGTCGTTCAGTCGGGCGCTCCGCTCTCTGTGACTTTGCCATTTGACGAGGCAGGCGTCGGCAGTTACAATCAGCGCCCCAACCAGGTCGGAAATCCTTTCCAGGCGGGACCGATCATGAGCAGCCCGGTAGACGAGTGCCATTATGTGATCGGGCAGACAGATCCCAACACCGGCAATCCGGGACTAGCCCCGACCAGCGTGCGTAACATGGGTAGCTGGTTCAACCCATGTGCGTTTGCCTTGAATCCACTAGGAACATTCGGCGACGAAAGTATTGGTTCGGTCCGAGCACCTTATTTTCAGGATTGGGATATGGGGCTGGCCAAGAATTTTGCAGTGCGCGAGTCCGTCGGTCTGCAGCTCGAGTTGGAAGCCTTCAACGTATTCAACCATCCCAGTTGGGGCCAGCCCAACATGAGTTGGACGAACGGCTCGCCGCTCGGAGCAATCACAAGTGCAACTTCGCCCCGGCTCGTTCAGCTTAGCCTGGCGCTGAAGTTCTGATATTTGTTGCTTCTGTCAGGTATCGGCTTGTCCGTGATCTAGAAGCTGCACCTGACCGAAATGACAACGGCAGATATTCCTGACGCATGGCCTGTGATTTCGCTCAGAATTACTGGTGACACTCCCCATGGATCCCTGTACGAATTGACATCTTGACCGTGATCACTGGCGTCGATTTTGCTGACGCTTGGAAGAAACAGTCCCCGGTACTTTCTTTGGTGTTCCGGTGCATTTCATTTCTCAAGCAGATCTCCAAGCCGACAAACGGGCTGTGGCTCGCGCCATGTCGGCTCGATGAATTGCAGTCTTGCTGGCTAACAACGCCTTGCCAAGGTCCCGACATTCTCACATCGCACTGATCACAAAAACTGTGGGCGCGTGTGGGTTTAATAAGGAAATGAGGGCCTCGGGGCGGCAATCCGGACAGGACAGGTGAGAGGAGCTGATAATCGTATTTTCTAGTGCAAAAATCGAGCAGGCGCCGGTCTCTTCCTCCTGTCTTCCTTTCTTCTATTCTACTTTTTGCTCGCGCTGTTCGTTTCGCGTGCTTTTGTGACCAAGGGGTCGAATCGTGGGTCACTATGAAGCGACTTCAATTCAGATCAAAGGAGCGACCGACGTTTTGCTGCTGGAAGATTCTTCTGGGATTTCCAGCCCCGCCTTGCGCAGGCCTTCGAGGATGGGCTCGATCAACTCGGGGTCAAAAAACTTCGCGTACTCCTGGCGTATGGTGGTAGCTAAGTCAGGGCGCAGGACAAGCGCTCGCGCAAGAGCTTTGCGCGCTTCCTCATTTTTACTGAGTTGAGCAAGCGCCGCCGCCTCGATTACGGGCACGTGAAAATAGTTAGGCATGTTGATGCGGGCCACGCCCGCGAGGGCTTCCTCGTACTTGCCTTCCCAGTAGGCCTTCCAGCAATCGGCGAAGTAGAAATAACCCGGGCAACGAGGATTAAGCTGCATGGCGGACTCAACCATCTGGCAGCCGCGGTCCCATTCTCCTGCATTTGCAGTCAGCAGGCCGAGATACGCCTTCACCGAGGCATCCAGCGGATTTAAAGATAAGGCCCGCTCGGCCTCTACTCGAAACGCAATCTTGTCTTTGCGGAAGAAATGGGTTGTGGCCAGTGCGTAATGCCCCAAGGCATGAGTCGGAGCCAGTTCTACGGCACGCTGAGCCGCCGACAGAGCGCGGTCGAGTGGATTCGGTTGCGCATTGTATCCCTGGGCGAACTCGCCGCGATAAATCATCGACAGCATCGCCCAACAATCGGCATGGTCCGGCGCCTCGCGCACGGCTCGCTCCAGAATCCTCCTTACGACCGCGTGTTCCTCGGCCGTGATACGGCTGAAGTAACTGAAAGTTCGGAGCACAGCTTCGTGAGGCGTCAAAGCTTTTTCGCTCTTATTGCGCAATGCATCAGCCATGCTGCGCGGCAGCACGCCATATTGATCGGCAACCGTCGCGACGATCCGCGGGACAAGATCGTCCTGTACTTCGAAGACAGATTCGGGAGCAAACGAGCGCTCGTAGGTCTCCGCCCATAAGTGCGCTCCGGAAACCGCGTCCGCGACTTGAACAGCAAGACGCAGCTTGCTTCCTGCGTGACGAAGACTACCTTCCATCACGTAGT
>Ga0335072_10001927_pt1 | contig 32926 bp, 30 predicted proteins | sample Lox_Sample_21_FD_206725 | JGI IMG/M metagenome (GOLD analysis project Ga0335072, IMG submission 206725) | Soil microbial communities from Loxahatchee National Wildlife Refuge, Florida, United States - Lox_Sample_2.1 | ecosystem: Environmental > Terrestrial > Soil > Wetlands | place: USA...
GATGGACTCCGGCGAATAGCCTTCGACATCGCGCAGGAGAAAAGCCAGGCGTTCGAGCGCCGGCAGCTGTTGAATGGCCTCTTCCAGATCGGTGCGGCGCGCATTTCCGCTTTGGATGAGGCCATCCGCGGAGATGGACGCAGGGGCGGCTGGAAGCAGAGTAAAGCGCGAGCGCAAGCCGGCGATCAAAGCATCGTCGACGGTCCGCGCGTCGGGTTCTGAAAGGATGCGGAAAGCATGCATGAAGGTGTCTGTGAGCAGTTGCTCTGCTTCCAGTTCATTGCCTGTCATATAGAAGGCCAGCGAAAAGACGCGATGACGGTGGCTCTCGTAGATGTCGCGCTGGGAGTGCTCGAGAGCGCGCACTTCAGATTGAGCGGCAACAATTCGTGCTGTACTTTTAAAGAACAATCCACCAGCATTAATGTTCAAGAGCGCCCTTTCAAGCCAGGGTAAAAATGGTACAGCCTGTTGTCTGCGACGATTCCATCATCTCAGAATCAGTAGCTAGATTTTATTATTTCAGTGGTTTGATGCTATTTTTTAATGTCAAGGTTGATAACGCAAGAAAAAAACACGCTAAAAGGGCCCGTTCGAATCAATGGCTTACGAGTAGATAGAAAACGGAAGACCCCGCCGCTCACAAAGGGGCTAAATTGAGAGCAAGTGGAAACGTCACCATCGATCATGGCGCATTCAGTGGTTTCCTGACGTGGCCAGGAACCAGCTCTCACGATTCCGCTGCGGATCTCAGCCGGCACAGACACGAGAATCAAGAAGGGGACATGGCTTCAGAACGAATTCTGGTTGTCGATGATGAGCCTTATGTGAGGACTGTAATCGCTGCCATGCTGGAGCGGGCGCATTACAAGCCCATTCTTGCCAGCAATGGTTTAGAGGCGATGGATCGCCTGCAGACCGATCCGCCCTACGATCTCGTGCTTTCCGACATCATGATGGAAGGCTTGGACGGCATGAGCCTGCTTGAGCGGCTGCGCGAACTGCAACCGGAAACGCCCATGGTCATGGTTACGGCCATCCACGATGTCGGGGTTGCCATCTCAGCCATTCGAAAGGGCGCTTACGACTACCTGCTGAAACCTTTCGAAAAGGAGCAGTTGCTGGCTACGGTCCGACGCGCCCTGGAGCACCGCAGGCTGGCCCAGCAGAACTCCATGTACCAGTCTAACCTGGAGCAGTTAGTAGCCGCGCGAACGGACATGCTGCGGCAGGCCATAGCCGATCTTGAGCGATCCTATGACATTACCCTCGAAGCGCTCGGCGACGCGCTGGATTTGAAGGACGCCGAGACCGAAGGCCATTCCAAGCGGGTTACCGGGTACACCGTGGCACTGGCGCGAGCCATGGGGCTTTCGCCGGCTGATATTCGAACGATTGCGCGCGGCGCGTTTCTGCACGATATCGGGAAGATGGCGATCCCTGACGCCATTCTGCTCAAGCCGGGCCATTTGGACACGGACGAGCGCTCAGTCATGCGTGACCATTGCGCGCGCGGCTATCAGATTTTGTGCAAGATTCCGTATCTGCGGGAAGCAGCCGAAATTGTCTACTGCCATCAGGAGCACTTTGACGGCACCGGCTATCCGCGCGGCCTGAGGGGCGAGCAGATTCCGCTCGGCGCCAGGATATTCGCCGTGGCGGATACGCTCGACGCCATCACTTCGGACCGACCGTACCGGAAAGCCAACAGCTTCACCGCAGCCCGCAAAGAGATTCAGCGCTGCGCCGGAACGCAGTTCGATCCCCAGGTGGTGGACGTGTATCTGAGCATGCCGGACGGGCTATGGATTGACCTGCGGCGCGAGATCAGCCAGCATTCGCGCTTCTCACCCTTTGCCTACGGCGGAACGGAAATCGAAGCTCAAAACTGACCGGGAGATCTTCTATGCCCTTGCTAAGCTCTGAAGCCGTCGAAGAAAAACTTAAAAAGCTGGAGGGATGGAAGCTGGATGGGAAGGAAATTGTCCGCGAATTCAGCTTTGCCGATTTTGTTCACGCACTGCAGTTTGTAAATGCAGTCGGTGAGAAAGCGGAGGCTGCCAATCACCATCCTGACATTGATATTCGCTATAACAAGGTAAAACTGGCGCTAATTTCGCACGATGCCGGAGGCCTGACCGAGCGCGACTTTCGACTGGCTGAAGCGGTGAATGCAATTTCTACTAAAAACTGAATACCAAATTCAATAAATTGCATCGTCATCTACGGGAAGCGGCTTCGCATCTTTTTCCTGCACCTTACTTTGCATGTCAGTCAGGCTTCTGCGATTCCACAGAGCGACAGCAATCCCCCCAAGAAGTGCTGAACCAATGATCAGCAAACCGGTCCGAAAACGTCCGGAACGCGGCTCTTTCTGATGACTTTCCTTATTAGAATCAGCTACTTCAACTGGATCTTGCATCGCTGGCCTTTCCCGGTTGCTTATCGTCGTTCCGATCCATTCGATGCAATTTCAGCAACAAATATCGCAACTTTTCTCGTGGCGCGTGTTTTTGTTACTAAAGATGCTTGTGGAAGTCGCCGATATCGCGTACACTACATGAAATTGAAGAAAAAGTACGTGATCTCATAGATTTCTGAAACTAAACGGCGGCAAGAGACATCTATGTGAGTGTAAAGCTTGTGAGTGATCGAGCGAGGCGCTCTCACCACAAGGCGAAGAGTTTATAAGTTGCGTCACTGGCCTCCCGGCACGAATGGGTAACTGTTCGTGCCGTCTTTTTTGAAATTTTCAGGCGAGCCCAACTCATCTTCGTTCCACTTGTCTCATCAAACGACCCGGCTTGCGCTAATCTAGTGTGCAGGAGACGTGCATGAATCGAGTTTTTCTGGCGATGGTGCTGGGTCTGGTTACCATTGCCAGCTACGCGCAGTGGTCGAATCCCGCCGACGACATACCCGCCTATCATTCCGCGCCGCCACCGCGTGGGGAGAAATTGCCGCCCATCCTCTCCGGCGATCAGTTGCAGGGTGAGTACTTCCGCTATGCCTGGCAGAAGCAGGTGTACGAAGAGGCAGCGCAGATACCCCGGGTGCTTTATCAGCTTCCCTGCTATTGCCGCTGCGACAGGGCGCTGGGCCACACCAGCCTGCACAGTTGTTTTGAAGGGACGCATGGCGCCATCTGCTCGACCTGTGCAAAGGAAGGCGCTTACGCCTACAAGATGACCAAGCTCGGCAAAACTCCGGCAGAGATCCGCGAGGGGATTGAGCGCAAAGACTTCGAGTCGATCAATCTGGATCAGCTGGGCGGCATGTAGCACTCGCCGCCTGGCCCAGCCCCGCGTTTCCTTTTCCGATTTACCTCTTTGCTACAGTAATCGCACACGATTCCACTGAAGGAAAGTTGCGCGATGCGAAAGAGGTTCGCCTGGATTCTTTGCCTATTGATTACGCCGCTTGCGACGTGGGGGCAAAGCGCTCCGATTGCCATCACCGGCACGCTGGTCACCCCGCGGGAGATTGTGCCGAACGGCACGGTCCTCATCCAGAACGGGAAAATTCTTGCCGCCGGCGCTCGTGTCCAGCTTCCGCGGGGAACGACAGTCATTCGAACTGACGGAGTTATTGCTCCCGGGCTGGTCGATCTGCACAATCACCTGACCTGGAATGTCTTTCCCCGCTGGAAACCGATCGAAGAGTTTGGCAACCGCTACGAGTGGCAGCAGAAGCCGGTGTACAAGGTGCTGATGGACGCGCCTCATGCAGCGCTTGTAAGCGAGGGGCTGGAGTGCGAGATGGAACGCTATGCCGAAGTGAAGGCCATCAGCGAAGGCGAAACTTCGGTGGTGGGCGGGATGTATGCGGCTTGCGATCAGGGGCTGGCGCGCAATCTCGATTACGATGCGGAGCTTGGCAGCGGTCTGGGCAAAATCATCTACAATGTCTTTCCTCTTGCGATGAGCGAATACGACGTGGCGCAGGCTGTTGCCGCGCTCAATGCGAAGCCGCGCGGGTCACTGCTCATTCATATCGCTGAAGGCTCTCCGCATGATGCATCGGCGGCGTGGGAATTTTCCGAACTTGAAGGACGCGGGCTGCTGAAGCCGGGCGTTTCCATCATTCATGGCGTAGCGCTGACGCCGCAGAATTTCGCGTCGATGGCCACGGCGGGTATGGGCTTCATCTGGTCGCCGCGCAGCAATATCGAGTTGTATGGCGACACGGCCAATGTCGCCGCAGCCAGGACGGCAGGCGTGCTCATGGCGCTTGCTCCTGACTGGAGCCCCACCGGAAGCGACGGCCTTCTTGGCGAGTTGAATTATGCGTCGGTCTGGAACCAGACGCAGCCCACGCCGCCTTTCACCGAGCAGGATCTGGTGATGATGGCAACCAGCAACGCCGCGTCGCTGGTTGGCTTGCGGGATTCGATCGGGAGCCTTGAGCCGAACCATGCCGCTGATCTGATCGTGGTTCGCGACACCGGCAAAGCGCACAACAAGGATGCTTACTGGAGCCTGACGCATGCCACGCCCGAAGATCTGGAACTGGTGATGATCGGCGGCGTAGCGACGTATGGCGATCCGCAACTGATGCGGGAGTTCCCCGGTTCTGCGGCTGAGATGTTGAAAGTCTGCGGAACGGACAAGAGTATCTCCTTCATCAGCGAAAAACAGAAGCAAGGCAGCTTCGCCGAAACGGAATCAACGCTGGATGGCGCGCTGCGCGAGATGGGAAGAAAGCTGGCTCCTCTTGCTGAATGCGGCAATTAGCCATGCGCAAGATGCCAAATTGAGCTGACCCGTATCTCCGTTGCGTCTGGTTCGCTCTGCTACACTCGCGCCATGGGCCGTGGTTTTTTTCTTACGTTCGAAGGGCTGGACGGTTCCGGCAAAACCACACAGATAGGCAGACTGGCTACATGGCTGCAGTCCCGTGGCTACCAACTTACGATCACGCGGCAGCCGGGAGGGACGCGCATCGGCGACCGCATCCGCCAATTGCTGCTCGATTCGCGCACCGAAAATCTCGCTGCCCGCGCAGAGCTTGGACTGATGTTTTCCGACCGCGCGCAGGCGATTGCTGAAGTCATTTCTCCGGCGCTGGATGCGGGACATGTGGTGCTCTGCGACCGCTATACCGATTCGACGGAAGCCTATCAGGGCGGAGGGCGGCAGCTTGGAAGTGATGTCGTAATGAAACTGCACGAGGTGATGTGCGGAGGACTGCAGCCCGACCTGACAATCCTCCTGCTGCCGGATTTCGACGCCTCCCTTGCGCGCGCACGACGCCGTAACGACCGTATGAAGAAGAGCGGCACGGATGAAAACCGCTTCGAGCGCGAAGATGCGGCCTTCTATCGACGCGTGTATGACAAGTACCGCGAGATCGCTGCGCGCGACGCATTGCGTGTGGTCACAATGGAAGGCGATGCGCCTATTGAAGAAATTCATCAGCGCATCGTAAGAGTGGTAGAGGCGCGTTTAGGACGCTGATTCCGCAGTGGCAACCGCATCACAGGTCGAGAGCAAGTGGATGGTTGAAGAGAGCGGCGGATACCGGTTGCCGCCGGGATTGAAGCACAATCTGCCGTTCTATCTCTTCAGCCGCTTCTTCCGTCCGGGCAATCCCATTCGGCTCTTCGAGTACCTGGCCGCGACCTTTGGACGCGTCGCGCGCTATCGCATCGGGCCGAGTCTGGTTGTGGTGATGAACGATCCGGAGCTGATCCGCGAGGTGCTCATCCTGCAGCCGCAGAACTTTATCAAGGAGCGCACGCAGCGGCGCATGAAGATCCTGCTGGGCGAAGGGCTCATCACCAGCGATGGAGAAATTCACAAGCGGCAGCGGCGCATTGCCGCGCCTGCCTTTCATCGGCAGCGCATTCAGGCATACGCAACGCTCATGGTCGAGCGCGCGGCGGCGATGCGCGATGCGTGGCGCGAAGGCACGGAGATCGACGCATCGGCGGAAATGATGCGTCTCGCGCTGCAGATCGTGGCGCGCACGCTCTTTGATTCCGATGTAACCAGCGATGTGCAGCGCATCAACGACGAAGTGAACGCCATCATGCGGCTTTACAACTTTCTGGTTGCGCTGCCCCGCGCTGAGGCTCTGCTGCATCTGCCGATTCCGGGCCTGATGCGCTTCAAGCGCGCGCGCAGGCGTCTCGATAAAGTCGTCTACCGCATGATTGAAGACCGTCGCAGATCAGGCATCGATGGCGGTGATCTTCTGTCGATGCTGCTGGCGTCGCGCGACGATGAAGCCGATCACTCCGGCATGACGGACGAGCAGCTTCGCGATGAGGTGCTCACGATTTTTCTTGCGGGTTACGAAACAGTTGCCAATGCACTGGCTTGGACTTGGCTGCTGCTCGGGCGGAATCCGGATGCGGAGGCAAAGCTCCACGCCGAAATTCACTGCGTGCTTGGGGAACGGCTGCCGACGCTCGATGACATCCCGCAGTTGCGCTATGCGGAGATGGTGCTTGCGGAATCGATGCGCCTCTATCCTCCGGCGTGGGCGATGGGGCGGCAGGCGACACGGGATGTGGAGATCGGCCCTTACAAGCTGCCGGCGGGCACATACATCTTCTTCAGCCAGTACATCATTCAACGCAACGCGGACTTCTTTCCTGATCCGCTGCGCTTCGATCCCGAGCGCTTCACGCCGGAGCGCAAGGCGGGGCAGCCGCGTTTTGCCTACTTCCCTTTTGGCGGCGGCAATCGTCAGTGCATTGGCGAATCGTTTGCGTGGATGGAGGCGATTCTCAGCCTGGTGACGCTGGCGCAGCGCTGGCGTTTGCGGCTTATTCCCGATCAGAAGATCGACGTGCAGCCGAAGATCACGCTGCGCCCGAAGTATGCGATTCGCATGGTGCCTGAGTTGCGGTGATGCAGCGACTTGCTGCGATCGTGCTGAGTCGATAACCTCAAATCGTGGGCTTTCAGGATTTCCTTGGCAACGAAGCGACGGTACGCCATCTGCGCGAGAACATTGCGCAGGGCAGGCTTCCGCATGCGCTCATCCTCGCAGGACCGCGCGGCTCGGGCAAATATACGCTGGCGCTGATGCTGGCACAGGCGGTGAACTGCCTCAACCCCACAGAATCCGACGGCCTGCCGGACTTTTGCGGCGTCTGCCGCAACTGCACGCGCATTGCCGAGGCCATGCCGCTCGAGACGCGCGTCGACGAAGCCGTTGCCGCGCGCGAAGAGCTGCGCGAGGTAGACAAGAAAGATACGCGCGTCCTTATCCAAACGCATCCGGATGTGCTCGTGATCCCCCCCGATCCGCCGCAGCTGCTGATCAAGCTGGGACAGGTGCGGACGGTGATCCGCGAGATCTACCGCATGCCGGCAGAGGCAAAGCGGGCGATCTACATCTTCACCAGCGCCGCATTCATGAAGGAAGCGGCCAATTCGTTGTTGAAGATTCTGGAAGAGCCGCCAGCGCATGCGAGCATTTTTCTTCTGGCGGAGAATAGCGGCGAGCTGCTGCCGACGATTCGTTCACGCGCGGGTATTGCGCGGCTGGGCGCGCTGCCGCTCGAACAACTGGAGCATCTGATTGCGCAGCAGCGCACGGATCTGCGTCCGGCGCAGCGCTCGCTGGTGGCACGGCTGGCGCAGGGCGCGGCAGGCGCGGCGATCGGTTTCGATCTCAATCAATTTCTCGCGTACCGGCAGGATGCGCTTGTGCTGCTGCGCCACGCCACGCACGAGGCGGACCACTCGACACTCTTTCGCATGACGGAGACATATCGCGCAGGCGCAGAAGGGCAGGAGAAAACACAGGGGCTGCTGCGTGCGATGATCAGCCTTCTGGAGGATCTGCTGCTCATCCAAAGCGGCCAGACGGCACTGATCCGAAATATCGACCTGCAGGCAGAACTCAGTGCGATGGCGGCCGCTGTCTCTTTTGAATGGATCGAAAACACGGCGCGCAGCATCGTGCAGGTGCAGTCAGGCATGCGCCGAAATCTGCTGCGATCTCTTGCTTTGGATGCTTTTGCCGCGGAGATTGCCGCCCGCTAGAAACAATTCACCTCGCTCTAACATCGCCCGCTGGCCAGTAAACGATTCCTGTGCTTCCAACTGCTGGCGATGAAAAAGCCGTTGATATGACGCAAAAGTTATTTCTTATTTCATGCGTTTCGAGCTACGATACAGCTAACACATCACCATAGATGGCGGCTATCAGAAAAGATCAGCTCGCTCAAGCTGCGCTCTAACCCCCGGGTCATCTCAGGAGCACGGAAAAGCATCCCATCTTGTCAGTGTTGCCGTAACAAAAACAAAGATATGGCGAACCTATCTCCAATTGCCTTGCCGGGTACGCGTCAAGCTGCATCCGGTGATTCTGCCCAGGACTCGAAGAGCGACCCCCCCGAGGCGTCCACGTCGCCTGCGCCTGCCAGCGTTCCCGCTGTAGGCCCGCGCAAGTTGATTCGCCCCACTCTGCCGGCGCGCGCTTTGGGCAGCAAAAATTTCTTCCGGCGAAACGATTTCACTACTCTTGCGCACCATGAAGCAATGACGAACACGCACGCCGGATACGAGAGCACGCACGCCGAAGCCTTCTACTTTCAAAAGCAGGCGCAGACGCAGACGCCCATGGTCTTCATTCTCGAAGATGGCGAGCGTATTGAGGGATACATTGAGTGGTACGACCGTAATGCAATCAAAGTGAGGAACCACAGCCGCGTCCTGGTCTATAAATCAAGCATCAAGTACCTTTACAAAGCCAACGAAAATCAGCATCACCTTTAGAAGCGATGCGCGCTATTCCGGCTTGGCCGCTTTCAGGAGCCGGTCACGGATGGCGATTCCGATTCCCGTGGCTGCAGGTAGCGGGCACAGGATCACGCCGGCTCCGGCCTTGTCGAGCGAACGCAGCCCGGCAAACAGGCGCTGCGCCAGCTCTGCGGCGTCACTCCATTTCCCCCAGTGATAGATCAGAGCGCCGCTTCCGTTTGCCGCGCTCTCGAATGCATCGGGCAGCATCAAGCCAAGGGTTCCGCTGTTCTGCTGCGCGCGCAGCAGCGCCTCGCGGAAGGCGGCGAGCTGTAATTCTCCGCTGCCATCAATCAAAATAAGCTTCGCTTTGGGAGCATAGTGCCGCAATCCAACGCCCGGGGATGGGAGAGATGCTGGCTCGGCAGCTTGATTCGCCCGCGCCTCGTGAAACAGGACCGCCTCTACTCCTGCGGCGCGAATCTGTTCGAGTGAGACGACGCCCGGACGGTAGACAACGCAAGGGTTTTCGCAGACGTCGATCACTGTGGATTCAAGCCCGTGGATGGTCTCGCCGGACTCGAGAATGGCATCGATGCGGCCATCAAGGTCTTCGGCAACATGTTCCTCCGTGGTGGGGCTGGTGCGGCCAAAGCGGTTGGCGCTGGGTGCGGCAATCGGAATGCCGGCTGCCTGAATCACAGCGCGCGCTACGGGATGCTGCGGCATGCGCACGCCCACACGCGGACGCCCCGCGGTCACCGCATCGGGGATGGCGTCGCTCTTTGGCAGCAGCAACGTCAGCGGGCCAGGCCAGAAGGCGTGGATCAGTTTTGCGGCGCTTTCGGGGACGCTTGCCGCCACCTGCGGCAGCATCTCCGTGTCAGAAATATGGACAATCAGCGGGTCCCAGGACGGCCGCTGCTTGGCGGCAAAGATTTTAGCAATCGCCGAGGCGTCGAGCGCATTCGCCCCCAGGCCGTAGACGGTTTCAGTGGGAATCGCGACCGTGCCGCCGCTGCGCAGGATCTCCGCCGCGCGCCGGATGGACGTGCGCGATGTCTCAGACGCGAGATCATGCGGATCGACGGTCAGTCGCAATGTTTGCATGATTTTATTGTAGGTTGCCATATACTTTTGCTATGAGTGGGGTTGAGATCGAGGTGAAATTCCACGTCGCCGATGGTGCGGCGTTGGAGCGCGCGCTTACGGCGGCCGGCTTTCGCTGCATCACGCCGCGCACCTTTGAAAAGAACGTCCTCTTCGATACGCCCGACCGGCGGCTGCGCGCGCAGCAGGCGATTCTGCGCATTCGCCAGTATGGAGAGCGCTGGGTGGTGACGCACAAGCGCCTTCCCGAAGACAACGACCCGGCTGGGCGCCACAAGCGCCGCGTGGAAACGGAAACCGAAGTGGCCGATGGCGATGCCATGTCGATCATCTTCACCCAGCTCGGCTATGCCCCCGCATTTACTTATGAAAAGTGGCGTACTGAATATGCCGATGCGGAGGGCCATTGCGTGATCGACGAAACACCGATCGGCCTCTTTGCCGAACTGGAAGGCCCGCCGGCATGGATTGACGCCATTAGCCAGAAGCTTGGGCTTGATCCCGCCGAGTTGATTACGTTGAGCTACGGGCGGCTTTTCGATGAGTGGCGGGCGGCAACCGGCAGCCCGGCCACCGACCTGACCTTCGCCGGGGTTCTGCAGAACCGCTGAGCCGCAGCCCATCCGATACTCCTGGCGAGCTTCCGCTCAAGCCTCTGCGAGTTTCTGCCGATAAGCCTCTCAAACAGCGGTTGCCCCCCGCTTTCCACACGAGAGGTCTTCATGAACATTGCAAAATTCCGTCAATCTGCCTTCGCCGCCGGTTTCCAGCACACTGCCCTGCTTCTGTTGCTTGCCGTGGTGTACATGGTACTGGCCTTACCTGCGCATGCCGACGAACGCCGCGTGGAAAAGCGGGTTGCGCCCGTGTATCCGGAAATTGCCAAGCGCATGCGTATTTCAGGAGTTGTGCACGTGGAAGCCACGGTTGCTCCGGATGGCAGCGTGACCGCGGTTAAGACCACGGCCGGCAACAAGATGCTGAGCCCGGCTGCGGAAGATGCGGTGAAGCACTGGAAATTCGTCCCCGGCGACAGCCAATCGACGGTGAACATCGACGTCAACTTTGAAGCGAACTAAATCAAACCGGGCCATCCCAAGGACAATATGACCATGTCATTTACGCAGTCGCGCCTGACCAACAAACTACGCCTCAGCACCGGCATATTGGTGCTGAGCATTCTGCTCGGCTCGTGTGCCGCGTATCTCAAGATGCGCCAGGCAAGCCAGCTCTCTGAGAGCGTCGCCGCGGAGCAGATTCCCGCGCTTTCGACTGTGCGCGACCTGCGCATTGCCATGGTGGATTCTTCGAACGCACTGAAGTCCTACATGCTCTTCGGCGTAGACCCGAACATGGCCACGCGCTACCGCGACATGCTGGAAAGGAGTAAAGCGGAATCGAATCGCGCGATTGCGCAGATCCAGGCCCGGCGTCAGGTGATCGACGCCATGGCGGGCGCGGCGCAGGTCGACGCCATGTTGAACGAATATCGCGCCTTCGCAGCCGGGCAGGAGCGCGTCGAGGCCATGGCCATTGGCCAGGGCAGCGACGCCACCAGCAAAGCATACGATCTGCTGCAGGGCGAAGTTGCCGATCACGAGAATGCCTGCCGCAAAGCGGCGTCGGGGGTGGTCGACGCAGTGATGCAGGCCGCCAACGCCAGCCTGCATGAGACAGTGCACTCAATGCATCTGCAGGCCATTTATCTGTGGCTGGCCATTGCCTTTGGCGGCATCGTCGGCTCGGTTCTTGCAGAACTTTCCATCCGCCGCGTCGTGCGCTCGGTGGTGCTGGTGGCCAATCGCGCGCAGCAGATTGCCGAAGGCGACCTCACCGGCGAAGCGCTGCACATCGACTCGAACGATGAAGTGGGCAGCCTGGCTACCTCCATCAACCGCATGCAGGACAACCTGCGCGAGATGATCCGCACCATGATGGAGATCGCCAACACGGTCAACGGCGACGCGGCGAAGCTGGCCAACTCCTCCGCCGAGTCCTTCCGCCGCACCAAGGAACAAAGCTTGCAGACGCAGCAGGCGGCGACCGCCATGCAGGAGATGTCGATCAGCATCGCCGAAGTCTCCAAGCATGCGCAGAATGCGGCTGAGAACGCCAAGGAGGCTTCCAAGACGGCGCGGCACGGCGGCGCAACCGTCGAGCAGATGCTCATCAGCATGCAGTCCATCGCCGATTCTGTCCGCAACACCGCCGCAACAGTACAGCGCCTCGGCAAAGAGTCCGAGCAGATCATCCGCATCGTCAACGTGATTGAAGAGATCGCACAGAAGACCAACCTGCTTGCGCTGAACGCCGCTATTGAAGCCGCGCGCGCCGGTGAGCAGGGACGCGGCTTCGCCGTGGTCGCCGGCGAGGTTCGCCGCCTGGCGGAGAGCACGCGCAACGCCACCAGCGAAATCGGGCAGATGATCGAAGGCATCCGGGCGCACACGCTCTCCGCTGTCGATGCGATGGAGAGCGGCACGGCCACCGTCAATGAAGGCGTGGAAACCACGACCCGCGCGGGTGAAGCTCTGCAGCGCATCATCCACATGGCCGATCAGGTCGATGGCATGATCGCGCAGATCGCCGCCGCCGCCATGCAGCAGTCGGAAGCCGCGCGCCAGTCGAGCGCCAACGTTGACATCATCAACCGTCTCGGCGAAGAGAATGCCGCGGCCATCCCGGAGAGCAATGCGATCGTCACCTCGGTGCAGACCGGGGCGCGTCGCCTGCAAGAGCACATCGCCAACTTCCGGCTGGAAGAGAGCCGCACGTCAGCCCGCAAGAGCTATTCAGCGCAGGGGCTCTCGATTCAACCTGCGCCCGCATACGGCGACTGAGCTTTCACTTTTCAGCGCGCAGCGAAAGAGGGCAGAGCGAACCGGCTCTGCCCTTCTTTTTTTGCGTTAGTCTCGAAGCATGCCTGTCGATTTTCGCGCTGTCATCGAGGACTACATCCGGCACGTGGCGAAGCCCATTGAGAAATATGGCCACCAGCCGCGTCTTTATGCCCTGACACAAAAGATCGGCAAGGACATGCAATATGACGATGACGTGGTCTTCGCCGCCGCGTGGCTGCACGATCTAGGTGTCTTTGTTGGACACCGTCCCGAAGATCCGGCAGAACTCGCACGATGGGACCACGTACGCTACGCGTGTGAACACGCTCCGCAAATTCTGGAAGAAGCGCAATTTCCTGCCGGGAAAATTCCCGCCGTGCTGGCTGCCATCCGCGAGCACCAGCCGCAAGACAATCCGACGAGCATCGAAGCGACAATATTGCGCGATGCCGACATCCTGGAGCAGCTGGGCGCCATTGGCATCCTGCGCACTGTCTGCAAAGTTGGCCGGGATACGCGCTACGCAACGTTTACGGATGCAGTGAAGACGCTAAGTAAGAGCCTGGATACGCTGCCGGGCAAGATTCATCTGGAAAGCACAAAGCGCCTGGCGGAAGCGAAAATTGGCACGCTCAGAGATTTCCTGAACGCAGTGGAATCGGAATCCGCAGCCGCTCTGTTTTAAATATGCTCAATGGGTTGGCTTTGTATGGGAGCAGGACTTGTCATCCTGAGCGCAGCAAGGATCTCACTTTTCGTTGAGGCCGTCACAAATCCAAACTCTACAAGCTAATTTCGCCAGGCCAAGAAAAAACAGATCCTTCGCTTACGTTCGGCGCAAAACGCGCGCCAAACTCCGCTCAGGATGACAAGCTCTTTCTTAAGATGACAAGCTCTTTCTTAATTTTGTCAGGAGTTTCTCTATACAGCTTAATTACTAGGCCTCGTTCGCTCCGTGGCACTTCTTGTACTTCTTGCCCGAGCCGCATGGGCAGGGATCGTTGCGACCTATCTTGTCGCCGGTCCTGCGCTGCGCCGGAGCTTCCGCGCTGGCGCTGCCGGCCATGCGCGCATGCTCAAGCTCACGCTTCTTCTTGCGCTGGAACTCGCGTTCGATTTCGTCAATCGTTGTCGAAGGCTGGCGTGTGGGAATCGGAATCGCAGGCCGCTCCTCCACCGCAACCGCGGAAGAGGCATGCCGCATGCTCGATTCTGCTGAAGCCACCGGAGGCGCGAGAGGAATTGCAGGCCGCGGACGCGATGGGATCTGTACGGGCTGCCCATCCGGACCGACGATCTGCATGAGGAAGAGGAAGCGCACCGTATCTTCCTGGAAGCGTCCCATCATGTCCTCGAACATGTCGAAGGATTCCTTCTTGTAGGCCACCAGTGGGTCCTGCTGGCCGTAGCCCCGCAATCCGATGCCTTCCTTCAGGTGGTCCATGTTGAGCAGATGGTCTTTCCACAGGCCGTCGAGCACGCTGAGCATGATCATGCGCTCGTGGAAGCGCATCGCCTTTTCGCTGACGATCTGCTCCTTCGCTTCGTAGCGGTCTTTCAGGCGCTCGAAGAGCGTCTCGCCCAGCTCGTGGCGCGTCATCTCGGCAATGTTGATGCCCTCGGCATCGACATCCAATCCGAATTGCGAAACCAGCTTGCCCTTCAGCGTATTCAGGTCCCACTGGTCGGGGTGCAGCTTTTCCGGCGCAGCTTCGTCGAGAAATTCGCTCAAAATGTTCGCGACGTAGTCCTCGACAATCAGCTCTTTCTGGTCGAGCCCTTCAAGCAACTGGCGGCGCAGTCCGTAAACGGCCTCGCGCTGCTTGTTCATCACGTCGTCGTATTCGAGCAGGTGTTTGCGGGCTTCGAAGTTCTGCGACTCGACGGCCTTCTGCGCGGCTTCGATGCGCTTGGAGATCATGCGCGACTCGATGGGAACGCCCTCTTCCATGCCAAGGCGCTGCAGCAGGGTCGAAACCCATTCCTTGGCGAAGATGCGCATCAGGTCGTCTTCAAGCGAGAGATAGAAGCGCGATGCGCCCGGATCGCCCTGGCGTCCGGCGCGCCCGCGAAGCTGGTTGTCAATACGCCGCGACTCATGCCGCTCGGTTCCGATAATGTGCAGACCGCCCGCAGCGATGACCGCGTCATGTTCTTCCGCAACTTTGGCAGCATAGGCAGCGTAAGTGCGGTCCCACGTTTCCTGCGTCGTCTCGAATTCCTGCCCCTGATAGTAAAAGCGGAACATGCCTGGAGCGGCCATCGGATTCAGAGCGCCTTCGGCAACGCTGATGGCGCGGGCTGCGCCTTTCTTGACCAGGTCCTGCTTGGCGACAAACTCTGCATTGCCGCCCAGCAAAATGTCGGTGCCGCGGCCTGCCATGTTGGTGGCAATCGTCACCATACCGAAGCGGCCAGCCTGCGCCACGATCTCGGCTTCGCGCTCGTGGAACTTCGCGTTCAGCACGACGTGCTTCACACCCTTGCGCTGCAGAATCTGCGAGAGCAGCTCCGACTTCTCAATCGAAGTGGTGCCTACCAGCGCAGGCTGCCCGTTTTCGTGCAACTTGGCAATCTCGTCTGCAACAGCAAAGTATTTTTCTTTCGCCGTGCGGAAGACTACGTCCGGGTTTTCAAGGCGTAGCAGCGGCTTGTTCGTTGGGATGACGACGATGTCAAGCTTGTAAATATTGTCGAACTCAGCGGCTTCGGTCTCCGCTGTTCCGGTCATGCCAGCCAGTTTGCTGTACAGGCGGAAATAATTCTGGAAGGTGATCGTCGCCAGCGTCTGGTCTTCGCGGCGGATGTTCACGCCTTCCTTGGCTTCGACGGCCTGGTGCAGACCATCGGACCAGCGGCGACCTGGCATCAGGCGGCCCGTAAACTCGTCGACGATGATGACCTCGCCATCCTTCACCACGTATTGCACGTCGCGCTTGTACAGCGAATGCGCCTTGATGGCAACTTCAACGTGGTGCTTCAGGTCCCAGTTTTCCGGATCGGCGATGTTGCCGATGCCGAGCAGCTTCTCGATCTTTTCCCAGCCCTCATCGGTCACGCTGATGGTCTTATGCTTTTCATCGACCACGTAGTCGCCGGTGAGAATCTTTTCCTTATCGACGCCCTGCTCGATCTCCTCGCCCAGTTCAAGCCCTGGAATAATGCGGTTCACACGCGCATACTTGTCGGTCGTCTGGTCTGTCGGGCCGGAAATGATGAGCGGCGTACGCGCTTCGTCAATCAGGATCGAGTCCACCTCGTCGACAATGGCGAAGTAGTGGCCACGCTGCACGCAGTCGGCCAGCTCAAACTTCATGTTGTCGCGCAGGTAGTCGAAGCCGAACTCGTTATTCGTTCCGTAGGTGATGTCGGCGCCATACGCCTCACGGCGCTGGCTGTCGTCGAGATCGTGCACAATAACGCCAACCGTCAGGCCGAGGAACTCATAAATCTTGCCCATCCACTCGGCGTCGCGCTTGGCCAGGTAGTCGTTGACGGTAACGACATGCACGCCGTGTCCGGCAAGCGCGTTCAGATAGCAGGCCAGTGTCGCGACCAGCGTCTTGCCTTCGCCGGTCTTCATTTCGGCGATCTTGCCCTGATGCAGCACCATGCCGCCAATGAGCTGCACGTCGAAGTGGCGCATGTTCAGCACGCGACGGCCTGCCTCGCGGACTACGGCGAACGCCTCGGGCAGGATCTCGTCAAGCGCCTGCTTCTCCGCCTCCTTGCGTTCCTCGACGTCGTCAATGCCTTCAAGGGCCGCGGCGATGCGTGCCCTGAACTCCAGCGTTTTCGCGCGAAGTTCGTCGTCCGAGAGCCGCTGCACCTCCGGCTCCATGGCACTGATCGTCTGGACGACAGGCATCAGGCGCTTCACCGCGCGTTCATTGCTGGTCCCAAAAACCTTAGTAAGAGCACTACCGATCAAAGCAGAATTTCCTCAAAATATAGTGTAAATGGTTTTTGGGGATGAACGGGTTGCCGGCGTAAAGTAACATCCCCGACAAATCTGCGCATGACGAAACCATCTGATATTCATGTAAACCTATGGAAACAACAGCTCGGCCATGTACCGGACCCGATATGGGAACAGATCGATACGGAAACACTGATCCTGGCTGATAACAATCTGTCTCAAATATCAGAGCAAATCAGCAGGCTGAAAAATTTGCGCACGCTCGATCTCGGACACAATCAGCTGACGCATGTACCCGAGGCGCTGGGGGAACTCGATAGCCTCACTCATTTTCTATACCTTCATGATAATCAGTTGACAGTGTTGCCAACGTCCTTGGGCCGATTGAAAAAGCTGCGTTATCTGAATATCAGCAAGAATGCTTTTGCAGAATTCCCAGAATCCGTTCTCGATCTTGAGAGCCTGGTCGAGCTTCGCGTAACGGATAATCGACTGACAACAATTCCGGATTCAATCGCCCGACTAACGCGTTTACGTGAGTTGCATCTTAGGAATAATCGGCTGACCTCATTGCCTGAATCGATTGGGAAGTTGCTGGAATTACGGCAGCTTGACCTTAGAGGCAACCCATTGACGCACCTTCCCGCCATCATCGCTACGCTTCCCAGGCTGGAAAAGCTTGATTTACGTTGGGTGAACACTCTGGAAATGCCTTCCTGGATCGATGCTCTGGAAGCAGGCGGCTGCCTTGTATATTTCTGAGGCGGGTGCCCGCATCTCGAAGAGATGTGGGTTTTATCACGCGCGCTTTTTGCGGCTCACCTGTTTTAACCACTGCGACCAGTACGTTTCGTCGATTTCGCCCGCCGCAGCCCGCAGAATCATGGCTGTCTCCTCGGCCTCGCTGCAGATCAGTTCCCATCCGTTCAGAGCCAGAAAAACGACTATGGATGCGAGCGCGATTCGCTTGTTCCCATCTACAAACGGATGGTTTCTCAATAAGCCCCAGCTATACGACGCAGCCAGATCGGGGATTGTAACATCATGCTGATACGTGGCCAGATGGAGCGGCCGTGCGAGCGCCGATTCCAGCAAGTTACGATCCCGCAGTCCTTGCGTCCCACCATAACGTGCAATCAACTCCTCGTGAATGGCAATGACACCCGCCGCATTGAGCGTACGAAAACCACTCATTTAGCCAGTTCGCGATAACTGTTGCGATGCTTCGACTCGGTTGTGCGAAAGGCCTCGAGCTGCGCGTTGAAATCAGCGTCGTAGGGGCTCAGGCGCACTCCATCTTCCGTGTCGATGAGAGTAAGCTGGCTGCCTTCGACCAGCTTGAGGCGATCGATGACCTGCTTCGGCAAAAGCACTCCGTAGGCGTTACCGATCCTGCGTACTTTGAGCTGCATACAGTAGTTATAACTCACGTTATAACTACTGTGCAAGCGCGGCTTGCGCCTATTTTGCGCGAGGATGCGTCCGGTCATAGACCTCAGCCACCTGCCCGACGGTGAGCTGCGTGTAGCGCTGCGTCGTCGAGAGGCGCTCGTGGCCAAGCAACTCCTGGATCGCGCGCAGGTCCGCGCCCTCTTCCAGCATGTGCGTGCCGAAGGCATGGCGCAGCGTGTGGGGATGCACTTCGGCGGGAAGCCCGTTCGCAATCGCGAGTGCCTTTACGATGCGGCCCACGCTGCGGGTGGTCAGGCGTCCGCTGCCGCGCAGCCTCGCATTCATCAGCAGAGCTTCAGACTGCTTCCCTGCCGCCTGCAATCGGGCCTCCCGTTGCGGCAGATACGCGCGCAGGGCCTGCGCCGCCGCATCGCCAAGCGGAACATACCGCTCCTTACGCCCCTTGCCGCGCACCAGGATTGCTTCATTCGCCCAATGGATATCTTTGAGATCGATCCCGACCAGCTCGGCATTGCGGATGCCGCATCCGTACAGCAATTCGAAGATCAGGCGGTCGCGTTCCGGCCATGCGGCGAAGTCCTCGGTCACGCCATCGACGGCGCGGTTCATCTGCTCGATGGTCGGCACGCGCGGCAGGTGTTTCGGCAGCTTCGGCGTAGCGACCAGCGCCGCCGGGCTCTGCTCAACGTGCCCCGTGCGCGCCAGCCACTTGAACCATGAGCGGATCGCGGCGAGCGCCCGCGCTGCCGATGCCTTCGACAATCTCTTTTCATACAGGGTGCCGAGATACGCGCGAATATGTTGATGCTCGATGCGTTTGATTTCGACTCCAGCGCCAAACATCTCTACCAAATACGCAACGAAGTTGTGCAGCTCGCGTTCATAAGCGCGCAGAGTGTGCTGCGATGATCCGCGCTCGTTGGCGAGCATGGCGAGGAATTCATGCGCGAACGCGACAACCTTCGGCTGGTCGCTCATCGCGCTTCCTCAATGCGCTTTGCGCGCGGATGATGCATGCGATGCACGGCCTTCAACCGTCCGAGCGCAAGATGCGTGTACACCTGCGTCGTGGCAATATCGGCGTGGCCGAGAAAAGTCTGCACCGTGCGCAGGTCTGCGCCATGCTCCACCATGTGCGTGGCGCAGCTGTGCCGCAGCTTGTGCGGACTGGCGTGGCTGTCGCTCGACTTCACCAAGTGCCATACCCATTCCCGCGAAAGCGCCTTGCCGCGTGCGGAAAGGAAAAGCTGGTTAGCGCGGCCCTTGTGGGCCAGCGCCGGACGCCCGCGTTCGAGATATTCACTGATCGCCTTCACGCACAGCGCGCCGAGCGGAACAATTCGCTCCTTGTCGCCTTTGCCGCGAACCAGCACGCGTCCGGCATCCAGCGAGAGATCGGCCACACACAATCCCGTCAGTTCAGAAACGCGCAGCCCGCCCGCATACAGCAGTTCCAGAATCGCGCAATCGCGCAGTGCAATGGCATCAGCCTCGGGGTGATCGGCGGCAACCGCGGCGCGCTCCAGCATCGAGTTCACCTCGGAAGGCGCGAGCGATTTCGGCAGCACCTTCCACGCTTCGGGCGATTCGAGGTTTACCGTCGGGTCGTGCTTGATGCGCTTGTCAAGCAGCAGCCACTTGTAAAAACCGCGCAGACAGGAGAGCTTGCGCGCCATCGACCGCGACTCCACGCTATGCGTGCGCAGATGTTCGAGGAACCCGGCGACCTCCTGCTTCCGCGCCGTCATCAACAGCGTGTTCTCGCCTTCCAGATATTCGGCAAACTGCAGCAGATCGCGCTCGTAGGCCTCGCAGGTCAGCGGCCGCAGGCCTTTTTCCACGCGCAGATAGGTCAGATATTCGCGAATCAGCTCAGTATTTTGGCCTGTACTCACACATTGATTATCTGCGCCAGTTGAAGCATCCGGCAGCAGCAACATGTTTCCGGAATCAAGTTCACCAACGCTTTACATTGCGCTCCGTGCAAAATCCCCGCCTATCGCAGACAATAAAGAGTGAAGGAGCAACACTTGACTACGCTGCACACTGCACCAGCAGAACAATATACCCGCGAAGAGTTTCATGACGCCGTCATGGCCGCAAATCCGAAGACCGCCGTATTCGATTGCGACGGCACTCTCTGGACCGGCGACGCGGGATACGGCTTCATGGTCTGGTCGATTGAGTCCGGGCTGGTCTCGCGCAATACCGCCGACTGGGTCGACACCCAATACCGCCTCTATCGCGCCGGTAAAGTCTCAGAGGCCGAGATGTGCGCCGAGATGGTCCAGATGTACTCCGGACTGCTCGAAGAAGAGCTGCGCCATGCTGCGGCGACCTACTTCCGCACACATATTGAAGCCAACATCTTTCCCGAACTGCGCGAATTGATCGCCGATCTGCAAGCCCTCGGAACCGGGCTGTGGGCGGTCAGCTCCACCAACAACTGGGTGATTGAAGAGGGTGTCGCGCGTTTCGGGATTCCCGCCTCGCGCGTTCTGGCGGCCGAAGTCAAGATCGTCAAAGGGCATGTCACCAGCGAACTGATTGAGGTGCCTACCGACGAGTCCAAGGCAGAAGCGCTCCTTCGCGCGGGCGTGGCTCAACCGGATTGTGTCTTCGGCAACTCCATCCACGATGAGGCGATGCTGAAGATCGCGAAACATGCCTTTCCGGTCAACCCTACGCCCGGACTGGTGCAATCTGCCGCGGAAAACGGCTGGACGGTCTTTTATCCGGCATCCGTGCTTAAGGACAGCAAAGCCTAGCAAAATATGCGCATCGTTTCTTTGCAGCCCAGCGTATCCGTCATTCTTGAGCGTCTTGGCCGGATCGATGCGCTCGTCGCCTGCACGCGCTACTGTCTTGATATCCTGCCCGAGCTGCGCCGCCGCAATCTCTCCGTGGTTCACGATGCATGGACCACCACCACCGACGAGCTGACGGCGCTCAAGCCTGACCTGGTCATTGCCTCGGTTCCCTATCGGCATGAATCGCTGGCGGCAATTCTCAAAGCTGGTTTCCCGGTATTGGCGCTTGCGCCGCATGCGCTCGCGGATATTTACAGCGACATCCGGCTCATCGGGTCGGTGGTGCATGCACCGGACGACGCCAAGGCCGTTATCGCGTCCATGCAGGCGGCCATCGCAGAAACCAGCCGCCGGGCGGCCTCGGCGGGAAAGCGGCCGCGGGTTTACTGCGAAGAGTGGGGCAAGCCGCTCATCCATTCGCAATACTGGGTCAAAGAACTGGTGGAAGCGGCGGGCGGCGAGTTCGTCGGCTCTCCCGGCGCTGTGACAGAAGCAGAAGCGATTGCCGCAGCCGATCCGGATGTGATGGTCATGGCGTGGTGCGGGGCAGGGATGCGCGTGCCGCTTGAGCGCACTGTGGAAAAACGCGGCTGGCAAGAGCTTCGCGCGGTGGCGGATCGCCGCGTCTTCTGCATCACCGAGGAGTTGCTGAACACGCCTGCGCCGACGCTCATCGGAGGCCTGCGCGCGCTCGCATCGGCGATTCACCCGGAGATTTTCGGCCAAATGCAGGGTCAGCAGCTGCGTTGCATCGATTTTGAGGCTGAACCGTCTAAACTGGTGTGAGCGTGGAGGAGATAGAATCCCAAAAAGCCAGCGCCGCCGAACCCCGGTCGGTGCGTTACGTGGTTGCCGGACTCATCCTCCGCGGCGACGAGGTCCTGATCTGCCAGCGCCGTCCCGATCAGGCCATGGCCCTTAAGTGGGAGTTTCCGGGCGGCAAGATGGAACCCGGTGAAGGCCCCGAAGAGGCGCTGGTGCGCGAGCTTGAAGAGGAACTGGGCATCTTTGCAACCATCGGATCGCGCGTGGCGCATATCAAGCACGCCTACCGCAATGGCAATTTGATTGATCTGCAGTTCTTCGCGGTCCATGCATTCGAAGGCGAGATCACGAAACATATCTTCAACGATCTGCGCTGGTGCAACCTCCGCGACCTGCCGAGCTATGACTTTCTCACCGCAGACCGCGGCCTCGTACGCGATCTCGCCGCCGGCAAGCTGCTGTAAACGCCGTCCAGCGGCTTGTTCCGATCAAGCCTAAGGGTTTGTGCGTAAAGCAGGCGTGGCGGCTTCTACCCGGTTCCGTCCCAGTGATTTCGCCTGGTACAAGGCGCCGTCCGCAGCTTTCAGCAATTCAGCAAGATCACTGTGCACTTGCGGCGTCTGTGTCGCACAACCAATGCTGATCGTTACAATTCCATGGAGATTGCCGCTATGCGGAATGTGGAGATCTTCCACCGCGGAGCGAATCTGCTCGGCAATTTCACCGGCGCCTTCAAAATTGGTGTCCGGCAAAATCACGGCGAACTCTTCGCCTCCATAGCGGGCGAGCAGATCGGCAGGACGCTGCAGCACCTGAGCAGTCGCTTCGGCAATCTGGCGCAGGCAGCGGTCGCCAGGTATGTGGCCGTAGATATCGTTGTAGTTCTTGAAGTGGTCAACATCCATCAGCAGGAGCGAGCACGCGGTACGATCACGCTGGGCGCGCCGCCACTCAGACTGCAGAACTTCATCGAATCGGCGACGATTGGCAATGCCCGTCAAGCCGTCCACGCTGGCCAGCGCTTCCACCAGATGAAAGGCCCGTTGCAACTCCTCTTCAGCGTTTTTGCGAAGTGAAATGTCCCGCATCACAACCACGAACCCGGTTGCCTCGCTGGCAGACGGCTCGCGGTAAAGACGCAGGGTGGCCTCCATCCAGAGATAGCCGCCATCCTTTTTCAAACAGCGAAACTGGAAGATTCCCGGATGCCGTCCTTCGCGCGCCTCCTGGAAAACGGCCTCGGCAACCGGGATGTCGTCAGGATGAAATGCTTCGCGATAGCTCAGGCCCAATACTTCGTCGAGTTCCCACCCCAGCATTTCCGTCACTGCGGGCGAAGAATACATCACCTTGGCTTCAAGGGTTACCAGCAGAATCGCGTCTCGTGAACTGACCGCGAGCAGCCGAAAGCGTGCTTCGCTTGCGCGCAGGCCTTCCTGCAGCCGGTTGCCCTCAGCCCGCAATACCTCCAGGATGTAGAGCATCAGCATGGAGAAAGCGACAAAGAGCTGCAGGGTCAGATCGCGGGTCGTCAGCGAGGCGCCCGGCATCAATGAAAGCGGGCCGTATCCGGCGGTGGTAAAAAATCCGCCAATAATCGATACGGCCAGCAGCCCGAGTGCCGAACCGGCCAGTCCTAGGCGAACACCGATCATCAGGAGACACAACAGCAGAAGAAAAAGAAGCGGCGCGCGCGTCTGCCAGAAAACGGCAACCGCCGAGGCGCACAGCAGCACGAAAATACCTTGTATCTCCCACCACCGCCTGCCCAGGAATGGTTTCTGCCGCGCAAATGAGAGATAAAGCGGCACCATCACCGCCATGCCCAGCGCATCCGCCGTAAACCACCACTGGAAGGAGTGAAGGTGCGGGATAATGTGCCTGCCCTGCCTGCCAAACATCAACGTAGCCAGCGCCGATGCCACCGCCGGTGCCACAACGACCCCGTAGATCAGGAACCGGCTCAATTGCTTCCGTTGCGTCAGGTCGGGATGCGGAGCGATCATCCGATACAGAAGCGCAGCCGCGAGCACGGCCTCGAGCATATTGCAGCCGGCCAGATAAACGGCCACCCAGGAGGGCGTCGCAAGGCTCAGGTTAACGGCCAGATCGACAACAAATCCAACAGCCAGGTATGCCGGCCAGTGGCGGCGGCGAGTGCAGAGCAGCGCGCCAGTCAGGAATCCGTTGGAAGGCCAGAGAATGGTAATGCCGCCCGAACGCCAGCTATGCAGGTTAAGCAGCGATGTTGTTGCCGAGAGGAAGGCCAGGATAAGCGCCAGCACGGCCAATCCCACCAGGGACAGGCGCTGCTCGTCTTCCTCATTGATAGCGAGCACCTCTGAAGCCATAGGAAATTCAGCGCACCCTCACATGCAAACGACATACGAATTACGACAGGGAAAATATGTCATTTCATTAAACCGAATCAAAAGAAAACTGTCTCCGTTACCTATTTCGATAACAAAGCCCAAACCCGGGGATGTTCATCGCTTGAATGTTTAATCTCAAATCGGTAACTTCCAACGAATGTTATGGTTATCGTGCAATTGCAATCGCTGCATCAGGAATTTCAGAAACGGAGGATGTTTTGAGAACGGGTTGGAAGCAAAAACTTATTGTCGCGTGCTGGACGTTCACAGCGTTGTTGGGGACCGGAGCAGCAGGCGCTGAAATCAGGCTCCCGAATATCCTCAGCAGCCATGCCGTGCTGCAACGGGACGAGCCTATTCATATCTGGGGCTGGTCGGATGCGGGCGAGACGGTCACCGTCCGATTTCACGGCCAGACCCGCACGGCAAGCGCCGACGATCTTGGCAAATGGAGCCTCTGGCTCATGCCCGAGCAGGCAGGCGGCCCCTACACGCTGACCGTCCAGGGCAATTCCACCTCTGATGCGGGTTCCCACATCACGCTTTCTGACATTCTTGTCGGCGACGTCTGGGTGGCCTCGGGCCAATCCAACATGGAGTTGCCGCTCAAAGGCTTTCCCGGCAGCGCCGTCCTGAAAAACGGCGAACAGGAGATCGCCCACGCAAATCTTCCCACAGTGCGATTGCTGTATATCGAGGAGAAGAGCTCCTATTATCCGCTCGACGACACGCCAGCCACCTGGACCGAGTGTACGCCGCAGACCGCGGCCGGCTTCTCAGCCGTCGCTTACTTCTTCGGCCGCGACATCAATGCGCGCGAGCATGTCCCGATCGGACTCATCGACTCCACCTGGGGCGGCACGCCGGTCGATTCGTGGATCAGCATGGACCGCATCGGCTCCGATGCCGGACTGATGCCGATCTTCGCCTCCTGGGCGCACTTTACCAACCGCCTGACCGACCGCAGCCTCGTCCTCGCCAAAGAGAAACGTGAAGATGAAGCCGCCGAACAGGCACACCAGCCCAAGCCCGAACATTCGTGGCATCCGGACGGCCTCTCATGGCAGCCAGCCAGCCTTTACAACGGCATGATTGCGCCGCTCGTTCCCTACACCATCAAAGGAGCGATCTGGTATCAGGGCGAAACCAACAGCGACCCCGAACGCGCACCCTATTACGCGCGCTTCTTCCAGGCCATGATTCAGGACTGGAGGACGCATTGGCACGAAGGCAACTTCCCGTTCCTCTATGTCCAGATTTCGAATTTTTATTCACCCAATGAGGACTGGGGCGCGGTCCGTGACGCGCAGCGGCGCACCTTGTCCGTCGCCAATACCGCCATGGCGGTGACCCTCGATGTGGGCACGAAAGATAACGTCCATCCACCTGACAAGCAGACCGTAGGAGCGCGCCTTGCCCTCGCCGCGCGGGCCATCGTCTACGGAGAGCCGCAGCTCGAATACTCCGGTCCGCTCTTCCGCACTGCCACGATTGAAGGCTCGTCGATCCGGGTCTGGTTCGACCACGCGAAAGACGGGCTCACCGCTCACGGCCCGCAACTCGAAGGCTTTGAAGTCGCAGGGTCCGACGGGAAATTCGGCCCGGCGACGGCGAAAATCGAAGGGTCAACCGTCGTCGTCGAGGCGCAGGGCGTAAGCCATCCCAAGGCCGTCCGCTACGGATGGGCAAGCTGGACTGACGCCAACCTCTTCAACAAGGCCGGCCTTCCCGCATCCACCTTCACCTCACAGTGAGGTTTTCGGAATAACGCAGCAGCACGACAAGGGTGCCCCATCCTTTCGCAAAGCGAAAGGGTGGGAGGGTAGGAACTTAACCCAATCCCGATGTCCCGACTCTTGACGATGAAGCCGGGCTCACAGCTTCGCCAGCACGTCCTCGCCTTCCACTTTGATCTCATACAGAGGAACTTTCGCCTGCGGATCGTGCACGGCCTCGCCCGTTTTCAAATCAAACGCCCAGGCGTGCCATGGGCAGATGAGCTTGCCGCCTTCGAGCATCCCCTGCCCCAGCGGCCCGCCGCGGTGTGGACATACATTGTCCATGACAGTGATGGAACCATTCCCATTGGCGATGCACAACATCTTTTCGCCAACCACAATCTCACGCGCCTCGCCCGACCGCGGCAGATCGGCCTGGCTGCAAATCCTCACAAATTCTGACATTCGTTCATCATCTCCGCTGGTCTTGATGCAGGGTATGCAAGCTTGCCTGCCCTCATGCTACGCTCATCTTCAGAATGCACGATCAGCAGTCCCCGAATCCAGCCGCAGGCAAAGAAGTGCGCCTGTGGTGCCCAAGCTGCGCCAGAGAAGTTGACGATCCACTCGTTTGCGGCGACTGCTCCGCTGTCATCTGCCGTGTCTGCGGGACGCCGCTCGAATCCGCCGATGAACTCGCCTTTGGTTAAATATTCTTATCAGTTGTCGCCCTGAGCGCGGCGTGGCCAAAGAATTTTGCTTTCCCTGGCAGCAGCACGAAAATGGGTGCCCTATCCTGTCGCGCAGTTTCCGACGGGATGGAACCACGAGTCCCAACATACCAACCATATAAGCTTTTTGTCAGCACCTCATGCCGAAGCCGTCGCGATCAAAATCACCTAAAAGAACACATGCCGAAGCTCGCGCCGCTGGATGGCGCGATCCGCTCGCGCCGCAACAGGAGCTGATCAGCGGCAAGTGGCTGCTGTCAGCGCTGGGCATTGTGCTCGCCGCCGGAGCCATCTGCTCCTACGCGACGCTGTGCCTGCTCTTCTATCAGGGGAGCTGGCAGCTCATCTTTCACCCATCTCACACAGATACCGCCAGACCGAAGATTCCTTATCAGGAAATTCACTTCGACTACACCGAGACAGGCAGGCCGCAGCTCACTGGCTGGTGGGTTCCCGCCGCTAGCGGAGCTCGTTATGCCGACAAGACCATCCTTTACCTGCACGATGGACGCGGCTCTCTCTCCGACACAGTCAGTCAGATTCAGGACTTGCATGCGCTGGGCATCAACATCTTCGCCTTCGACTATCGCGGCTTCGGCACCAGCGCCGCTTTGCACCCTTCGGAGACCAGCATGAATCAGGATGCGGACGCTGCTCTGGCTTATTTGACAGACACGCGCCACGTGCCCGCCCATTTCATCATCGTTTACGGAACCGGTCTCGGCGCTCCTATCGCCGCTTCAACTGCGTCACGTCATCAGGAAATCGCCGCCCTGGTCCTCGAAAACATCAGCCCCGATGCGCTCACCATTCTGGGCGCGGATGCCCGCACGAAGATCCTTCCGGTGCGGCTACTCACCAGCGACCGACTCAATGCAACGGAAGCGCTGAAAACACTTCAGACGCCGAAGCTCTTCCTCGATCGGGGCAACAGCCCACAGACGCACGAAGCCTTCAGCATCGCCAGCCAGCCAAAGCAGCTCTTCCAGATCGCGCCGGAAGACCCGGCAAAATATCTCGAAACCATGCAGCGCTTTCTGGACGAAGTGCTTTTGCATCAGTAAACTGCAAACACATTCCTGAACCTTAAAGGAGAAGCCGGATGTTCACATGGCTCGACCGTTTTCGACCGCTAGGAGTGCTCATCGCCCGTCTCGTTCTTGGCGTAATCATGCTCGTGCATGGATGGCACAAGATTTTTCCGCGCGGCTCACTTTATAACTTCACCCAGATGGTTGGGCACATGGGCCTGCCGTCCTGGCTGGGTTACCTTGCCGCATTCACCGAGTTCTTCGGAGGAGCGCTTCTTGTCCTCGGCCTGCTCGTACCCATCGCGACACTCGGCATCGCCATCGACATGGCAGTTGCCATCCTCAAGGTTCATTTGCATCACGGGCTGACGGGACCGATGGGGTTCGAGTTCCCGCTCTCGCTCTTCGCGCTGGCCCTGCTGATACTCGCCAGCGGCTCGGGCCATTTGGCCGTCGATTCGCGCCTGGGAACAGGCGTGAGGAAGCGATAACAACGAAAACCCAAGCCGGAAAATGTTAAAGCTATACTTTCAAAATATTCAGGAAGTGTTTGTTCTGTAAATCTGCTCCCGGAAATACAAGATCGAGGTTCCGTGTGCCTACCGTCTTATAAGCCGCTTCGCCGAGAACCTGGCGGAAGTCGGTGGTGATGGCCAGATCGCGGCCTTCGTAGAGCTGGTCCTGCCGCATTCCCGGCCATTTGCCGTACACCCGGCCACCCTGAACGGCCCCGCCAAGGACGAACATGACATTGGCATGGCCGTGGTCGGTGCCGCCGGTGCCGTTCTGGTGGACGGTGCGGCCAAATTCCGACATGGAGACCAGAACGATGTCGTCTGCCTGATCGCCCATGTCGGTCCAGAAGGCAGCGATGCCCTCACTGAAATCTTTAAGGCGGTTGGCCAGTTGCCCGGTTGCGTTGCCCTGGTTCTGGTGCGTGTCCCATCCGCCAATGTCGGTAAACGCAGCCTCGACGCCGAGGTTCGCCTTGAGCAGTTGCGCGATCTGTTTCAGGCTGTTGCCGAAAGCCCCATTCGGATAGTTCGCGCCGGCCGCAGGCGCGTACTTTGCCGGATCGGCTGCCTGTAGCATCTTGACTGCTTCAAAGGTCTCCGAGCCGGTTCCATGCAAAACTGCATTCACGCTGTCGGCATACATGGCCTCGAAGCTGGTGGCAATCGGAACAGCAGCAGGGTTCTGGCCGCCTACGCTGAAATCGCGAACGTTATTGACGGCAACCGCGGGTATTCGGCCTTCGAGCGTCCGCGGCACCTGCGTTCCCAGCGCGACCGCACGAAACGCCGAATGCGTACGCCCGCCGTGCGCCGCGTCTTCTGCCTGCAGCGCCCGGTTCAGCCAGCCGTCGCTCGTCGCCTTCACGCCGGGAGTGCCGCTCTCCATGTAATCCTGCGCATCGAAGTGCGACCGCGTCGGGTCGGGCGACCCGCAGGCATGGATCACCGCCAGATGCCGCTGGTCCCAGAGCGGCTTGAGCGGCTGCATTGCCGGATGCAGCCCGAAGAAACCATCGAGATCAATGACCTGGTTTTGCTGGATCGCAATCGTCGGCCGCATCTGGTAGTAAGCGCTCTCGCGGTGCGGGACGACGATGTTCAGGCCATCCGCAGCGCCGCGCTGGAAGATAACGACCAGCTTTTTTCCCTGCGCCTGCGCGGTCGTCGCCTGTGCCAGCACTGTCCGCGTCAGAAAACCGGGGATCGCGGAGGTGCCGACGACGGCCATCGCTCCGCTCTTCATAAACGCTCGCCGCGTGATTGCCATGGACACGGGCTCCTATGGAAAAATACCGCTCACCTTCTGCAAACGGCGATTTGCCGGCAAAGTTGCGGTGCAATCAACACGTCGGTCAGATCGAGATCATTTCAATTTCTCTGCGCTACCAGGCAGGCTCCGAAGCGAGCCTCGCTTCCTGTGAGGAAGCTATGAACCACAGCAAAAGACAGAGAAGATACACGGCAATACGCGCATAGGTGAGCCCAATATATGGGCTGGCTTCTCTTGCGGCGGCAAAGTGCATATGACCGATCTCGGTGAGAACATTCGCTGCAGAGTAAACCGCAAAACCCAGAACGACCTTTTGCGTAAGCCTTGGTAATTGTGCCCGTCTGCCTGACGCCCATAGCGCAATCCCGGCTTCGATCCAGAGCACGGAAACAAAAACGTCTGTCTTGATAGACAGATTCAGAGGCGAGAAGCGCGAGGATGGCCCGACGTACCAGGCCACGGCTCCCGAAAGGCAGGCGGCGATGATGAGTCCCAAAGCTGCCAACCCCCGGGCGGTCGTCGACTTCAGAGCAAAGGGGCGCCACGCATGCACGATGGCGGCAAAGAGTATGAGCTGCAGCACGGGATCAAGACCAATCAGCACCCAGTACAGCCAGGGGTCGACGGTAGTGAGATGGGCAAGGAGAAATATTCCTGAGCGAAGAAGATAAAAAGCGATCAGGATCGTAAATAGAGGCAGGCGCGCCGTAAGCCGGCGACGGATCAGCACGGTCAGCAGAGCCAGATGTCCTCCGAGGCCAACCCCGGCAAGAATATAATCAATACTTTTTATCCACATAGCGTACTTCTGACCGCTCAGTCCGTATCGGGAGGGCCGGTAGGAATTTCGTGCTTGAAATCCTCCGGACCAAGTTTCGTCTGCACCTGCGTGTAAGGCTGCAGCGTTTGCGAAAAATCAAAGCAGTCCAACAAATCGTCGGAGATCGCGTCGCGTGTGCCCAGGCTCGGGAGTCCGAACACTTCTTCCGTAAAATGCAGAATGCTGCCGAATTCGTGCTGCTTATGTGAAATGTAGCCGTGCCGCGCGTAAGGCGAGACCACGATGAGCGGCACGCGGAACCCGAGGCCCATCTCATCCACCTGAGGGGGAGGAACGTGGTCGTACCAGCCGCCCCAATCGTCCCAGGTAATAAAAATGGCGGTATTGGCCCAATATTTGCTCGCCCCTATCTCATTCACGATGGATGCGACCCAGTCGGGGCCGGTGTTGCTCGCGCTGTTCGGGTGATCGGAATTGGCTCTTGTCGGTATGACCCATGAAACCTGCGCGAGATTGCCATTTTCAATATCGGAGAGAACCTGGGTTTCCGGAGAGATGACATCCCCGGACCAGTCCGGCCCGAAGCGTATGTGCCTGATTGCATCGTAAGCAGACCAGATGTATCCAGTATCCTCTATCTCCGAAGGTGCGTAATACTTCCAGGATACGTGGGCGTCGTCCAGCAAGTCACCAATGGTCTCATAGTCAAAGCAAGGGAACGGTCCGGGCAGATCCGTGCCGTTCGGTCCAACCAGGTCGACTGTCGTACCAGGCGACGAATCGCATCCCCATGCAGTGGTCTGGCTATTTGGGACTTCATCCGCATCGTCCGATTGGCCCGCGATGATGTACTGATGTGCCACGAAACTCGGACCGGTATTTGATTGAAACATGCGGTCCGCGAGCACGTATTGGGCCGCAAGAGTCCAATACTGGACTATTTCGCTCTGCGGGACGTACGCGTAGGGATAGTACGGCATAGGGTAACTGGATGCATGCGCAAATCCATCATTCTTGCCGTTGTCCCAGTCGGCCCACCAGCCAGGGTGAGAATGATCGACATCGATTCCAAACTCCAAGGGGACCGAATTCAAGGGAACAGTCTGCCCATAACTTATGCCTGTAGTGGCGCTGTCTGCTCCTGGAAAGCCGCTGAAGAGATTATCGAAAGACCGGTTCTCCTGCACGATAACGACGACGTGCTGGATCTGATGGCGCAGTATGGCTTGATAAATAGCATAAGCAGACGACTGCGGGGCCTGCATGGTCGAATTAGCACTGCACCCAAGAATCGGTAAAACAACCAAAGGCGGAAGGATCTTCCGCCAACGCGAAGTAGTCATTCTGGTCCCCATAAAGGCCCTGAGCCGAAAGAGCAAAAGTACTTACAACCTCCGTGAAAGTACATAAAACTGATCGGGTAAAACTGCAATCCTACCGGCCAGTTGTACTGACGTCAATGCAAGATAAAAGTTTGGATTTTGATCGAAACAGATAAGCCCGCCACTGGAGCGGGCTTGTTTCCTGATTGGCTTTCAGTATTTCATCAGCTTCGCGATCGCCTGATAGATGTGCTCCGGCTGCGGCAGGATCACGTCTTCCAGCAGCGGCTGGTAGGCAACGAAGGTATCCATGGCCGCCACGCGCTTCACCGGAGCGTCGAGGTCTTCGAAGAGCTCATCGGCGATGCGCGCGGCAATCTCGGCCCCATAACCCCAGCTCAGCATGTCCTCGTGGGCGACGATAACGCGGCTGGTCTTCTTCACCGAGGTCGCAATCGCCTCCCAATCGTAAGGGCTGAGCGTACGCAGGTCGAGAATCTCAGTCTCGATGCCGTGCTCGCGGTGCGCCTTCTGCGCCGCCTGCAGGGCGCGCGGAACAACAGCGCCGTAGGTCACGATAGTGAGATCTTTGCCCTCGCGCACGGTCTTCGCCTTGCCGAAAGGCACCATGTAGTCCGGGCCGGGATAAACGGCGCGGCCAAAGGTCTCGCGGTAGAGCCGCTTGTGCTCCAGAAAAAGCACCGGATCATCGCAGCGGATCGCCGTCCGCAGCAGGCCGTTTGCGTCGAGCGCATTCGACGGAAAGAGCACGCGCACGCCGGGCGTGTGCGTAAAGATGCTTTCGCCACATTGCGAGTGGTAGATCGCTCCGCCCGTGAGATAGCCGCCGATGGCAACGCGGATGACGGCCGGCGCGGAAAACGTCCCGTTCGAGCGCCAGCGCATCAGGCTCAGCTCATTGCGGAACTGATGGATCGAGGGCCAGATGTAGTCGAAGAACTGAATTTCCACTACCGGCTTCATACCGCGCACAGCATAACCGACAGCGCGACCCACAATGTTGGCTTCGGCCAGCGGCGAATTGAAGGCGCGGTCGCTGCCGAATTCGGTCTGCAGCCCGGCTGTCAGCTTGAAGACGCCGCCTTTGCCTTTGACCAGCCCTTCGCGGAGATACTCTTCGCGACTGCTGTCGGCCACGTCTTCGCCAAAGACGACGATGCGCGGATCGCGCCGCATCTCGTCCTTCAGGCAGGCGTTGATGAGGTCGGCCATCGTGCGTTCCTGCGTATCGGAGGTCTGCGCAGGCCTGGTTTGCAGCTCGGCACGAGTGGGGTCGTAGTTCTCGGAGTAGACATGCAGCGGAATGCTGGCCGGCTCGGGAAACGGCGCGCGCAAAGCGCGCTCGGCCGCCTGGCGGACCTCTTCGTCCACCTGCTGCTCGAGCCGATTGATCGCCTCGGCATCCAGAATGCCCTCGCGCAGCAGAAACATCTGCATCTTCTGCAAGGGGTCGCGCAATGAATCGGCTTCCAGCTCGCTCTTGGGCCGGTAAGCACGGTCGTCGTCGGAAAATGAGTGGGAATAGGGGCGCGTGACGTGACCATGCACAAAGGCCGGCCCACGGCCTCCGCGACAGTGGGCAACAGCTTCTTCAAAGGCGCGGTAGCTC
>Ga0335072_10001928_pt1 | contig 32916 bp, 36 predicted proteins | sample Lox_Sample_21_FD_206725 | JGI IMG/M metagenome (GOLD analysis project Ga0335072, IMG submission 206725) | Soil microbial communities from Loxahatchee National Wildlife Refuge, Florida, United States - Lox_Sample_2.1 | ecosystem: Environmental > Terrestrial > Soil > Wetlands | place: USA...
CTCACTCCCTTCTGCCTTAGCCCCCTTTTTCGCCTTCTTGGCTTCTTTCTTTTCTTTCTTCTCCTTTTTCCTGCGCTTCCGTTCAGCTTTCTCTTCGGGGGTCTCGCCTTCATGCTTCTTTCTCTTCTCGCTGGTTCCGTTGGTCACGGGAACATCGACCTCCATTGAACCGTCCGGGGCAATAGGAGGCGCCGATGGTACGTCTTCCTTGGAAGTTTTCTCTGCAACTGGCTGCTGTCGAGTACTGTCCGCCGGTGCGTTGTAATCGGTGTAGTCAGCTTGCCATTTCGCCGGCGTTGCTTCGTTTGCTCTGCCGTACTTATCGAGTTTGCCATCAGACTTCATTTTTTTCTTCTCCAGTGCCACTGGGCCCATACCCCATCGTCTAGGGTATAGGTCCCGTTCCATGATGCATCGCTTGACCTTTGCAACAACGCCGTGGTCGCAGGTAGAAAGTTCGACGGTTGACATTTGAGCAATTCCCAGTGCAATAGCCTCGCCTTTGGTAGTTATCAAAACCACTTCCTCGTGCACCTCGATTCCAGCCTCAAATCGCAAGAGACCTGGGATCATAAGCTTCGCGCCGTAGCAGACCGCATTGACCGCGCTGTCTTTAACGACTATGCGCTTGTATGTGGTAAGAAGGGTCTCCAGTGGTGATATAACTCTTCGTAGATATGCCTCGTCTCTGTTGTTGTCCATCATCCATTGTGCGTCTAGCACATCGTGCAGGGTGACCATTCCATCGTTCTCATCCATGGCTCCACTTCTGACTCTTCGTAGCTCTTGCATATGTGCACCAACACCCAACAGTAGCCCTAAATGCACACATAGTGTTCGAATGTAGGTACCGGCTTCGCAGCTGACCCAAAAGACAGCGAGATGTCGGTCATTGTCGAACTCGTACAATTTGCTCTCGTGGATCGTTCGAATTCTGAGTTGCCTCTTTACTGCTGAGATCAGTGGAGGTCTCTGAAATAGCGCTCCAGTCAAAGTCTCCAACGCTCTTGCGAACTGTGCCTCCCCCCCGGGGAGCTTGTCATGTAGTCGAATGACACACACGTACTCTTTTCCTGCACCCTGTTGTGACTTGACAAGTCGTGTCGCGCGATCTATGCAGACAATAAGGCAGCCTGTAACCTTGGGATCTAGTGTTCCGCTATGTCCAGTCTTCTCCACTCGCAGCATCCGCTTCACCCACGCGACGACTTCATGGCTGGAAGGGTTTGAGGGCTTGTCAAGATTGATGACCCCCGAAGAGATGTAGGATTTGAGATCGCGTTTTAGGGGAGCACATCCAGATGGAATGGGTGTGAAGTGGTTCGATCGTACAAGGACTACGAGGTCAATGTTAGCAGGATTTTCTCACCGCTTAGGGATGTGTGCACGTACGTTTGTCGTAATTTTTCAGTAGCAGAGGAAAGTCTGACATGGAGATGTTTGGTGTAGCATTTTCTGGCTTGATAGCGTAGTCCACCTCCTCCGCCGCACCCATCTCGAGGTTTCAAGCTTCAATGGCGCCTCGTTGCGTAGAGCTGTTGGATTTGTACTGTGTTGTTAACTACCGGGCGGCCTCCCTCATAGCTCCTTACGTAAAATTCCTCAGACTTGCCAATTTCTGGTAAATGGATATAGCTCGTGAGGGGCGAGTGAAGCTGTTGATTGAGAATGTAATCCTGCAGTGTAGAAGCTCCTGTCGAAATTCGAGTGCTTGGGAAATTTCCGCTGGAGCTTGAATTTTTAGTGTGGCTCCCGCTCTCGGCTGCCAAGAAGGACAAAGTATTCGAAACTTTTCGCCGTATTTCTTTCCTCGTCAAGCTCGAGATTACAACACAGCACTTTCACTTTGAGCAAATAATAGTTCTATGTCTGGAGACATTATGGACAGGTTCTGGAGCGCTCCGCCCGTCAGCAGGTATGCATGCTTTCTATTCCAGAATATCCTATCAGCTCTTTGAGTCTCTTCGAAGGACGCGGCTAACCTGTCTCCAGGACGCTGGTCGCTGCCATGTTTGTCGAGTCTGCACTCTGCTATGGCGGACTGATAAGCATGCGTAGAGTCGTGTTCTATCTGCCATGGATCTTCAAGTTCCCGTTGCCGGAAGTCTGGAGATTCATTACACCCTTTCTCCTGACAGGGCCTGGCTTCTCGTTCGTCTTCGATCTTTACTTCAGTGAGTTTCTCCAGCTCAAAGCTATATCTTCAGCTTCCCTGACACCATATCCGTAGTGTGGACCTACGGTACTGGCCTCGAACTCAACTCGCCACGCTTTACTCAACCCGGAGACTTCTTCACCTATGTTGTGTTTGTAGCGCTTTTCATCCTGGTGAGTACTCTCCTTTCGGTTATCTTGTGTCACATCTCTCTGCTATTGCGTTTCTCCTGTTTTGGTCTGTCCCCTCCATTACACACCTCGAATATCTGCCCGCCCAGTCTCTCCTAGCTGAAGCGGTTCCTGAAGAGAGGAAGATTACCCCTACGGCACACACATTCACATCATTCGCAAATCTGTCAAAGTGTTTGTGTGCGGTGTAGGCATGGTGGGAGCTCAATTGAGAAAAGCTTGCGCAATTATCAAGTTTGCTGTTAGCGGTTGTGGCTTCCTACAAATTCTTTCTCTTCGGTCTTTTGCTTTTCCGTTTCCAAAGATCATATAGTTACCTTGCATTACATCGCTACATCAAATGATGGGTGCTAACCGTCAATTCTAGACAACATCTGGCCTCTTACTCGGGAACGTCATCTTCACATCTGCATTGCTTCTCGCTTTCATCTACACCTTTGCTCAAGACAACCTCGGCAAGAAGGCCCACTTCGTCATTGTCCAAATTCCTGTCCAGTATCTTCCATGGGCCATCCTGACTCTGACCTTGATCATGAATGGCTTTCCGGCTGCACTATCACAGGGCATGGGGGTCCTTGCTGCTCATCTGTACGACTTTCTGACAAGGCTTTATCCGACGTTTCAAGGAGGCAGGAATTGGCTACAAACACCATCTATGATAAAGAGAGCGTTTGGTGCAGACAGGAGCTCGTTCAGCCACAAAGCTTATGGATCGAGCTTCAGAGCTGGAAGACCAATACCGGAGCCGAGCAGTTCGGGTTGGACGAGTGCATTTTCGGGATCATGGGGTGGGCGGGGTCAAGGAAGGAGGTTAGGTGGTGATTGAACGTGTACGTATATAGTGTATCAACGTGAGTTCGCTTATGATATGCAATGAAGATGTGCCATGATTTCGAATATTGAGACCGGTTCCAGAAGCCCTCCGGAGCATCATCTACCCACATACGCTACTCTCTGAAAGTTGTGACTGAACAAGACAGAGTCGGTTTTGCTAGGCAAATTGCAAGTTAGAGCTAGACACATCGTTATTTGGGAGATTTTGCAGCTCGACAGACCTTCGACGCAGACATCGTCGGAGGTGTGTCTGCCAAAAGCCTGCTGATGACTGTCATTCGTTTTTTTGGAGATTATGGACGATAAATGATTAGGACGTCGCCAGTCGGGCGATCAATGGCGCCTGCCGGTGGGTTTCCTTGTCGAATATGTAGCAATCTGCGACAGAGCATTTTAAAAGCTGCTCTCTTGTGCCTTTAAGTTGATCCTAGAGCTGGCTAGGCTGGTTTGGGTGCTCATGCCCTGGCGTGTTTTTGAATTTCACCAATCAGAGCTCCGCCAAGCTTCAAATGAATGGCCCTCGCACTCGTCCACTGCTGCTTTTTATATTCACTTGGGTCTCACTTCCACTTGGCATCTCAGAGGGTCGAAATTTACAGGCAACAGAGCCCGCCCTGCGCTTTTATTTTCCCAGTGCAACACCAGCAATGGCTCCAAACAGGAAGCGGACTCGCAAAGCTACACTCGTCGACAACGACATGGCCGACCATCCACCACAGGCCGACTCCTCGGCGACGCAAAAAAAGCAGAAAGTCGACGACGTCAAAGATGATCAGAAAGCTCGCTCCAGGTCCATTATGATACCAGTCGACGAATACTGCCCTCTCAATACCTCTCACAAAGTCCATGTTGACGACAATGATGGGACAATCTTCGACGCCCTGCTCAACCAAACTAATGCCAGCAATAACAACAACAAATTCTACCGGATCCAACTACTCAGTGCGATGTCGCCCGGGCGTGAAGACTATTACACCTGGACAAGGTGGGGTCGAGTTGGCGAGAAAGGCCAGAGCAAATTGCTAGGTGATTCGGGTTCCCTCTCAGAGGCTCTGAACAATTTCCAGGTCAAGTTCAAGGATAAGACTGGTCATAAGTGGGAAGATCGCATGGAACCTGCTAAAAAGGGAAAATACACGTACCTTGAACGCAGCTACGAGGACAGCGGTGATGAAGGTGATGGTGGCCTCTCGGCCGCCTCCAAACGCCAAGTGTCCAAGGACAGCATCGGGGCTGGGGACCTGCCTGCTGAAAGCAAGCTTCCAGGCCCTGTGCAACGCCTCATGGGGCTAATATTCAACCAACAGTACTTCAGTCAGACCATGGCGGACTTCGACTATGACGCAAATAAAATGCCGTTGGGGAAATTGTCGAAAAAAACGCTCAAGAAAGGATATGAGACGCTGAAAGAGCTTGCTGCTGCTATCAATGACGTGAACTCTGGCACAGCACTTGAGACGTTGAGCAACCAATATTTCTCCTTGATTCCGCATGACTTCGCCAGAAGGCGCCCTCCAGTGCTTCGTGAGATGTCGATTGTCCAGAAGGAGATTGACCTCTTGGAGAACTTGACTGACATGCAGCTTGCGAATGACATCATGAAGTCCGCCAAAGCAGGCACTGATTCAAGCATCAACCTCATCGACCGTCAATACGAAGGCCTTGGGATGCAAGAGATGACGCCTCTTGAAATTCACAGTCAGGAATTCGTACAACTCCAAGACTACCTCAAGAATTCTGCAGGATATACGCACAACCTCGAATACAAGGTGCATGACATTTTCCGGATCGAGCGCAGCGGAGAGAGTGAACGCTTCTTGAAATCAAAGTATGCGAAGATTCCAAATAGTGACCGCCGTCTTCTGTGGCACGGATCGCGCTGTACCAATTTTGGCGGAATCCTTAGCCAAGGTCTACGCATTGCTCCACCAGAAGCTCCTGTCAGTGGCTACATGTTTGGCAAGGGAGTATACCTTGCGGATATTTCAACCAAGTCTGCAAATTATTGTTGGGCATCCACGAGCGGTAATGTTGGCCTACTCCTTCTGTGCGAGGTCGAACTAGGAAAGCCGCCACTCAAACTTACAACGGCGGACTACAATGCTGCGGAGCGTGCACAGAAGTCTAATCACCTTTCAACATTGGGGCTTGGCCAGACTGCTCCTGCAGGCTGGAAAGATGCAGTCTGCGTTCATCCAACTCTACAGGGTGTTTCGATGCCAGATGTAACGACGCCCCCTAAGCAGTTAGGAGTTGGATCGCATCTGATGTACAATGAGTACATCGTCTACGATGTGGCGCAAATTCGTTTGAGATATCTCCTGAGGGTGGAGATTACTGGCGGCTATTGACGAGGGACGGGAATTGAGAGCAGAATTCGGAAACCATTGACGCTACAGAAGAAAGCGACTATAACAAATGTAGTTTAGTTCAAGGATTCTCGTCGCAAGCTCTCCGAGCACAACTTTGATAAGCGTTCGTCACAAAGCCTTCCTGACCTCACTCTCTTGATTCTCGATGCCGTTAAGCGTGGATGGCCAACGCCCTCCCAGATGGGATGCTTATCACTTGTGCTCGTGTATCGCTCCCATTCAACTTGATTTGCTGACGTCCGTCAGAACTTGCCTTCATCCGTCCCCGTGTTTCGGCGTTGTTTCATCACAACTGCACGACGCGTCTCTCCCACTTTTCTTTGATTTTCCGGCTTCAGATCTGAGCCGCAGAGCTTGAATGGGCCATCGAGGGCCGCCGAATCGCCTACCAACACATCTGAAGGCCCCTGGGCGTGACAGACCTGTTTGATGCCTTGGCGGTCAGGGCAATCGGCTCCCACATTCCCGTCCTGTAGTTGAAGATGTGCGTTTGTACTGCTTGGCTGTCGAGTCGCCCTCACTAGCGCGCCTATCTGGAACAACAAGGACATGGTGCAGAAAGTGTAGCATCTGTCCTCGTCATCGCGTTTGGTTTCGAAGCTTTCTAAATGGTTCCTCGGAAACCTGTTAGCCGTTGTGAGCTTCATCGAGTATAGAAGCCGCGAGCTCTCGATTCAGCCATGCTTCTCATTCTTCCTCAAAGACATACTTCATTCACTTTCTTATGAGATTTTTTTTTAGATTACAACCTAACGTCAATTACTATATTCCTTCTAATCCCTTTATTTCTAGGCCGGTCCTACAAAAGTTCATAAAATGAAATCCACACTCCTTCTTGGCCTTCTGGCCAGCACATCATTTGCTTCTGCACGCATCCTCCCTGGCACTCATGTCCTGGCAGTTGGTGCTTCATTGATCTCTGGTCCATGGCCTGCACTTGCGAAGCCAGTTTGGAGGTACACCTCAGTCCGTCTGAACCCAAGACAAGCAGACTCCACCACAAGTGCTACTGCAGGCACATACACAGTGGTATCTGGTGACACTCTCAGTACTATTGCTGCAGCAGAAGGCGTGAGCACGCAGCAACTCGAAGATGCCAACCCTGGTGTGGTGCCGACGGATCTGCAAGTCGGACAAGTCCTCAACTTGCCGTCATCAGCAAGCTCAACCACAGCTATAGCCTCCTCAGCCGCAACCGCCACCATCTCAAGCAGCACAAATGTGACCTCTACATCAGAAATTGCCTCTACAGCCGCCGCGACTAGCACCGGGGATACATCAGACCTTGGGAGTGGGGTTTCCTCTGGTGACTCCGTGATGGACGCCGAGTCTGCACAAAAAAACACAACGTCTAGCTGTGGGGGCCATCACCATCACCATCATAACAGTACCGGGACTACTGGTAGCGCCGCAAAGGCCCAGAACAACGGAACAGAACTTGCTGGACATCATGTACACAACTCGACCTCGTTTGCGGCTGGATCTGGCCAATGTAATGGAACGTCGCATCATCACCATCACCACAATGGTACAAGTACAGCTACAGCGACAGGGGAGGCGTCGCAGACAGCAGCATCCTTCTTTATTCCAGTAACCGCGACGGCATCGGCTCTTGCTGTTCCGTTGACGTCTTCCGCGGCTACTAGTGACATTGAGGCGAGGGCAGTGGGTGGGTTTGTGCGTCGGCCTTGATGGAAGACGTCCACAACCGCGGACCGATAAGAAGTGGGAGGAAAGTTGTCAGGGGATGTAAGACCAGCTCTGAGATGAAGATAGCCAGATAGATGGCGGCTTTGACAGAGCCATATAGATACGCGCTAGAGTTCGTTCGCTATGAGCGGCATCAAAAAGCATCTTGTGCCTTCACCTCTTCCCACCTTTGCATCGTTCGTGACGGCTACGGTACTTCCATCCGTCTTATTGCTACAGACTATTTCTCCCCATCTTATGTCTTGTATTATAGTCTGTGACATCCATTTCTTTGACTCCGACATTTACATTCCTTCCTAGACCTCGGTTATAGTTCCCCACATACTTCAATTCTGCACAGTCCGGCGGATGATCTGCCTCTTCTGGCGCCTGGATTTCCTTCTTTGTCCCCAGAGCATCAGTGCTCACCGTACTTTGCATTCTGCCGCACCGGCGGTCGAGATGCCTCTTGGGTATTTGAATGATCCCCATTCATACATGGCCTACGTGTCGTTGGTTGTCCATCAACGTTCTCTCGACACGGTGGATGCCTGTATTGTTCTTGATGTGTCAATATTTCCAAACATTCATGCTTGCATGTCGCTCACCCTATCTCGAAGGCTGTGGCCTAACAATTTTCAGCTTGCTATAGGACAAAAGCGAAGGACTCAGAAAACCACTTAATCACATAGTATACAGGCAATAAGATTGGAAAGTAGAATTTGAATATGTCTTATTGTCTCCTAATCAAGTCCCACCATCACCCTCCACCACCCTGCATCCTCCGAATTCTCTCCTCAGCCGCCCGCGCCCGCCTCTCCCTCTCCAACCTCGTCCGCATCTCCGGTGTCAAGCCCCTCGCCTCCTCTTGTCTCCTCTCCTCTGCTGTCTTCTCCACCCCAGGAAGCGTCTTCCCAACCCCAGCCTTCCGCTGTATCTTCCCTACTTTCTGGTCTTCCTCTATATTTCTGATCTTTTCAAGATCCGCTTTCCTTCTCTCGGCTTCGGCCACATCTTCGGCGGCTTTATCTCGTGAGGCTCGCGCGTTGGCTTCTTCCTGTGTCATTGATGATGGGACATGTGCTGCATTCCAGTCGATATTTGAGTCAGGAGATTCTTCGAGGAGGTGGCGCGCAACTCGAAAAGCGTCGCGTGTGCGGATATCGCCTGCGATGTCATAAGCGGTTTTGTTGTCTCCGTTTAGTATCGTCGGGTCTGCGTTAGCTTTGGTCAGAAGGGCAATGACAAGTGGCGGTGAGTTAGTTGAAGCGGCGAGATGAAGCGGTGTTGGGGCATGGTGGTGCTCAGATTGTGGTTGAAATGTGTAGTTCGGCGAGAGGCTGTTCTTGGTCAGGTAGATGAGGAGCCCGGGGGCTTTCGAGCGACGGATCAGAGCTTGGAGTTGAGATGTATGGAGGAGAGCGGCCTCTTCTTCTTTGCTCGGTTTTGGAGGAACTGGACGAGGTGTAGAAGGCGTCTTCGCAGGTTTTGATTCCTGCTGGTCACCGGGAGCTGCTTCTATGGCGGCTTCCGTCAAGGTGCTAACTTTAAGCCTGGTTAATTCGCTAAAGGAGCGCATCAACTCTGCTTGTGTGGCTCTACGTGTGCTGAACGGGAAACCTCTTATCCTCTTGTCGTTTCTGTGAAGCACTTGTCCCTCGTACGGCCCAAAGAGCGTCCTTCGATTTGTTGTGCCAGTTGCGCGGATAAAGAGAAGCTCTGCGTCATCGATCATGGTCTTCCATTCGCTGAAGACATTGCGAACGTCGAGCTCGAGTGCGGCTTCGTTGTATCTTCGGATTGATGCACCAGCAGAATGTGCATTTCCCTTCGCATTGTCATTAGCCGATTGCGCGCCACCTTGCTTCCTGCGTGTAGTGTAGCGATGGAATGTCTTGTGAGCTTTGACAATGGCATGGCGTTCCTCGACACCTCCTTGGCCTTTGCGCACCTCCGGAGCAAGCGCTACAATCATGGCGGCGAAGTGACCGCCGCCGATCATGCAGAGGAAGACATGAGGGATAGAAGCGGAAGGAGTTTTGTCTCCGCTTGACTGTGTAGAGCCACTGTGCTTTGCATGGACAGGTTTCAGCTGTTTCTGCTTGACGATTTCAACGAGATGTGCCTGTGCCTCCTCTTGCTCGACGTCCGTCAGCAAAGCTTTGTAGACTCCAAGAGCCGTGTTCTCTGGTAGCTTCGAACTAGACATCCACAACAATGGTGCATTCCCGATGCCATGCTTCCTTTTTGATGTCGCAAGCTTGGATTCCTCTTCTGTTTGTGAGATCTTCGCCTGCCTCTTGAGTAGAGCTGTCAAAGTTGTATCGCCATTCTTGACTCCGTCCGCCTCTTCTTCCTCGGACTCTGAAGAGTCAGAGCCAGACAATGACTCGTCAAGGTCGCCAATAAGTTTGGTGAAAGTGGCTTCGTCGACTGGTTGCGAGCCTTTTAGCTGCAGCTTCAGGTTGTACCGGTGAAAGTCAGATCTTACGTGCTGCCTTTGTTCGTGAACGGTTGAGAAGGCAGCCTGGCACAGAGCGCAGGATGTGGATATTGGAATTCCATCTCGGAAACTAGGTGATTGCGGAGCGGTTTCATCTGAGCGCTGCTCAGTGGCGCCTGGCCTCTGTCGTTGATCCGGTCGAAGAGTCAACGAAAGAAGTAGTTCTTCGGGTAGGTTGTAGACTGGAGAGTATTAGCGATTGTTGGTACACAATGCAACGGGGGTTCATTTTCACAGTACAGCGGCCGCCGGAGTAGTGGATGGATCTCCTGGGGCTTTTCAGTCATCTTGTTGTGGATTTCCGAAATTGTTCAAGTGATTTGCGACTTGCACCTGTGGGAGGATTTGGAAGCGAGAGTCGTCGACGAGCAGTCAGATGCAGGATTGTATACGACTTTCTTGGTTAGATGGACATCCTATTAGGCATCATATATGGTCTTGTCATAAATGGGCTCATTTAATTTAGTAACGGGGCTATCAGGTTTTGCATTCAATATTCTAGTTGACTCTAAAAGTGTGAAGCATAAACGTCACCGAAGAGTTTCGGGGAGTCGTTCTCGCAAAACGACGTCGATCTACAGGGTAGGAAGGGGGCAAAGTTAGGATATAACCACACAAGAGCTGGTCCGCCTAAATCTAGGGGCAGAGTGGTCTTCCGACGATATTCTTGAGGGTTTTTGGATGTTTGGAAATGGGACCAACGGCATGCATCGTCCGAGAACAGGTTCAGCGTACCCTGCCCATGTGCGACGAGCAGTCTCCAATGCTGCGTGAGCGCCGGTCTCTTCCAGGGGCTATAGGCGTCAAGGAGACAGGCTAGCCCGCCACTGCTTGGGCCAGACGAGCGCTACTACTTGGCTGTACTGTGTACAAAACACCAATCCATCTCCCTAGCTGAACCTCGCCTCAGCTCTCTTTCCAGGTCTCTCTGGGCACCGTGATACTCATCGATCCTAACTATACTTTGCCATCCAGGCTCTCGGTTGCGGTGCCTATGTATCGTACTCGTGTAGGGTACCAGTGTGGCTCTTGTACGGCGTGACTATGCTCCCCCGGTGATCGACTCAGTGGTATAAAAGGAAGTAGCAGTTCCTCAAAATCATTTTGCCATTTCTCTTCCCTTTCTTATCTTTTTCATCACTGCTATATCGAGATTCCCTTTGTGTTGATGAAGGAATCCTGAAAGTCATCTGAAGCACTTCGTACTCGAGCAATATCATCATGTATCACAAAGCAACCTCATCGACTAGAGACAACGGGGATCATCGCAGCTCATGTTCGCTCTCTTCTTTTGCTGCTTCTGCTGCCAAGAATAGTGAGTTCCTGGTTCACCTTGGTGGTGGATATGCACAATCTCTGACCACATTCCAGCAACTCCTGTTGCTCAACGCGATGGATGTTCCGAACAGATGCAGCGCTGGCTCAACACCTCCCCTCGGCAGGAGCCATATGTCGTTGGTCATGGCATCGTAAAGAAACGTGTTGAGCTGTGCGTGGAGGTGAATGAGGCTCTCAGCATCCTTCAGATGAGTCCCGGGAATGACAAACCTTCACGAGAAGTCTACCTGGTGAGCCATCCACTGCGTTCTTTTTGTGATCAGGCAACAATTAAGACCTCGATTACTAGCTATGTCTTTGACTGAATATCTGCTAACATGAAATGGATGTTCCCAGAGTCTTCAGAAGTAGTAGTTGTCGTATCTGTCGTTCCAATTGCCCCAAAACTACCTCAAAAAGGGGGCGACGAGTCAGCAGAGTAACACATTACAAGATCTGAGCACATAGCTCCTTTGCTGCTTGGGGCTAGGCATCGACGCGGTCATTCTGACAGACAGCATATGCTTGCAATTGTTTTGGAACGATAGTTGTGCACTTCATTTTGGGTCTGCAGGCGTGTGGATTGTGATTGCAGGGCGACCTATGCATGTGAAGCCGCCTAGGGGGCTACGGCGCGCACCCCAGCGGCCCTTGGCGGCGGGAACATCAAAACTTGGGGACCGATCAACTTGGTGTTGCACACAATACAGAAGGCGGCTTTCAGTGAAAGTATTTTCGCGTAACTTACAGTGCATCCTAAAAGGACTTTCCAAAGATGACTTTGAGACTCCGCGCCCTAAAATTGTGACTGGTTGATGGAGAAAGTTGGCTCGCTAAAGGAGAGTTGAGCCGCACCATTTTGTTCAAAGTCGAAGCCTGGGTCGCACCCTGGGTCGCACCCTGTGGCTTGCCAAGGCTGCGCTCTGCAATCACATGTTGTGAACCGGAAGTTGCCGTTGGAAGTTGCCATACAGGCTTGGACCCACACCGGCGCGCACATCATTTCCAGCCACCTCAGCGTCGCAACGCAGGGACACGAAAGAATCATCACCGCTTCCTATCCACTCCCATCCTACACTTGATCTGAACGCAATGAACGATGTCGATGTGCCAACCACCCCCCGCAGCGTTACCCCCTTCCAGCGCGCCGCCAAAAATCATCAGCTTTAAGCTCAAGCATAAGGATGCCTCAACAGGTAGTCAAGACGCAAACTCTGTTGCGCTGGGGGTGTGGATGAGACTCCGTTCGGAGATCCAAGAGGAATTCGAGGACAAGACGGCAGGAGAGCAAGATCAGATGGGTTTGATCTGATATCTCATGGGGGGATACAGCCGCATGTTCCCTCAAGGCAAATTCGAATTTGTAAGTTCGCAGTTCAATGCGTGGCTCCATTGGCGAGCAGGGAAGGACTGGGCCACTTTACGACAGCGTTGTTCAAGCCCAGTACAAATAGACTTGGTAATAGTTCTCCTTGACGGGAGTAAGGAGATCATAGATCTGTTTTGACGTGCCTGTACCTAGCTCACCAGTTCGTAAGTTGTGCTCTAGGTAAATAAAGTAGTAGAGTAATATTTTCTCGAGCTATAGCCGTTTTGTCCCATTAGATCTGGCCATTTGCACAGGTCACATATAATACATCCCATCCACCGGTCCCGCAACCTCCATTGTTGTAAAGCTGCAATGTCCCGGCTCACTTCCATTCGGCTCTTTAACGACACCCCACATCAGTGGCCGGAACGCTGCATCGTGGGCCCTACCCACATCAAGTGGATGGCACGCCGCGCTAATCGCACCACTGCTCGTCCCTGTTGCCGGCATTCCTGGCTGAAGCCGCCTACGTGCAACAAGTCCCAATACCAGCGCCATCAAACACAACAAGACCATGACGAGTAGGATAGCAAGAGAGCTGTATCCGCAAGCCGAGATATCGCGCCATGTCTCTCGTTGCCCGTCGAAGCCATAAACGTCGATTTTGACCAAGAATAAACTCCTGCCTACCAGCCAATGTAGCATGCCAGACGTGATAATCAGCGGAACGCTGTATGAAAGTGGAAGTTGTAGCCAATATGTTGAGCGCTGCTCCATCCTCGGGTTACTAACGCGTAGCGCTTTGCGCCGTTTAGCGAACTGACTCCACTCATAACCAGTGTGCATGGTTGTAAGAATGCCGTTATAGGTAAAGTAGAAGATAGAGAACCATAACTGCGGCAGATTGAGCGTTAAAGTATCTTGGAAGATTGTGCCAGGGCTTTCACCCTGGAATGCTGGGTTAGTAAAGATCGAGTTTGGGTCTGGACTGCTGAAGCCATGGTCCCACATCCTAGAGACGCCGAGGGCTGTCAGGTCTTCAAGGCCCCAGGTGAAGACGAGTGCACTGCACGCGAGGAGGCCGAGAAACCTATATGTGGCTCTGGTTAGTCGTTTCAGGCTCTGAACTACGTTTCTGGCCGAACTCACATTGAATAAAGAGCAACCCATCTCTTAGCTGACGGGACAGAGTACCAGCGCCGGTTTCGTGACCGCCACACGACAGGTCTTGGTGCAACAACTTCTGACCAAGTCATACCAAGCTTTGGGAGTACCTGGTTCTCGAAAGGCTGTGCTGCGACGAGCCCAAAGACTCTAGACTTTCTTTGCATGTCTGCATTGTTCATTAAACATCTGCCGGCAGTGGTAGGATCTGGGTTTTCCATGAAGGAAGCAATTGCGTCGCCCAGGGTAGTTAAGGGATTTCCCGGCATTTTCAGCACTAAGAACATGGCGAGTAGCTTCAATGAATCACACGAGATGATAATGATGAGTATTGTAAGGCTGTATTGCAGAGTGCAGTGCTCGGCAGCCGCGACACTGTAGCAAGAGTCAATCGGGATTTCCTTGGGCGTAACCTTCCAGTCACTTAGGTTCCTAATGATTGCCCCAGCGTTGCAGTCATCACCATTCAGCATATCTTTAGTAGGACATATCCAGGTAGATGGATTCCATTGCTCTGCACTCCTCATCCCTGCGCTGTTCCAATTGTACCAGGTCTCCGGCGCGAGGGAACACATGCGATAATCCAAAGCATTGAACACAGACCGCAATGATGTAATTTTCCATATTGGGTCATCTGGAAGGGTGAACAGACCTGAAATGGCGGACCATGTGTGGTCAACAGAACCGTAAAATGTCAACTCAAGGTCGCCTGTGGTCGGGTCGTATGACCGGACGACACCGGGGCAATTTGGAACATGCTTTTGAATAATGTCCAGACTGGGCATATTCTCCAGGATTGAATAGCTGCTGCTTGAATTCTTGGTAACAAGGACAACGTTGGATACAACGCTTTGAAGGTCATTTCCGTATCGAGATATGCATTCTTGAGGGGAGAGGCTTGTGATATTGCTTGTTGGTAAATGTCGGTCGGTCAGTTGTTGGTGCATCCCACATACGAAAGTGCTGGCTCGATTTCCAAATGTAGTGGTGTTACACAGTTTCCATGTGTCATCCTGCTCGAAATCACTTGAGACGATCATGATACCGTAGTTGTTCGTCTGCAAGGTACTGAAGATAGACGAATTGAGAAACAAATGTATGGGAACCGTTGTAAGTGCTAGGATCCACCAGAGCGTCGACTTGTAGGGCCGGGCAAAAACCATATCGTAAGAAGTTGGCATCCCGATGTTGCGAAATCCACCTTTGGCATGAGACTGGTCAACTTCCTCACGAGTGGGCGCAGATACAGCTTGCATTACGTAATTGCTGGTGCTGATCAATACCGTACCGATGATGTTCAGTGGCAGTAACAGTAGTATGGACAATCTCTTGACCTTTTCGCAGTGTCCTTCATAGAGTATGCCGAGACCATTCCGTGGGCGATTTACTAGCAAAGCATATGTTAGGAGACCTAACTCCAAAAGTAGACATACTGCAACTGCATAGCACGACACAAGTGTGCCCAAGCGCCATCCTTGCTTTTTTTTGCCCGGCTCAGCCTGATCTGCTGTTGTCTGAAGTTGTGGATGTTCATACGCAGGTCCTGATCGCAGGATCGCCTTACGGATACGTGGCCGGGCAGACGTTGCAAACGGATTGAATGTAGATACGAAAGGGAGTTTCTTGAGGAAAGAGGAGGTCGAGGGGGGAATAGGATTGTCGAGTCTATTGTAACTAAATGAAGCGGTTAGATGGACGGCTTGTTGCTGGCGACGGCATCGAGAACGAAGGGTTCGCGAAGTGATACCCAAACGGGTCCTTCTGGCCACGCCGTGTGGTGTCCTGCACAAGGCTCGCGCTTTCGTCCTGCCACATAGTCGACGGGTGGGAGTACTGCGAGGAGGATTCGCCGTATTCCTCGCTCTGAGCGGGCGCAAGCCACGTCATCTCAAATCCCTCGGAACCTCCCGACGGAGTCCGATCATGTTGTAGTCGTGGACGTACACTACCAAGGTGTCCTTCCATGGCACCAAAAGCTTGCGGCGGCTTGCATCGTGTGGTAACGGGAATTTGGACAAAGCGCAACCATAGTACAATCATTGGAAATGTGGCCCGTGCCCCAAAACCCCCACCAAAATTATTAGCAATCGATGATTCCGGCACGCATCAACCCAATGGAGCTTAGTGCGTAGGCTGGCCTTGTTCTGGTATCGCCTTGGAGCACACCCTGTAGGTGGCTTTTGTGTCCTACCTAAAGGCTGTATTTGTCCGAAAATGCAGCAGGAAGCTGGCCCCCTGATTAGGCAAGGTCGTAGGGTTGAATCTGAGCTTCGGGAGATAATCGATCCTCCATCTGACCCTATTCACCACGACTAGTATGAGTAATTCTGCTATGCCTAATCCTCATACTGCTCCTTCAGAAGCTGTACAGGCCTGGTGCACTACCTGGCGGCCCTCGCTTGAACAAGTATGGCCTTTGAGACCACAAAAACCGCCTCCCACTCGTACGCTGGGCTATTAGCAATCACACTACTTTACAGGCCGGGCCTGCGCCAAGGGCAGTAGCGTGTTAAGGGGGCCATTATACTGCCACAGAAGCACGCGTCGTGCGCCGGCAGCTACGAGGACCACGATAATATTACACCCAAGGACATCCCTAAGCCTAGTTAGGCACAACTTGCACTTTAACAAGTGCTGCAGCAAAACGGCCTCAATGAACGCAACTTGTATGCGTTTGACCATGTAGAAGTTAATCAACGCGTTCTGCGAAGATTCTGAGCACTCTTAAGGAATATAAATGACATGACGAATCACCTAACGACCCCCGGTGCCCTGAAATAGTTGCCCAATGCCTGCACGCCTCCAGGTCTTCACAGAGACCTTTATCCTAAGTCATGAGGTGCGCCGGCACCCCCGTGCCTAGCAATCCGGGCCTCGGAGATACCCTCTAGGATGCTGAGGATGTCCCTTTCCTGGTTGAAGACAGCTATACACTCCTCAATGACGTCGATGAACAGGGGCTTCGCGGAGCTTGAAGCAAGTAATATAGCTGTGCAGATCGACAGGATCTTTGGGGGTAGGCGGGCTAGATCACTGCTCCCGACGTGCCGGTCAAATAGCCGGCCTGGCCGTTGTGGCGTGCACCTAGGCCAAATGTAGTGTAGAGTAGGCCGTAGATGGGTCAGGCAGCTCATTAATGAAATTGTGCCGCGGCAACTTTCCTCAATTCCACAGAGGCGCAACTTTTTCGATAATGCCTGGGTTGGCAAGCTCCAGCCCTGGATTGAGGTCATGTTGGCTAATTGCAGAGATATTTGGGAACGAGATTGCGCACAAGGTGGCTCTACCGCAGGAAAGAGGAGGACACTGTCACTGAGGAATTCCGCAGGTATTCTACAGCCAGCTTTGCTATCCCCGCCACTGAGAAGTTTGATACTATAGCCTGGTGGAGTCAGCCAGATATAGAAGAAGCCTTCTCTACCCTCCAACGCTAGGCCTTCGATGTATCCGCCCGCCCAGTAACATCCTGCGAATGCGAGCAAGCCTTTAGCGGTGCTAACAGGCTCATCACCCCGGAGAGGAATTCTTTAGGTGACAACGTTTTCGAAGCATTGGAGTGCTTAAGAGCGTGGTGGAACAATGGATTGGTCAAGAGGCTCTAAATTGAGGGCAAAATGTATACTACCAATGTATTCCATAGTCAAATCTACCTATCTCTACTCCTTGGCAGACGATTTCCTAATTTGACAGGTATCTACCCCCTGCCGGCCTCTTGGGAGCACTGGTGAGCACAGGGTGGAGCGGCTCGTGTCTCGCGTCTCGCACGAACTCTCATCTTCGTTCGATGGTCCCGAATGGGCTCCCTTTTTTACGCTATTTTGGGCCCCCGCTTGCACAACCGCGTCGTCTCGTACTGGTGGGATCCGATAGATAAGGACTTGAAGAGCGTGGGAGTCTCTTCTCCCATGCTCATAAGGACGACAGCCTGTCTCCCCCTCCACCCCAACCACCACTACCACCACCACCACCACCACCACCTCCTCCTCCTCCTCCTCCTCGCCATATCGTTTCGCCTTTGGTACACTTCGTCTCTTGGAGTTATCGCACTCTAAGGGCACACGCTTGAGAGTGAGAAAAGTTCTCATTCTATCCAACATATGAAGATTAGAAAACAGACAGCTGTTATTTCGATTGCACGCACTACTCCAACAACGCCTTGTCATGCCATCAACCCGGATTCTTCGTCTATCTCGACTCCGTTCTTGTGGTCTGGTACCGATAAAAGAACTACTGAGAGGTAAGTGATGGGTTTAATTAGAGGCGTTGCGCTTCGCGGGCTATCAACACATGGCCCGTGTGGACGTCCTCTTCCGTTCACATCCGTGTCTGAAATTACAATAACCTCATCAATCGCAGTACCTACAGAACTCAGTACAGTGTCCACACCACCTACAATCTTTTATCGCACAGACTCCAGTCCTGGCATTGTGAATCCATCATACACCCAGTTTCTGGATTTGAGCTCCCACCGCACTACAAAATCCCTTAGGAATCTGCTCCCAGGACAGTCTCTTAGGAACAGTCTCTACTCCCTAGGAACGATCTCTGAGGATCAGTCGGCTCTGAGGAACAATGTACTCCTGGGAATCCACTCCTCGTAACAACCTGCTGTTAGGAACAGTCTCCTATGGACAGTCTGCTCTTAGGAGCCTGCTCCCACAACTTCATCAGAATCGGCCAGAAGGGCCAGATCACGATGACGGACGAGGACAAGCGGGTGAGCACCCAGGCATACCAGGGAACTGGCCTTTGAGACTCTGAGCGCCTTCAGTGGAATATCGCTATGAAAGATGAACTGGTCTGAAATAATGTCTTTGGGGGATAGAACCTCTCCTCTCTTAAACTCTATCAGATAATGACACCTAGCCTTCGTGATTTACTTTGATTGCTGCGTTAGCCGCTCAATAATCCCCACCAAGGTCTCTGTTTTCTCCTCGTACTTTTTGTGCACCTCTTTTAGCTCCTTCGTTAATTCTTCTACCCGTTGCGTCATCTTCCTCAGCTCACTCCGCAAATATATCTCCTCCCCGTCTCCTTGATCTGCATTCTGGCTGCTCAACCCCATTTCAGATACCCGTCTTCGCTTTCTCCGTAGCGATGTAACAGGCTCCTTATCCGCGCATCGTGGTGACTCCGAGCGTACATCAGGCAGAATTGTATCGTTAGCAATTTCAACTCTCCTTGATATGCAAGAAGAAACGGTAGAAGGCTGCCCATGCCTGCGACGTATGTGTGCTGCAAGGTTATCGTAGCGGCTAAAGCCAGCGTTAGGGCCACCACTCGGTCCGCGTGCGCAATTTGGTTCATCGCAGAACAACAAACTACCTTGTCCGCTGTCCAATTTGTGGACGATGCGCTGATGCCGCGAAAGATCACCTTTGGAGGTGAAGCCCTGCGGGTGGTCACAACCATCGACTGTGCATATGTAAGGTCGCTCGTGCTTGTCCATGTGCTTGCTGGATGCGTAAAAGATTAGCTCTACCGCCAGATATTCTTGCAATATGAGGGAGGGAGAGACAGAACAGGCGAAATTAGGGTTCCTCACTTCCAGTCGCATCTCCTGGTGAAGGTAAGATTGCTGCATTCAATGTGTTTGCAGATGATCTTGCCCTCGGCATTTTGAGGAGGTTCCTCAGACCGCTTGTATGTCGTCGACTTGTGTGCGGTTTGCTCGATCCATCCAGCGGATCCGACCCTGACTGACCACGCAGGTAACTGCGTATGTCCCTTACGTTGGTCGCCTTCTGCGATGCTTGTTGTTTGCCGGTTAATGGGAAGGGTTAGACCGGCCCCTTCGAAGGTCTCGATAGTGGTGCCAGATGAGGAAATCGCTAGTTTATCAGCAGTGCTTCGGGAAGGTGCTTCAGGGAAATGGATGAGTCCTGGCTCCAAACACTGGTTTGCTGGTTCGAAAAGGTTCATGTGCTGGCCGGGGAATGAAAACGGATCAGGGACCGCTAGGATGTTTTGAAGTGGCGCTACCTCAGCAGTTGAGACCAATTGAGTATTAGGAGCAGGTAAAGACGCAAAAGGTTCGGGATGTAGTCTTTGTGGATTGCCATATTCTGGATGCCCTGAAAAGGGCCAACCTGGAAGGCCCCAACCTAGAAAGTCCCAACCTGGATCATTCGAAGTGACTGAATGTTGAAGTTGGTAGTGCCCGGTTAATTCATTGTCAATATCTACGTGGAAAATGTCAGCTGTATGTACAAATGGACGTTTGAATGTGGAAAGACCTTACCTGAGTTTGAAAACAATGTCTGCTCACCTGCTGAAAGGGGCTGTAACTGGATGTCATTGATAGGGCTCCAGGGGTTGAACATCCAGCAGACGCCCCATAGTACTACCAACGCGGGCCGGATATTCCATGGCATAGTGGTGCATGGCGGTCGATGATTGTTGGGAAACTCTGAGACATTACGAGAGAATAGAAAGCTTTCAAGGAGCTTCTGCCATAGCATAACAAGAAAGCAGCGGATGAGTTCCTCGCGTCGCCGCAGTTCCGCGAGGATCAGTCTCACGCGTGATAGTAAATTGCAGAACACGAGCCACGACTCGAACAACTCGAAATCCCGCTGCATTTCCTCAAGCTGCAGTGCCACTAGTTGCGCTTTCTTGAACAGTAGTGAGTTGAGTGGCAGTCCCTCGAGTCGCAGCACTTCAAGTTCCACTTCCATGCGTCGCACTACCTCGCGTTGCGCTTTCTCGCGTTGCGCTTTCTCGCGTTGCGCTTTCACTTCGCTTGACCAACCCCAAAGGATAGGAATAGAAGACATGGTCATAAATTATTAGGAAAAACTTAGAGATTCTTGTACCATTTCGGACACGCAACAACCAGCGATCGTTTGTTGCATCGTTGGCTACATTATATGGACGGATTTGGGGCGTCACCAATGTCCCGCCCTGGGCTTCAAGGCAAATTTCAGGCGAACTTCGTGCCCAAGTTGGCGTTTTAGCCTCGCACGTGATTGGTGGTGGTCTGCATTAGCGAAAGCGTCCCTTGTCCGCAGCGGGTCAATACCTATCTTTGCAGAACCGTGAGAACCAGTCAATTACGTCTCATTGTTGTAAGTTCTTTCCCCTAAAGATAGTAAATCTCCGGATTTGTTCACTTACCATCTTGGCTGACAATGTGTATTACTGTTGCGAAAAGGCTGGCGTTGCTTGGAGGACCGCGAACATGGTCCAAATGAAGTTGCGGCATCTTTTAGCGTATACACTTGATAATCATCGATCGGTGAATGAAGACATTGGCACGTTGTGTAGCTACGTCCGGTACCGGGATTTAATTGCAGTAAATGCTCGCCTCGCTTATTGTAGGTGGGCGCGTCCATCAGGTATGAGAGCGCGTTGGAGGCCATTAGCTCCTTGAGTTCAGCAATCGGTAAAAATTGTTCCTGTGAATTAGACCGCCCGCCGCGTTTGGTATGGCGTCGGCGCGCGCTCCATCTGCCAGCTCGATCCTCTAGCAGGTATAAAGCCGTCGTCCCCCGCCGCTTTTCCATCAGCTCTCTCCATCCTTTCTCCTCCCTCTTCATTTTAGCGATGTCTCGTGCCTCAGGCTTCTGGCGAGCTCCACTTTCTCCCCGACCCTCCCTGCAGGCCCGCGGCCCCCACAGAAAGACGACGAAGCCAGTTAGAAGAATGCCTCCACGCGACTGCTGGCTGTTATTCGCTCGAAGTCTCGGCAGTACTCTCTCGTCAACTGCCTGGCTGTGGGTCTCCCCTCAGTGATGACGCTGATGATGTTACCTGATTTTCTAGCTCGCCAGCTAGCTGCTCACGCTATTGGCCTTAGATGTAGTCCAACTGTAACCCGCTCCGTTCCAAGCCTCCTGAACGAATCAAGCACACCTCCCTCCAACGTGCCACGACAACGCCATGTCAGCGCGTTGACTAGCTGCCTCAGCACTGCCTCGTTCTTTGCCGATCTCCACCAGGCGGGTTTTGTCTCGGGGGGGTTTGGACCGGCGCATATCGGCGCTGCGACAAGGCCAATTGGAGAAAATGCCGCATGCTCAGCCCGAGCCCCGCTTAGAGACGGCACAGCAGTTCGTTGGAACAGGCTCAAAATAGCTACCAATGTGGTCGGCGTCATCTGCTCACCCGAGCCACGTGAGCCCCTGGTCATTTTGAGTCAAAGAAAACAGCGGCAGTACGTTCTGATGGGCCGTAGTGGATATCAAAAGAGGTCGGCGTGGGACCTTGTCCAGTTGAGAGCCTGGACTGGGCCAATAGAGAAAATGTCTCACTGTGGTGAGAGTCCGATCTGGCATCATACCGCGGAACGCCAGGCAGAATTCTGCTGTACCAGGCATCCGCTGAGCGATTGCAACCTCTCGTAGCCCGTCGGAGCCGACTTGTCGAGCTCTAAGGCGTACGACGCCTCTCCCCTGACCGCGATCTGGAACGTTCGTCCGCATTTCCGGAGACTAGTAAGGGTCGAGAACGCCTCGTCAGGCTGTCGTACCACACAACAGACGGGACTTCAATACCACATCACTCCGGTCCGGGGGTTGCAGCCTGCCGACTCACTATTGTCTTACGAGACCACGTGGATTACAATGCTGCAAAGCTGCCTGAGTGACTGAGGTATCTAGTAGTAGTGCGATCGCCGATCACCATACCGCGCCGCAACACCGAGAACAGATATTTGCATATCCTCTCAGGACTCTAAACGTGGTTACGACGATGCTTGGTGGAGGTGGGGCTCGAGCTCATAGAGCTGCAGCATACCCGGTCACGATCTGTTGGGAACCATCCCAGGACCAAACGCCCTCCGAGGACCCCTGGGATACATTCTCATTCCGCTCCACCTACACGCCAGAGGCCCAGCGAGTGGAAGAGAGTACACCAGAACCTCGTGCAGCAGCAATCAACCACAGGTGGGGGATCTCCGATGTGACTATCCGTGAGCAACAGCACGAGCAAGAACATCCCGCTGCTCGCCGCGGCGGAAGGCGTGTGAACGCCAGTGAGACATCGATGTGCAAGAGAGAAGAAGAGGAAAAAGGGGTCGTTGTTTTTTGCCTGAGCTGGGCTGTCTAGCTGCCTATATATGCTATGTACCATGTGCGTCCATCTGTCTATGCTAGGGGTGGTATCCACATCACCACAATAGTCAGGTCAATGCAAACAGGTACGCCACGCTAGTGACCACAGATTTCCCAATGCGGCAATCAGTATGGCTTCAGTGCCACAGAGATGACCCCAGACAAATCGCCCATTGCTTTGGTGGCTCCCTGGCCCAAACGGTGGTCGATTTGTCGAGATCTGAGTTGCAAAATACGAGGTTTTGCGCTAGTTGAGTTATGGTCCAGGAGCCTGGCAGTATCCTGTCACGACCACCGACCGCATTTTGAGATGAAACACTACTAGACATAGCTCAAACCCGCAAGTCCTTGTAGTACTACTCAACCTCCTCTACTTCATACTCCGTATATAGTGGAGGAGGGTGTTGAGAGATATCGTCATCTGCATATGTCCAATGGGATTGGCCTCCAACATCAACCCCGGCCTCATGCAGCGTACTCGACCTATTGTGGAGGCAAAGATTAGAATGGCATAGATGAAGACGAGAAAGCGAAAGCCACTATACGGTGACTTAGATCAAAAGGCAAGGCTGGAAAGTTAAGTTGGCAGCAGACGTGTTCGTACTCACATCACACCCCCGAAAGGACTGGCACCCAGTAATGGAAACCCAAGCGCGGCAAGCGCAACCGTCCCAATCGTCGGAATCAGGCTCAGCAGCAGTTTCTTGCCCCTTCCCTCCCCCGGCCTCTGATTTTGCACGGCTTGTATCCTTGCTTCCAATACCTCGCGATCTTCAGCACGTATCTTGTTTGCGTTTTCCCGCATTTGGGCGACCATTTGGTCGAATTGCATTTTGTCCTCAAATCGTTGCGCCTGGGCTTCCAATTGCATTCTAAGCTTCATTTTTTCCCTTTCCAGTGCGGAGAGGGTCTTTTGGTTTTCTAGCTCGTTTCTGAGACTCTGGATGTCGTTCTCGTGCTTCCGACTGGCATTTCGGCGCTCGTACAAGAGTTCATCTTGGGTGCGACGATTATTGTCACGAAGGCGCTCAATACTGGATTTGGCTTCGGCCAGGGCTTCTTGCCATTCTTGGTCTTTAGATTTGAGAGCTTCTGCCATGTCTTGCTGCATATCATCGAGTTGCTTCTTGTACTTTTCCTCCAGTTTCTTGATCTCCTCGTTCACAGTGGCACCCGCTCCGGTTTCGATGAGGTCTTTATCTTCGTCGACAAGCTCGCGCTGGATCTTCAAGACGAGGGGGTTGTTATCAACAATGCTCTCGATAATCTTGAGGGCAGAATCCCTGGTATCCTCAAAGCGTGCCATCTTGGAGCCGTGCTTTAGCAAGGGCTGCCAGAAGTCTGGGTCTGTGCGAAGCTGATGTTCATTTGCCGCGGCTTTGTCGAGCTCTCCGGCCTTCTCAAACACACCCCAGCCTGTCGTAGTTAAAACGACGTTTTGGAGAGGATCTTCGCCGCACAACTCTCGGAACATCTTTAAGTTCCGAAGACTTGAGCCGTACATTCTGCGGTCGGTGAGCGCTTGCATGTAGATGATACCTGTGAGCTTTATCTTCGGCGGGTTCCTGTATGTGATGTCGAGCCAGTCGGCGATATCCCTCAAGACCTCGGTCTCCCCACGGATAGTATCATTGAAGCCAGGGGTATCGATGAGGATTATCTCGTCATTTCCGTGAGTGAAGTTGTAAGGAAATATGTCGGTGGTGCCTCTTCTGTGTCAGCCACTCGAAACGATTCGTCCACCCACGCTCACAAGATTTAAGATCATGGCCAACGTCCACGCCTTCCAGGCCGCTCGCTGTTCGGATGAATGTACTTTTCCCGGCTCCCGTCACCCCCATGACTGCGATATATATCTTTCGACGCTCTGTAGAGCGTGTGGAAGCCATCATACTTTCCAGCATCCTCTCCAAGTAAAAAAGATGGCCACAAGTAAAGCAGCAACAAAGTTCTGGAATGGGGCTCACTCTCAGCATGGGCAGGCTTGGCAAATCACCAACCTCGCTCAACCTCGCGGAAGGGGTCTGCAGAGAAAGCCGAAGTCACTGGACGAAAGGCTCAATGTGCTGACGTAGCTGGATATTAGGTCAAGGCGATCTCAAGCAGCTTGGTTCGAGACTCGCAAGGCAATGCATCATGCATAGCGGACACCTTTTTCTCGCCACTGAAAGGGTTTTACGAGGACCTAGCGCGTCAGAACACCCGTCCCACATCTATCCCAGCTCCACCGAGGGTTTCGGCGTTGTCGCATATGGGTCCTAAAGGCCACTTATTTAGGACGCTGCACGGTCTACCAGCGCTCATCGGCCTTATTTCGGCCTGTGTGTCCATCACTTTTCTGCACTTCTTTTCCCCTCCCTCTTTTGTAGATAGTTTAGATAGTGGGCTCTAGTACTGTTCTGGATGCAGAGCTGCTGCTTTGGCTTCCAGCAGCACCTTGGCCGTTGGGCAGTCTTTTCGGCAGCTTTTCACCACGCGGAGCGCGCTCCAAGGGTGATCAGCAGCCTGACGGCCGAGTCACCCACAATCAGAAGCTTTTGAACATCCTTGGTGTCGATATAAGGACTCTCGCCACCCGTGTCCTGCGCGCAAGGAAGACTCGTAAAATGCAACTTTCGCCATGGCCATTGGGCGACCTAAGCGGCCAGCGCTTGCAAAAGTCCCCGTGATGTGAAACTTGTCCTGCATGACTGCCTTTCCGGGTTGGGGCTAGAGTTTTGGCAACCATTCACAGCCTCGGCGAATGCTTGCAACAGTGTGGGTCAAGCAGACCTGCCGCATGTAACTCTGCACGGCGGGCTTGAAATGTCGCTCGTGCAGCTCATGTAAGCGAACAAATCTGTCATTTGCCGAGCCGTGCTGTGTGAGAGACTATCCAAACTAAATGAAGCTTGAGGAGCAGAGGCGCAATCTACCTTCAATCTTCAAGCCACACAAGGGCTTTAGCGAGGACCCGGAATGCATGCACATCGTAGCCTTCATGGTTATCTTCTCCACACGCCAACAAAGACGGCCTAGTCACTATGCCAATCTTCCTTCCATTGTTCCCTGGGTCCTGGTAGTCCACCCTGTTCAACGGATGAGCTTCCATGATCGGTGACTCAATGTTGAATGGCATACTTTCGAACTCTTTGATACCATGGCAACTAAGGAATGCTCGCTGAGTCCATAGGGTTGTCGCTATTGAAGCTGCGTTCATGAAGATATCTCTCAGTGTCTTCATTCTTTCAATTTTGGCATCAGATTTAGATTCGAGTCTTCTCAGAACTTTTTGTGTGGCCCTTCTTGAAATCTGCACCGACACGGTCACACATCGTTCGCGTTCGGTGAAACACCAGGTTAGCCACTTCCTGATCTTTTTCGCTTCGGCCTTTCGTCTGTGGTGGATTCATGATTCGCCACATCATTGATCGCCAGATGTGGCCTTCACGAGGGTTTGCTGCCAAAAAGTTAGTTGGCAGCAGACGTGGTCTGAGAAAATTCCAAACCTTCAATCAGCTCCTCGTACGTCTCCGCCAGAACTGAGTCGCAGCCTTCTTTGAAACAGAAGAAAGGGTTGCCAAAGAATTGGGATTGGACTTCATAGGCTAGGACGCCAGTTAAGAGAAGCAAGGGGAGCTTCTCCTTCATCTTTGAGGTTGGCATCTCTATGCTGGCTGGAAGACGCCCCTCGGTGACCGGGACAACGCGAGACAGATAAGTCTGCACGAAGTCTCGTCGCGTTTCAGACGGAAGAGTGTCCAGTCCCAGAGGTCCTCCAACCCATTTTCTTGCCCAATCTCGTATATCGCGATGAAGTATGTTCAGCCGGTCGCGGAGCATGTCGTCCGGGACTGGTCCCCACCTACCGTCGGTCATTTCGCGAATGGACTTCTCTTGGCTGCGCTTGATTTCTTCGAAAAATTTGAGCCGCTCCCGCAAGTTGAAGTTCTCCTTTTGGAGAATTTGGATGCCCCGTCTATTGTCAGCCTCATTCGCTTCTACCATTCTGAGGGTTGCCTGACACGTCTGCAATTCCACTTCTCTTGCTGACAGATCGTTTCTCTTCTTCTCCAGATCACTTTTTAATCTGTGATAGTCGTCCTCCCCGCGGCGACTCCTTGGCCACCAAGAAGTCTGCACTGGTTGCGGCTGACTATTTCCTCTTTCTTCTTCATGGCGTTTTGGTGGAGGTACGGGAGGCTGTGTTCTATTAGGCTCTCTGTCTATCTCAACTGCTTGACCAGAGCCCACCGGAGGTTTTGGGACTGAAGTGGAAACATCCCAGTCCATCGGGTCCCCATGCCTGCTGCGTCGCGTACATTCCTGAGATACGTCCGCCTCCTCTTCCATTGCTCCAGGATGCGTAGAGACTACCTGCGAGCTGTCACGCCTCGAATGCCTTGGCTTTGGAGTATGTTTACCTGGACATTTAGCCTTCCATGAGAAGGACCATCCTCTCGTGGCGTGTTGTGCCTGTTCTGTTTTGATGCCATGTTCCTCACTGCCGGTTATTCGGCGCGAAGTAGTCAGATCAATATGGTAAACAGAACTCAATTTGTAAAGCTTGCTGTGAAGGTCAAACTACTTAAAGCCCCCGTCTTGTAGCTTTCTGCTGGTCAGCATGGGGGTTCGCCTTCGTGTTCGGGGCTTCATACGCGCTAACACCTGCGCATGCAGCTCTAAGTCCCTGTGCTGCACTTTGCTTTATTTCATCCCATCGCTAGCTGCATGAGGCATGCTGACGCCTTTTGCCACCCCGAGCGAACAAACGAACCCGCCGAATCGGCAGGCGAAGCTAGCTGGTCCCCATCCAATCCCTTCTCTTCGACTCCGTGTCTGGTCGCTCTCACATTTCTAGGAATCCCGCTATTCTAGAGCCTCATTCCCCTTTCGTCGCTCACATTTTAACGTCTGTAACTCTATCACACAGAACCATTCACAATGGCTCTGACTACAATTCCTGGAGCCTCGGGACTCTACAAGATAATTGTAGGTATTGGTAAGTCTCTCCAACCTCCAGCCGCTCGTTCTTTTCTGGAAGGCTAATTGATAAAAGACTACGGAACTACATACTCGGGCAAGTTTCTCATCTCATGAACCGGATGTTGCAGCTTCTGACCTGTTGGCGGATAAGGCGTCAGCTTAGTACCGTCGAATAAAAGCAGTATTGACGACATCGTGGTGATCTCGAGATGGCCTAACCATCGAGATCATACTTGGAAAGCGCCAACAACAATTGCGTACGCTGCTGAAAACCAGCAGAAGCTCAGCCGCGATCACTGGGGATTCGAAGTCACTCATGATCTCAAGCAATACACATGGACAAAACTTTTGCTTGACAAGGACGTGGATATGACCCAATTTGACGACCCTCGCCTCCGCGAGATGTATGGCGATGGCTTCCTGAAGTTGCCACATGGCAAGACGGCTCAAGACGTCACTGAAGATTACCTGAGGGGACTATACAATTTCACAGTCCAGAAACTTGAGCAAGAACTTGGCTCCGCGGTCCGGACAATGCCCATGGAGGTTTGGATGACATATCCTGCTATTTGGTCGGTAAAAGCCACGGAGGCGACCAAAGCCGCGGCCAAGGCTGCCGGGTTCGGGTCGCGTCCCTCGGACACGTTCAATATGACCACAGAGCCAGAAGCGGCTGCTCTCGTCGCCATGAAACCTCATCTTGGCTTAGAGGCAATTGATCCTGTCCAGGTCTGTTGTCCCTCGCCAGTCAATACATTTGTCTACAAATAAGTCGCTAACGCAAGTAGCCGGGAGAGTGCTTTCTCATCTGTGACTGCGGAGGCGGCACCGTGGTGAGTCCATCAATTTTAGACGCTTAGCAAGTTTCCTTTTTCGCTGACGTTATTGTTGCGTAGGACATCATAACATACGTTGTCACGCAAACCAACCCCATCTTGAAGTACAAGGAGATATGCCGTGGAATGGGTTAGTATTTCAACAACGACAGAGACCTTTACCTAACGTAAGCCTAGGTGGAAAGTGTGGATCGACATATATAGACCGAAATTTCGTCCAGTGGATGACCCGCCAATTCGGAAACGCGTACACGAGGCTAGACTTGAAGAAGCGAGGGCCAGGAAGCCGCTTCATGAACGCCTTCGAAAGCGCCAAGCGAAACTTCGGATCATCAGATGACGACAGGGCAATCGAAATCGGCCCCCTTGATATGGAAGTGCCCTACTCTCCAAATTACGACGACGATGAGCAAGCGGTTCAGCTTTCCAAGTACAACAACCTAACACCATCTACAGTCATGCATGCTAACGGGCAGTCACAGAAACGACATGGCTAGTCTGTTCGATCCCCCAATGAGAGAATTGACTGCACTGGTTGACACCCAAGCGAACCTCGCGAAGCAAAAGGGCAAGAGGATCGACGTGAGTCAAAGTCAAACCTCTCATGCAACTGAAACTTATCTATTTCGCCTCGCAGCGATTCATCCTTGTGGGAGGCTTTGGCGATTCGGCATACCTGAACAAAATAATGAAAGAATGGTGTACAAGGAACGGGGTGAAAAGGTTCACGTGTCCTGAGCATTGGTATGGTCGTCTACGTAACCACTCTTCGATCCCCGATTCTTACTTTTCTCTAGCCAAGCGGCAATCGTCAAAGGTGCTGCACTAAGAGGCTTGGAGGGCGTCAGGCCCACAAACACAATTGCAAGATATCATTACGGCTGGTCATGGGCATTGCCCTTCAGGGACGGCATTGACGACGAGGAACATTCATACATCTGTGGCTTCAGCAACGTGAAGCTGTGCTCGGGCAGGATGCACTGGCCGATCAGGAAGGTACGCAGTCATGCATCTTGAGCATTGATGGATTCATACTGATAATGTCTACAGGGCCAGGAGCTGGACGAGTCCACCGTCGAGAGTGTTGACGCGACCTTCGTGAAAGACATAAACAATGCCGAACAGGTTTTGAAACTGAGGCTGTACCAATGCAGCTTTGCTGATCCGCCGGAGCGGGAAGACCACCACAGTGTTCGGTTGATCGGCTGCATAGAAACCAAATTCACAGACATCAGCGACGACATCGTTAACTCTAAATGGAACTCGAGATTGGGTCGCATGGTGCATCAGTACAACTTCAAATTGCAAATTTATTTCCGGTCACATGAGGGTGCTTTGAAGATCCGATCAATGGCGTACGGAAAGGAGAGGGGAACTACCAAGATCGATTGCAGCCAGTCATAGTTATACATGGTGCCTCTATCTGTTGTTTTCTACCGGTTTCTTACATACGCATAACTAAATTATTGGAAGCATTCCCGAGGAGTCCATCAGTCAGAAATTACCAGCCTTTCCTTAAATTCGCTCCAAATCATATTGAGATCTTGTACTGAACTTTGAGGATCAAAAGGTCCTCCAATTCTCAAGAAATATCTCACCAAGACTGTTGCACGCAGCAGACAGGTATGCATAGAATTGATTGTGGAAGCACTGCTTATTCTGTAGGGACTGTCTAGAGAGGGAAAAGAGATCTATATACTCCTGGTTCTCGCCCTGTTTTGCTAGCGACGCTCTGCTAGGCTGACACCGGAATGCGGTCAATTTGCAACAGATCTCACTCGGGTTTCCGCTAGCCGGACACGAAGCTGCAAAAACGTATGAAGGCACTCCTTCCCATTCTCCACCGGCTTCGCTGACAAAGATGTCCGGATATGGGCTGTGTACGTTCTTGGATTGTTGTTTATGGCTTATTCGTGTTGCGCGCAGCAGACAGTGCGAGTTCAGGGCTAGGCTACGGCGCGCACTCGCTGACGCTCGCTCGCGAAGGTAGCCGTGCCGTATTTCCAATGCCATTGCAACAGGATGCCGAGATCTTCAGCGCTCAACGTATCCTTTCGTCGGCTGTGGCTACTGACGTCGTGGTCTTCGTGCATCTGCCCATTAATGTACTAAAGGACATGAGTCAGCCTTGGTGGATGTATCGTCTATTGAGGGCTCATAGAGCCGGATAGGCTGTACCCGTCGCACTTGTTCGGTGGTCAAGCAGTCCATAGGCTGCATGGCCAGAACGCTGTAGGCTTGGCACAGCCATTTCCAGAATTGACTGATGGATTTATGCGTCTTCTTCTTGGTGCCGGTTGTACGTGATGGCTTCCTCGGTGTGTGACTAGCACCCTTTGAGCAGAGGCGCTATACTTCTGGTCACATTTATGTAGGAAGGTAGCCGTTGGTTGATTAAGGCAGCCTTTAGACGTGGTGAGGGAGGAAGCCATTAGGCGTGGTGGGGGGAAGCCATTAGGCGTGGTGAGGAAAGAGGCCATTAGGCGTGGTGAGAAAAGCCCAAAAGGTCTGGTTAACAGAACGTATGAGGGATTTCTAGCCAATGGAACAGTGGCCACACATTTGTGGTCGAAGGTATTTGTGAAAAGGGGCAGAAAACGGCGTCCTTTCCACCGCACCCCAAACACGTGAGCCTCGCTGCTTTAAACTCGTTTTAGCCTCTTGCGCCAAGGGATAGAAAAATTGCTCACGACTCATCTCCCTTTAGAAGGATGGTGATGCCGCCCCTGTGCTCACCCCCGGCTCGTGCGGGCTGGGTGAGATCTCACCCGCAACTCACGGAAGTCGAACGACAGTATGACTCATATGGCCTTACGATTCCTGCACGGAGGCATTCCATTCCCAGGTGGCCCTTCAAGAGACATTGGCCTTTTACTGGTGGGATCTGGCCGCCCAACGGTTTTGGATGCCTGGAATGCGACAAGGGGCACCTCGGTTACTCGTATCCAAGCTCCTTTCGGTGAACCCGCATGTTGCATTCTGAGACTAATGTCTCCTCTTTCGACGAGTTGCCTTGGTCCAGTGCTCTCAACAGGACGTACACTTTGTACGGCCTGGGCGTACATTATGTACAGGCCGAGGGAGGTGGGCCATAACGGCTTGTGTGGCTTGCGCTAACTCAGTATAGTTGCACCTACACCCAGAATAGATGCGGCATACCGAGGGGTAAGTACCGCGGCATCCCTACCAGAGAGCTTGGTTACTAAGCAATACCAGGGAAGCCTGGAAGCCTACCTAGTACAGGCCCGACCAGGCCAGGCCTATATCCCTGGGCCTGGGTTGTACGGTCTGTTGAGACCACTGCCTTGGTCGCATCCCTGGGCTACACAACCACCTCTTCTACACTATCCGGTGCAACCGGCTGTTGGGCTCCAGCCTCCAGCCTCTGGAATTCCCGAATCGTCCAATCACAGACATTGTCGTACTCGAGCCCTTGTTGGTGGAAAAGGTCGTTGAACATCTTCCGGAGGGATCGACAGTCCGGTCGATCTTCGTCGCACAAGTTGTGCACATAATTCATGTAGCCGGCGAACTCGGTAGGAAGGTCGACGCAAAGTTCACTTACGCTGGTCGTCTGCTTCATCTCCAAAGCACGCAGATATTTGGCCTCGCCGGTGGGAGTTTTGAGACCTTGCCAGGGGAGTTTTCCACGCGTGAAGTATTCGAGTGGCCCGGATCTGGACCAGACCAAAGAAAAAATCCTGGGCGCTATGCTGTGGTTTGGTTCGCTTAGAATTATGCTGGATCATGTACGAGTACAGTCACCATTTGCAGTGCGTCGTTAAGCCCAACGCCACGTATAGGCCTTTACCTCATGCAGAAGGGCGTAGCTGGTAACGCTGCATTCACCAGTGGCCGCCAGATGGCCTCAAATATCGATGTGCTTCTCAGGTCGATACGAGACCCCTTCGCTTTCGTCTGAAGATCGTGCTGCCGTCCTTTACTGCCTTTCCACTTTGTTCATCTTCTGCAAGCACTATCAAAGACCAAGCATTTCTATCTCGGTATAAAATCTTCTCATCATGCCTTGTCGCCAGCTCCTTCCCTTTTGTCTATTCAGCATCATCACAGCACTCCAGATCCCATTCCTCAGCTCCAGACTCCCCGCAAACAATGCGCCATACACCTCCAGTCTCGTGCGCGTCAACTCTTTTGTATTCACCGACCTTGATTTTGGCAATCAAACTTTCAAAGTCTCGGTCGATACTGGCAGTTCTAATACTTGGCTCGTGGCGTCTGACTTCGCATGTATCATAAAGGACGTGGAACGCCCGCAAGCAGCTTGCGGGGTCGGCCTCCTGTATGACGTCGAAGATGGTTTTACGGAGACTCGCGGTGAGGTGTTCCATGCTTGGTATGAACCAATGGTGGCCACCGGGCTTCCTGACGTCTGTCACATTTGCTGGTTTGACGGTTACCGCAGAAGTGGGCGTGGTGTAAGCTAACTCCGGGGTACGAATCAAAGTCTGCTATCTTCCTCCTTCTACTTCGCTATTGTTCTATTTATTCACACCGAGGCGCTACCCCT